>ENA-ORPD01002314-ORPD01002314.1-human-gut-metagenome-genome-assembly--contig:-NODE-2314-length-11737-cov-2.468670_pt1 | contig 11737 bp, 20 predicted proteins | sample MGYA00242143_ERZ509076 | MGnify/ENA primary metagenome ERZ509076 (study PRJEB26280, sample SAMEA2338706) | human gut metagenome | biome: human gut; feature: human-associated habitat; material: faeces... | reverse complement strand
CGAACTAGTCGTACTTTGAGTATGTGGTATTTAATTAATAAAAAAATCTATCCATACATTATTTTCAATCGAGGTATTAGTTTTAAGGATAGTGAATATACGAAAGTTATCGAAGATGCAAGATCATTTCGTGATTTGTCCTATTTTATCGATTATATGTTGACAACCGTGAAAGTTGAATTAGAGAAAGAATATGTTATGCAAGTAGAAGCTAATTTAGCAAGTGATAAATTAACGCTTGCTGATTATCAAACTTTGCTTTACTTTTTGACGATGAAAGGATGTAAAACAGTATTGGATTTTGCTAATATTTATAACCGATTTAATGATAAGAAGAAAGTAAAAGAAGTCTATGAAACAATGATTGTTCCATTATTAGATAAAAAGGTTTTGGATGTTGAAAGGCAAACGAAAAAAAATATGTTTGACGATAATAATAATTTGGTTTTAAAACTAAGAAATAAGAACGAAATATCTAAAGATAAAGTAAAAAGGTTAGTTTTATAGGAGGGTTTTATGATTTATACAGGTAATTATAAAAATTGTCTAAAAGGGCATTTAGTATCGATATCAGGAGATCGTGGTAAAAGTGCTGGTTTTAACGGTCCATCTTTTTCCCCGTTAGCACCCAAATTATCATTTTGGAAGGCATGGTACAATAGTATTGGAAGAATACCAGACGATATAAATAATTACCACTATATCAGACAATATTATGAACAAGTGTTAAAACATCTTGATCCTAATGATATAATTAATTATTTTATCGATGAAACGATTCTTTTAAATTATGAATACAATACCGAACTTTGCCACCGTCATATAGTTGCTTATTGGCTAGAAAGAAATTTAGGAATTAAAGTCGAAGAAGTCAAAGTTGACGAGATGGGCAATATTACAATTTTAGATCGTCCGACATGGATCAAGGAAGTTTTAGATGAAATAATTTTAAACGATGATCTAAAAACAGTGGCAAAAGATAGCCAAGAAAAACAATTAGTCAAGAAATTAAGTTATTGCGATTATAATTTGGATTTTTTTAAAAAGTGTACCGAAAGAAAGTGATGAAATTGAAAAAACCGGAATTATTGGCGCCGGCTGGTGATTTTACAAGTTTAAAGGCAGCGATTTTAGCTGGATGTGATGCTGTTTATTTGGGAGGAAAATTGTTTGGAGCTAGAGCTTTTTCTAACAATTTTTCTAATGACGAATTGATCGAGGCAATTAAATATGCTCATTTATACGGGGTTAAGGTTTACGTTACTGTCAACACTTTAGTTTATGAACGTGAAGTCGATAAATTTATGAATTATATTGATTTTTTATATCGCCACAATGTCGATGCTTTAATTGTTCAAGATATTGGAATGATGGATTTAATTAGAAAAACATACCCCTTATTAGAACTGCATGCTTCTACTCAAATGCATATTCATAATTTAGAGGGGGTTAAATTAATTGAAAGTTTAGGTTTAAAAAGAGTTGTTTTAGCGCGTGAAACACCAATCAAATTAATAAAAAAAATAAAGAGAAACTCAACTATTGAATTAGAAGTATTTACTCATGGTGCGCTATGTATTAGTTATTCAGGACAGTGTTTGTTTAGTAGTTTTATTGGTAATCGAAGTGGTAATCGAGGAAGTTGTGCTGGAAGTTGCCGGCAAAAATATAATCTGGTAGTTGATAATAAAAAAGTAAATTCTGAACAATATTTATTAAGTACTAAAGATTTATGTACTCTAGAAAAAATTGGCGATTTAATTAATCTTGGCGTTGATAGTTTAAAAATCGAAGGACGAATGAAATCACCTAGTTATGTCTATTTGGTTACTAAATTATATCGCGAAGCGATCGATTCTTATTGTTTAAACGGTCAAGTTAGAATTAATTTAGATGAATTAGACGATTTAAAGAAAATATTTAACCGCCAATATACTAAAGGATTCTTATTTAATGACAATGACGTTGTCAATTCATACCGCCCTAATCATTTGGGAGTAGAAATAGGAAAGGTAATAAAATCGCAAAATAATTATGTTGATATTCTCCTCACAGCAGATTTAAATATCAACGATGGAATTAGATTTATTGATGACGACATTGGTTTTATTGTAACTTCATTATTTAAAAACAAAAAAAGAATTGACCATGCTAAAAAAGGCGATGTTATCTCGATTTATTGTAAAGATAAAATCAGTAATACTAAAGTGGTTAAAACGACTGATTATTTATTGAATAAGAGAATTGATGAGATTTTAAAAAATAAAAAGAAAATTGCTATCGAAGGAAATTTAGAAGTCTACTTAAATAAACCAATTACATTAAAGATAACTGATGGTAATAATGTTGTCGTTGTCGATGGTAACAAAATTGCAAAATCAATTACCACTCCGATTAGTCACGATCGAATTAAAGAGCAACTAAATAAACTGGGAAACACCATTTATCAATTTGCTAAATTAGATATTAAAGGTGACCTTGATATTTTTATTTCTATCAAAGAATTAAATGAGTTAAGAAATAAGGCAACTGATTTGTTAAACGAAAAAAGGTTATATCAGTATCGATATTTAAAAAAAGCATATGTTATTGAACTGCCTGATTTTAAGAAAGAAAAGAATTATAATATTTTAGTTTCGAGTGTCGAACAATATAATAAAATAAAAGCAAATGATTATAAATATATTTATATGGATTATGATTTATACGATAAAATAATCGACGAACGAAAAGTGTTAAAATTAAGTCGTGTTTTAGAGCATCATCAAAACTATTCCCAAAAATTATTAGTTGGCGAAATGGGTAGTTTATTTTATCAAGATGTATTATCTGACTTTTCTTTTAATGTAACTAATTCTTATGCTGTCGCTTTTTTACATAGTTTAAATGTTACACAAGTGACTTTATCTTATGAATTAACAGATACTCAAATTAAAGATTTAATTGACTCTTATCATCGCCGTTATCAAAAACATCCTAATTTAGAGTTAGTAGTTTATGGATATTTAGAAGCGATGATTTCTAAGTACGATATTAGTCGAAATTATAAAGGTAATAAGTTTTTTTTAGAAGATCGTTTTAAAAATAAATATCCAATTATAATTAAAGAAGGTTTGATGTATGTTTATAATTATAAGAAAAGACAGTACAATGATCTTGAGCGTTTCTTTAATTTAGGTATTAATAATTTACGTTACAATTTAGAAATATAACATATAATGTTTTAGAATGTTGAAAAAGTCTTCAACATTCTTTTTTAGCAAATATAGAATAATGATATATATTAACAAAAAATTTAAAAAAAATAATAAAAAAGCCTTGATTTTCATATATTTTTACTGTATAATTTTGAATGTGTGACTGCGAGGATGTGCAAGGTTGTCGATACGCCAGGTTAAGTTGAAAAGAAAAAACAAGGTAAATCGGGTTATTTGCACGGAGTATGTCTATACGTGATATAGGCGAAGGGAGGATATTATGTCTAAAGAAAAAGTTCGTATTCGGTTGAAAGCATTTGAACACAAGTCACTAGATAAAGCTTGTATGAAAATTGTAGAAACAGTAAAAAGAACTGGTGGCGAAGTTAAAGGACCAATTCCGCTACCAACAGAAATCGAAAAAATAACAATTTTGCGAGCTGTTCATAAGGATAAAGATAGCCGTGAACAGTTTGAAAAAAGAACACACAAAAGACTAATTGATATCAAAAACCCAAGTAAGGAAACTATTGAGGCACTAACTCATTTAGATATCCCAAGTGGTGTTGATATTCAAATTAAAATGTAGGAGGAGAAATCATGAAAGTAAAAGGAATCTTAGGTCGTAAAATTGGAATGACGCAAGTATTTACAAATTCTGGTAAATTGATTCCCGTAACAGTAGTATCTGTTGAACCTAATGTTATTACTCAAATCAAAACAAAAGAAACAGATGGTTATGAAGCAATTCAATTAGGATTTGATACAAAACGTGAAAAGTTAGCGACAAAAGCTAGTGTTGGACACACCAACAAAGCAAAGACTACACCTAAGCGCTTCTTTAAAGAAATTAAAGGTGTAGATATCAACGATTATTCTATCGGTCAAGAAATAAAAGTCGATATTTTTGAAGCGGGAGAAATCGTCGATGTAACAGGAACCACTAAAGGTAAAGGTTTCCAAGGTGTTATTAAAAGACACAATCAATCAAGAGGACCTATGGGACATGGGTCACATTATCATAGAAAACCAGGTTCAATGGGTACAATGCGACCAATGCGTGTATTCAAAGGTAAAAAATTGCCAGGTCACATGGGAACACTTACTGTTACCATTCAAAACTTAGAAATAATCGCTGTCGATTTAGAAAATAATTGTTTATTAGTTAAAGGAAACGTTCCTGGTGCCAAAAACAGTTTAGTTATCATCAAATCTGCAGTAAAAGGTAATGGTAAAATCAACAAAGCAGAAGAATTAACTTCATATGAAATTATAGAAAATGTTCCAAATGAAAAAGACTTAGAACCTGCCGAAGAAAACGCTTTAGAAAATGCTGAAGCAAGCGAAAGCGAGGAGGCATAATATGAAAAAGATGCAAATTTTAAACACTAATGGTGAAAAAGTTAGTGACATCAATTTAAACAAAGAAATTTGGGATATTGAACCAAATGATGCCGTCTTATACGACGCGTTAAGATTGGCTCGAAACAATTCACGTCAAGGTACTGCTGATACAAAAACGAGAAGTGAAGTATCAGGTGGTGGAAGAAAACCATGGAGACAAAAAGGAACTGGTCGTGCAAGACAAGGATCAACCAGAGCGCCACATTGGCCAGGTGGTGGTGTTGTTTTCGGACCACATCCAAGAAGCTATGCGATTAAGATGAATCGTAAAGAACGTCGTTTAGCTTTAAAATCAGCTTTAGCTTATAAGGCAATCGAAAGCAAATTAATCGTTGTCGATAAGTTAGAAGTTTCAAATAAAACAAAAGACATGAAGAAAATTTTAGACAACTTAAAGGTAAACAAAAAAGTCTTAATCGTTGTCGATGAATTAAACGATAATTTAATTTTAAGTAGCCGTAATCTTAATAACGTATTGTTACTTAGCGTTGACGAAATCAATACTTTTGATATCGTTTATGCTGACACGATGATTATTACCGAAAATGCGGTTAAACAATTAGAGGAGGTGCTTGTTTAATGAACTATAGAGATATTATCAAAGGTCCGATCATGACTGAAAAGTCAGCTGATTTGGCGCAAAATAAAAACACTATTACATTTAGCGTTGATACTAAAGCTAACAAAGTACAAATTAAACAAGCAATCGAAAAAATTTTTGACGTTAAAGTTGAAAGTGTAAATACAGTAACTGTAAAACCAAGAAAAAAAAGAGTTGGCAAATACAGTGGATACACAAACAAAGTAAAGAAAGCTATCGTTAAGTTAAAAGATGGAAGTTCTATTGAACTAAACTAATAAGGAGGATATTATGGCAGTTAAAACATATAAAGCAATGACTAACGGGACTCGTGGTATGTCGACTATTGTCAACGACGAAATTACTAAAACTACTCCTGAAAAATCATTGACTGTTACTTTAACTAAAAAAGGTGGACGTAATAACCAAGGTAAAATAACTGTTCGTCATCGTGGTGGTGGAGCAAAAAGAAAATACCGTATCATCGATTTTAAAAGAGATAAAGATGGTATTATCGGTACAGTTACTGCAATCGAATATGATCCAAACAGAACATCAAACATTGCATTAATCACTTATGCCGATGGTGAAAAAAGATATATAATTGCTCCTAAAGGCTTAAAAGTTGGCAATGTTATCGAATCAGGTGAAAACGCTGATATCAAAGTTGGTAACAACTTACCAATTAATAAAATGCCAGAAGGAACAATGATTCACAATGTTGAATTAAAAGCCGGTAAAGGTGGACAGTTAGCACGTTCAGCAGGAAGTTCTGCTCAAATCTTAGGATTTGAAGAAAAATATGTATTGTTAAGATTAACCAGTGGCGAAGTTAGAAAAGTTATTAGTACTAATCGAGCTACAGTTGGTGAAGTAGGTAATGAAGATCATGAATTAGTTAAGTTGGGAAAAGCTGGAAGAAAAAGACATATGGGTATTAAACCAACCGTTCGTGGTTCTGTTATGAACCCTAATGATCACCCACACGGTGGTGGTGAAGGTCGAGCACCAATCGGTCGTAAAGGACCAGTTACACCTTGGGGTAAACCAGCCCTTGGTTACAAAACACGTAAAAACAAAAAGAGTAGCGACAAACTTATAGTACGTCGCCGTAAAAAATAGTGAAAGGATTGATTAGATGGCAAGAAGTTTAAAAAAAGGTCCTTTTGTTGATGAAAGCTTAATGAAGAAAGTTAAAGAAGTTAACGAAAGTGGCAAAAAAGAAGTTATAAAAACATGGTCTCGCCGTTCGACAATATATCCTGAATTTATTGGACATACATTCGCTGTTCATAATGGTAAAGAATTTATTCCAGTTTATGTAACAGAAGATATGGTTGGACATAAATTGGGCGAATTCTCACCAACACGTAAATTTGGTGGACACGGTGAAGATAAAGGTAAACAATAACCAAGAAGGGAGAATATCAAATGGAAGCAAGAGCTATCGCTAAAAACGTAAGAATAGCCCCTCGTAAAGCTCGTTTAGTTATAGATTTGATTCGTGGCAAAAGCGTTTCAGAAGCTGATGTTATTTTATCTAACATTAACAAAGAAGCAGCTAGATTAATTAAAAAAGTTTTGACTAGTGCTACAGCTAATGCCACTAATAATCTAGGAGCAAACATAGAAGATCTAAAAGTAAAAGAAGCCTACATCGATGAAGGCTTAGTAATGAAAAGAATGAAATTTGGTTCTCGTGGTCATGTCGATCCTATAAAGAAGAGAACTAGCCACATTACAGTTGTTGTAAGTGATAATAAGTAAAGAAAGGTGGGAAAAACGTGGGTCAAAAAGTTAGTCCAATCGGACTTCGTGTTGGTATCAATAAAACTTGGGAGTCAACTTGGTATGCTGACAACAAAGATTTTGCTAAGTATTTATTAAATGATAATAAAATTCGTAAGTATTTAAGCAAAAAATTAAAAGATGCTTCAGTTGCTAGCGTTTTAATTGAAAGAACAGCTAAAAAGACCGATGTAATTATCAATACCGCTAAACCGGGTGTCGTAATTGGCCATGGTGGCGAAGAAATTGAAAAATTAAAAAAAGAATTAAACAAATTGGTGGATGAAGATATTCAAATTTCAATTATGGAAATAAAAAAACCAGATTTGGTAGCCGCTTTAGTGGCAGAAAATATCGCACACCAAATCGAAAACCGGGTATCATTTCGTATCGCTCAAAAAAGAGCTATTAGGAACGTAATGAAAGCGGGAGCAAAAGGAATTAAAACTGCTGTATCAGGACGTTTAGGTGGAGCTGATATGGCTAGAACGGAAGGCTATACAGAAGGAACAATTCCATTACATACTTTAAGAGCTGATGTTGATTACGCTCACAAAGAAGCTAATACTACTTACGGAAAAATCGGGGTTAAAGTATGGATTTATAAAGGCGAAATTTTAGGTTCAGCCGATGATAAGGGAGGTATGAAAGATGGCCGTAATACCAAAAAGAACTAAGTATAGACGTCCACATAGATTACCTTATGATGGATTAGCCAAAGGTAATACTGAATTACATTTTGGTGATTATGGGTTACAAGCTTTAGAAGGAGCTTGGATAACTCAACAACAAATTGAGGCAGCTCGTGTTGCAATGACACGTTATATGAAACGTGGTGGAAAAGTATGGATCAATATTTTCCCTCATTTATCATTGACCAAAATACCTTTAGAAACTCGTATGGGTAAAGGTAAAGGACAACCAGAAGTATGGGTTGCTGTTGTTAAAAAGAATAAAATTTTATTTGAAATTGCTGGTGTTTCAGAAGATGTTGCTAGAGAAGCATTACGCCTTGCAATGCACAAATTACCAATTAAATGTAAATTTGTAAAAAAGGATGGTGAAAAACGTGAAAACTAAGGATATTAGAGAAATGTCAACTGAAGAGTTAAACAAAAAAATCGCCGAATATAAAGAGGAATTATTTAATTTACGTTTTAGCCAAGCAACTGGAAATCTTGAAAAACCTTCAAGAATTAGAGAATTAAGAAAGTTAGTCGCTAAGATGAAAACTATCATCCGTGAACGCGAACTAAATGACTAGGAGGTAACTATGAATAAACATGAATTAATTGGTAAAGTAGTTAGTAATGCAAGTGATAAAACAATCACAGTATTAATTGAAACATACAAAAGAGATAATAAATATGGTAAACGTGTTAAATATTCTAAGAAATATGCGGCACATGATCCAAAAAACGAAGCAGTCGTTGGAGATACTGTTCGTATCCAAGAAACAAGACCACTATCTAAAACTAAACGTTATCGCTTAGTTGAAGTGGTAGAAAAAGCAATTATTTTATAATTGTTAATTATAAGGAGGATTAATTATGATTCAACAAGAAAGTCGTCTTAAAGTTGCTGACAATTCGGGAGCTAGAGAAATTTCTGTTATTCGTGTTCTTGGTGGAAGCAAAGTTAAGACTGGTAATATAGGTGATATAATTGTTGGAACTGTCAAAAAAGCTACTCCTAACGGAACAGTAGGAAAAGGAAAAGTTGTTAAGGCTGTTATCGTTAGAAGTAAGTTTGGATTAAGACGTGAAGACGGATCTTACATTAAGTTCGATGATAATGCTTGTGTTATTATTAAAGATGATAAAAGTCCAATCGGAACTCGTGTTTTTGGTCCAATAGCACGTGAATTACGTGATAAAGATTTCATGAAAATTGTATCACTAGCTAAAGAAGTGTTATAGGAGGAAACTATGAAATTAAAAACAGGAGATAAAGTAGTTGTTATCGCCGGAAAGAGTAAAGGAAAAGAAGGAACTATTATCAGTGTTTTAAAAGATGAAGATAAAGTAGTTGTCGAAGGCGTTAATATGGTAAAAAAACATATTAAACCTAATGGACAACAATCTGGATCAATCGTCGAAAAAGAAGCACCAATTCATATATCTAATGTTATGATAGTAGATCCAAAAACAAAAAAAGCTACTCGCATAGGCCATACTACCAATAAAGCAGGAAAAAAGGTTAGAGTTGCTAGAAAATCTAACACTAATCTTGATTAAGGAAGGAGGGTATTATGAACCGCCTAAAAGAGAAATATAACAATGAAATCGTAAAAGATTTACAAAACAAATATAACTATAAAAGTATTATGGAAGTTCCAAAATTAGATAAGATTGTCGTTAACATGGGTGTTGGAGATGCTTCGCATAACAGTAAAATGTTAGAAGCTGCAATGAAAGACTTAAGCATTATCACTGGTCAAAAACCAGTCGCAACCAAAGCTAAAAAAGCGATCGCAGGATTCAAAATCAGAGAAGGTCAAGCTATCGGTTGCAAAGTTACTTTACGTGGCGACAATATGTATAATTTCTTAGATAAATTAATTAGTATTACTTTGCCTCGAGTTAGAGATTTTAGAGGATTATCTAATAAATCTTTCGATGGTCGCGGTAATTATACATTAGGATTAACTGAGCAATTAATATTCTCTGAAATTAATTACGATGATGTCGTTAAAGTAAGAGGTATGGATATCGTGTTCGTAACAACAGCTAAAACTAATGAAGAAGCACATGATCTATTAAAAGGTTTTGGAATGCCATTTAAAAAATAGGAGGAGATTATGGCTAAAAAAAGCATGATTATAAAAGCTAATCGTAAACCAAAATACAAAGTTCGTGCCTACACAAGATGTAATATTTGTGGTAGACCTCACGCTGTACTTAAAAAATATGGGATTTGTAGAATTTGTTTTAGAGAATTAGCATACAAAGGACAAATACCGGGTGTTAAAAAATCAAGTTGGTAAGAAAAGGAGGATTATATGGTAACAGATCCAATCGCTGATATGCTTACGAGAATTCGTAATGCGAACGCTATGCGATATAAAGAAGTTGAGATCCCTCATTCAAAAGTAAAATTAGAGATTGCTAAGATTTTGAAAAATGAAGGCTTTATCAACGATTATAAAGTTAAGAAAAATAATGTCCAAGATATTATTGTATTAAGTTTAAAATATGATAATAAAGAAAGAGTTATTACAGGGTTGAAAAGAATATCAAAACCAGGATTAAGAGTATATGCTAAATCTAGCGAAATACCAAAAGTTTTAAATGGTTTAGGTATCGCAATCATTTCAACATCACAGGGAATTATGACAGGTAAAGATGCTAAAGCTGCTAATTTAGGTGGCGAAGTATTAGCTTATGTTTGGTAGAAAGGAATGAAATTATGAGTCGTATAGGAAATCGCGTATTAACTATTCCTAATGGTGTAACTTTAACAGTTGAAGATAATAAAATAACAGTTAAAGGTCCTAAAGGTGAACTTTCTACTGAAATTGATAGACATATAACTGTTGAAGTTAACAACGAGGAAGTAGTTATTAAACGAGAAAACGATAATTATAAAAATCTTCATGGTACTGTTAATGCTAATCTAAAGAATATGATTACCGGTGTTAGTGAAGGTTTTGAAAAAAAACTAGAAGCTGTTGGTGTTGGCTATCGTTTTGCCCTAAAAGGTAATGATTTAGTTGTAACTGCTGGTTTCTCTCATCCAGTCGAGGTTAAAATCCCACAAGGAATCAAATTAGAAGTTCCAAGCACAACTGAATTATTTGTAAAAGGTGCCGATAAACAATTAGTTGGCGAATTTGCAGCTAATGTTCGTAAAATTAGACCTCCTGAACCTTATAAAGGTAAAGGAATTCGCTATAGCGATGAAATTATTAGACGTAAGGAAAGCAAAAAAGCTGGCAAATAGCCATTAAGAAAGGAAGAAGGAAATTATATGATTAAAAAGATTTCAAAAAATGTAGCACGTCAAAAACGGCATCTAAGAATTCGAAATAAGATTTCTGGAACTCCAGAATGTCCTCGTCTAAGTGTTTATCGTTCTAATTCTCATATGCACGTACAAATTATTGATGATGTGAACCAAAAAACTTTAGTTTCATCTTCAACACTTGCCTTAAAATTACAAAATTGTGGAAATGTTGAAGGAGCTAAATTAGTTGGTGCAGATATTGCAAAAAAAGCTTTACAAGCAAATATTAAAAAAGTAGTATTTGATCGTAGTGGCTATTTATATACTGGCCGTGTGAAAGCTTTAGCAGAAGCTGCTAGAGAAAACGGCTTAGAATTTTAGGAGGACAAACAATGGAAGAAAACAAAGTAAAACCTGTTGAACAACCCAAAGCAGATACAGTACGCCATTCTCATGGAGCAAAAAAACCTTTTAATAAAGGTCAACGCCGTCCTCGTCAAGATAGAAATGATCAATTTGAAGAAAGAACGGTTGCTGTCAATCGTGTTTCTAAAACTGTTAAAGGTGGACGTAAAATGCGCTTTGCATCTTTAATTGTTGCTGGCGACCATAAAGGTCATGTCGGCATGGGAACCGGAAAAGCAAACGAAGTACCAGATGGAATCAAAAAAGCAAGTGAAAAAGCTAGAAAAAATCAAATGACGGTTCCTATGGTTAAAGGTGGAACAATTCCTCATGCAGTTGTTGGAAAACATGGGGCTTGTCGTGTGTTTTTAAAACCTGCTCCTGAAGGTACAGGAGTTGTAGCTGGTGGACCTGTTCG
>ENA-ORPD01002312-ORPD01002312.1-human-gut-metagenome-genome-assembly--contig:-NODE-2312-length-11743-cov-2.503936_pt1 | contig 11743 bp, 8 predicted proteins | sample MGYA00242143_ERZ509076 | MGnify/ENA primary metagenome ERZ509076 (study PRJEB26280, sample SAMEA2338706) | human gut metagenome | biome: human gut; feature: human-associated habitat; material: faeces... | reverse complement strand
TCATTAAAATATCCCCACAATTCATTTGTCGGTGTACCTGTTACTTTCCCGTAATATACCGAATCTTTTTTCACGGCTATTTGAATCTTACCCGGTTCAAGGAATAATGTCAAACTCCCTCGTTGATCATCAAAAAATAATTGTACAGACTGGATTTCCGATATTTCTCCTTTAAACTCGAAACGCCCCTTTTGGATGCCCGAAGAGCCTAACTCCTTATACCCCTCCATCGTTTTCTGCTTCATCACAACCCGTCCGGAATCCATCCCTTCAATTTTTCCACCAATCTTGTATTGGCCTGTATGTTGCGCATGAACCACGCAACATACAAGCACAAACACCACACAAACCAATATTCTCCTCATCCTATTTCTCTCTATAAGTTACATCAACGGGAGTTCCGAATCCACTGTGCATAGTAGACTCAACAAAATCATCACCGATCACCGTTGGCAAATCATACGTACGTACCACACCGTTCAACTCTCCGCCGGATTTCACCGATCCCACGATCAATTTTCTTTGTAATGCATTACATACCGGATCGTATGCAGAATTTATACCCCTAAACAAATTAAACTTCAACATTGTAATCGTTTCACTATCCAAATGAATAGGTTCTGCTTTATGCCCTTCCAAGTCGAAATAATACACCGTGTTCCCGACAGCATAAAATACCCACGGATTATTCGGATGTACGGCAAAACACGTAGCATTCTCAATTTCCGGGTAACCATCCAATTCAATGAATTTTTTCTGAGCACCCCCTGCCCCAAAAGAAGGCATCCCCATCACATATAAATAACGTGTATAAGGAGCTTCAGTATCCTGCAATATCGCATAAGTAGTTCCTCCGTCATACAATGAATTTTCCATCCAAACAAAATCCTTCCCTGTCTCCCAAGAAAATAAGGATTCTTTCACTGACATCAACTCACAATTTCGCATTCCCCCCGTTGCAAGTTTCACAAAACGTTTATTAGATGTATCATACAGTATGATATCATTGTACATAGCAGTCGATGATGTATTCACGCCAACCGCCGAAGCAACATTAAAATAATTTCCATTATCACCTGTTAAATAATTAATAGGGACTCCAAAAAGTACCTCTTGTCCAAAGGTTGTTCCCCCAAAAACATATTTATCCGAAACCAATAGTTCCCACCCCATTCCTGCCGTTCTATTCGTGGCAGAAAAATCAGCCGGATACTCCAACATTTCATAACGGATCTCATTTGCTTCATCCCATTGGTAAGTCGCAACATCAAGAGCAGCGGTTGCAGTCTCGGTAACAATATAAAATCTTAAATCCGTTCCCCATTGATTATAATACATTTGATATACCGAATTTATTTTCTTAGGCCCTTTCAACTCTGGAGCGTCCTGCAATATATCACGTACAACCATATCCTCTTTAGCGGACATCGAAATCAAATCCAAACGGGCATTTCCATTAACATCCGAAAGTACCAGCCAACCTTCATTTAATTGGGTAGTTACTCTCAATTTAAATGTCCCTTTCCAAGTTACCCGAGTAATCGTATCCTTCACCAAGCAATTCACGTTGTACTCGCCATCCGGAAGTTCCACAAAATAGCTCAAATTTTCCTCTTCTCCAATCAAATACGAGGTCGTTTGAGTCTCTCCGGCTTTCAATTCGGACACAGCTTCCCATTTAAAACTATACCGATCCGGCATACTGCCGTCGTCAGCCGTTGCTTCAATAACCGGAGTGGCCCGTAAGGTGTCCACATTCCGATATTTCACCTGCAACTCCTCTGGCAATCCTGTTATCTGCAATTCATTGATTTCATGATAATCATAATTCCCTTTATCATCAAAACAGGCACTTAAAACCACCGTGATGAATAGTGTTATTAGAAATAATATATTTTTCATCATTCTTCTCTTTTATGATTCTATTTATAATACTTATCACCCATTTTCATCAACGTCACGTTGTCATCTTCATAAATCGGGTTACCGTTCGCACTATATTCATCTAAAATCTGTACCATTTTAGCTCCAACATATTGTTGACGGGAAGCAAGCATATATTCCGGATCATTAAACATATCCCGTGTCATATTCATCTCCGTACACATGAAATCCAACTTCTTCACCGAAAATTCACCAAATTCAGGAATACTCCATTTCAACGGAGGAGTCATAATCTCGGAGAAATAGATTCTATAACGAATGGCGCTATACCCTTCATCATTTGAAGAGGTTACTTTGGTCGGATAACTTAACGCAAAATCGTTATTCTCTTCCAATTCCAAAATAATGTAACGTTCCTCTTTTTTCAAAATTTCCGGTCGCAACAGTTCCACAAGAATCGCACCGAACGTGTTCCCTGCCGGGATAGTGTATGAATCCGCCAAAGCTTTATAATCAACATCCACTGTAGCATTCGTTTCGGCCACTTTCACTTTCACCTGTCGGTCGTAATCTTTCACCTCACCACCGGTTCTCACCATGATGTAGAGAGAATCCACCTCCTTATTTACATCCACATAAGCAAATGAGAAATAGGTAGAATCCAAACCCGCAGACGGATTGAAATAGATGAAATCACGCCCGGAATAAAGATCCAAATCTTTCTGGCAACTCCAAAGACTCACAATCAGAGCTGCAAATATGAATATATTTTTTTTCATCGTACGGTTCATATTTAATTTCTATAATCGGTTTCGCTATCCGGCAATGGGAATTTATATTTGGCTTCGTCCATAGTAATCATTCCACTGTCGTCTCCGGCCGGGATAGAAGACACGTTCAGACGTTTATAGTAGAAGAACAATTGGCCTTCTCCGAAAAATTCTTTCATATATTCCTCTTTCAACACTTGCTGAATATCCACCATTTCGGTATCCTCAAAAGCAACAAGCCCTCTGTTTCTCCGCACCAGATTCAAACAAGTCCGAGCCTCCGTTTCATCGTCCGTGGTCTCTGCCACGATATAAAACATCTCGCTGATCCGAATCATCGGTACCAAATAGGAGAAAAACGGATCACTCTCCTCGGGAGCTTCATATTTATGGAAGCAACGGAATGAGTATTTACCGTTGTCCGGTCTAATCCAGAATGGAGTGAAACGACAATCACTCGTACTTTCCGTCAAGAAGATGTTCAACAAACTTGTATTCGTCGGAGCCAATATGCCGTTGTCCAATTCCGGTGTAAAATAATTCGTAAATATTTCACCACGTTTCTTATTCTCCAATCCGAATAATACTTCTGTCGAGAACACCCGATCCTTACTCTTGTTTCCACTCTCCATTAATGAATTGTAATCCGCAAAAGGATACCATTTAGACTGTATTTCTACCAATTTACGAGCCATGATCAAAGCGTCTTCATTACGCCCGGCATACAAATACACTCGAGCCATCAAAGCCTGTACGGCATAATAATTCAATCGATAAGTACGCAAACGCAGATCATTAACCCCATCGCTAGCCGCAGTATTTCTCGGGCCTTCCGTAATCACCGGGTCTTTAACCAATAATTGCTCCGCCTGTTTCAAATCCTCCAACACGTTATCGATTACTTCCGAAGCCGGGAGAATATTGGAACCTTGGTAAGCAAATTTCTTGTTGTAACAGATGGAAAGTCCCTTCGGATTCGTCTTGTAAACAGGCCCGAACAGACGTAATAAGTCAAAATGTAACATGGCTCTCAAAGCCAAAGCCTCACCGTAAATAATATTGTAATTGTCGCCCGTGAAAACCTCTTTACGCAAATCGGCATTCTCCAACAATTTATTACAATTCATGATCAGTGAGTACATCTTCTGCCACAACCCATCAATACTCTTCTTCACATCATCATCACCGTAATTGTAGGCTACCCACTCCTTGTAAGAACCGATTGAGCCAAGATTATATCGTTGAGCCAGAATTTCCACCATTCTAAACATCAAATCTCCCCCGTATAACGTCCCTTGATTCAACTCCACGTATACCCCCGTTAAAGCTTGTTTAAACCCTTCTTCGGTTTCATACAACTGATCTTCCAATACCTTGTCTATTGGCTTCAGATCCAACCAACTATCGCAACTGCTCATAACAACCACAAGCAATGCGACACATACCATTCTTATTGATTTTAACACTTTCATATCACATCATTTAAAAAGTTACAGAAAGGGACATTGACATCGTACGAGCAAACGGATAGTCAATACCACGTTCCTCTTTCACGCTGGAAATCCGGAAAATTTCATTCATATTCGCCTGCAAACGAACAGCCGACACACCAAGTTTGGCCAATTTCTTGGGATTAAAATCATATCCGGCAGAAATAGACTCTCCACTTAACACGTTTTCACGCTGAACGAAACGAGAAGAAATTTTCGTAGTCTCCGTTAATGAAATTCCCTTGAATTGAGCTCGATCCCCGGCCTTTTGCCAACGGTCATACAACGCCCGTTTATCCTGATTATATTTTAATGAACTTTCTGAAATATTCTCTACTTTCGTATACATCGCATTATTAAACACATCCGCACCTAACTTGTAACGGAAAAAGAATGAGAAAGAAAAACCTTTATAATACAAGGTACTTCCCAACACCCCTTCCAACTTAGGTTGACTATTACCCACGATCACTTCATCTTTCACATCATACTCGAAAGTATAGGTTCCATCTTTCTTTATAAACACTTCCCGTCCCGTGGATGGATCAATTCCCAAAGAACGAACAGCCCACAAAGAATTCGGATCACCACCATCATAATAACGTGTCAAACTGGTATTCTTATCCCGGTAAGATCCGTCTCCATTCACCTCACCTTCTTCACGATTTGACTCGTTCAATTTTTCCAAACTATTACCTATATTTTCATAACGGGCTTTTTGCCATCTGAAATTAACACTTAATGTCCAGTTAATCCGATCTGACGGACGATATATCGGTGAATATTTCAAGGTTCCGTTCACCCCTTTGGTAAGTTGGCTTCCCATGTTTGTTCCCACCGAAGTAATACCTACGGAAGAAGGGACGGTGATATAAACCAACAAAGGATCCGTATCCTTAATAAAATAATCCATGTTCAAATTCAAACGATTACCTAACAAAGAAATATCCACACCGATATTTTTATCCAGTGTTTTTTGCCATTTCAAATTAGGATTACCAATCGCATCTACCAATACACTCGTTCCGAAAGAACTTTGCATCCATGTATTAAACGCATAACTTGTCTCGGATTGATAAGAACTAAAATTCTGATTACCGGGATTTCCGACAGAAGCTCTGATCTTTAACAAATTTATCCAACTTATCTCACGCAAAAATGCTTCATTATGCAAGTTCCAAGCCAAACCCACTGCCCACGTTTCCGTGTAGCGTTTGTTGCTACCAAAAGCAGAAGAACCATCCAGACGGAAATTCACATCTAACAAATAACGATTGTTATACGCGTATCCCCCGTTAAAATAAATACTATGGGAACGACTTTCATTTTCCGAGTAGGTAGGTTTACTTCCCTCTCTAAAGCCATTTGAGAAAGAAGGTTTCGTGAAACTTCCGTTCGGGAATCCTGAAACCGAATATCCTTCATTCGTGGAAGAACTGGAACGAAGATTTGTTCCGACCACCGCATTTACCTGATGAACTTCTTTCAATAAGGCTCCGTAAGTTAAAGTCAAATCGCCATCGTAATAAAATTCACTAACCGTTGTAGAAGTGTAACTACCCTTTTGATCCTGCACGTAATTGTCAAATCTCGAATGTTGCGGAGAGATAAATTGTTCCGTTTTCTTTACGCCCTTACCTATCCCTAAACGTCCTCTCAAATACAAGGACGGCATGATTCTCCATTCCAGATTCAAATTGTTTCTAAAACTAAACTGATCTTCTTCATCCAGGTTGTTCAAACTGTAATTCCAAAGCGGATTACCCACGGAATAGGTCGTATTCGTACCCGGGATGTCAAAGTGATCAAGATAACGTTCGATCTTCCCATTCGCACCTGTTTTCCGGTAATAAGGATTGGCTCTCGAAAATTCGGAAAACGGTACAACCGGATTCTCCGCCTTGTTATAGTCTAACGAGAATTTATTGGCAAAAGAAATTTTCCCTTTCCGGTAACTCAAATCAAAGTTTCCGCCAATAATATTACGACTTGACATTTTCATCACACCGGAGATATTGTTATAGTTTATACCTAAACCATAGCGTACGGCCTCATCTCCTCCTTCCGCATAGAGGTTATGTTTATGACTGAATCCCACTCTTAACGGTTCATGCAACCAATACGTATTTACCCCACGAGCGACATCCGCACGACGACTATTATACAGGCTGTCTAATACCGATTGTGTCATTCTCGATCCGGAACTTCCCGAGGAAGCGTCGTAATACCCGGCCAATCTTTCAAATTCCAATTTTTCAGCCGCATTCATCAGGTTATAATCGGAAAGATCGGGCATGGAAAGACTAAAATCACCGACATAAGAAATCTTAAACTTACCCTGTTCCGGTCTCTTGGTTTCAATTACGACCACTCCGTTAGCAGCCTTTGATCCATAAATAGCAGTAGAAGCTGCATCTTTCAAAATTGTAACAGACTCCACCCGCTCCATATTCAAGTCAGTTATGACTTGTAAGGTCGTCTCGAAACCATCCAAAATAAACAATGGCTGATTCGGATCGGTTCCAAATTGCTCTTTCAACCCGATCACACTCGTTTTACCACGAATTTCAATATCCGGCAACCTATTCGGGTCCGATCCGAATTGATTATTTTCCATGATGGAAAAAGAAGGATCCAACGTTTTCAAACTCTGAATCAAGTTCTGTGAACCAACCATTTTTAACTCTTCTTTCTTAAATGTTGTCGCAGAACCGGTAAAACTCTCTTTTTTTCTCTGGTAAATACCAGTGACTACAACCTCATCCATTTCTGTTACATCTTCTTTCAAGACGATCGCCAATGGTTTTGCATCCTCTCCGTTTACCTTTACTTCCTGTTGTTTATATCCAATAAACGAGAAAACAAGTACAAGATTATCCTGCTTTGGCAATTCAAAACTGAACTTACCATCAACATCAGTAACCGCACCAATCTGAGTGCCTTTCAATAATATTGTTACACCCGGTAAGAATTCCCCTTTCTCATCTTTCACCGTCCCGGTTACCTTTATCTTCGTCACCTCCTTCTTTTCCGGCTCTTCCGGACGAACAATAATTAATGTCCCGTCAAATTCAAACATCATTCCCGTATTCATCAACACTTTACGCAAAACATTCTCCACCGTCTCATCAACCGCCCGCACGGAAACCGATCCTAATTTTGCAGCCTGCTCCGTATTAAACACAAACGACAAATTCGTCTGCTTCTGAATTTCATCAAACAACACCTTAATCGAAACGTCCTTTAAATCAAGATTTACCCGTTCTTGTTGAGCTAACGTTGATGCTGATAATCCCAACGTAAAACACAACAACAATGAAATACATAGCTTCATCATCAATAAAATTTTTCGTTTTCTATGTCCACCCAAAGACAGACATAACCGTTTTTTTTTCATATATTTGCAATATTAAGATTATTATTTGCGACAGTCGTTTTCCTAGGACTCCTGTCGCTAACAACGGGGGATGCGCTAACATCCGCCGTTTTTTTATTCTGTAATTACAATTGTTCTATCCTTTATCGTAAAATGTACACCGACCATCTTACTAATCGCATTTAAAATAATTTCTACATCTTCATATTTCTCCATATGTCCGGTAAAATGATATCCTTTCACTTTTTCACTTCCATAAAACACATCCACGTCATACCAACGAGCCAAACGATTCAAAATATCTTCCAATCCCTCATTCTCAAACACGAAAAAACCTTCTTTCCAAGCTGTATAAGTCCCTACATTTACATTTCGGATTCCCTTAAATTCCCCATTCACATCAAACTCGGCCAATTGTGAAGGCTCCATCATATATTCACGTCCCGAACTCTTTCCCCGAATCCCCACTTTACCAGATACTAACGTGGTCTGCGTTCCACCGACGCCATAAGTATTCACGTTAAATTCCGTCCCGTAAACTTTTACCCGAACGGCGTCTGTCACCACGTAAAATGGTCTATTCGTATCTCTCGTCACCTCAAAATAAGCCTCCCCCGACAAATGCACTTGCCGCTTTTTGCTATCAAATTGTACCGGATATTTCAACTCTGAAGCAGCATTCAAATATACTTTCGTTCCATCTGATAACACTACCGTATACTCACCTCCTCGTGGGGTCTTCAAGGTATTATACTGTAACGTAGAAACAGCCTTTTTCGAATCCTGGTAAACAATTCCAGCTTGTCCGTTTTTCACCACGAGATCCTCCTGTACACAAATATCTCTTTCCAGAGAAGGTAATAAAGCGATTGTCTGCCCTTGGGCTGTTATCAACATAGCTTTATGTTCTCCCGGCATAATTCCCGAATTACCGACAGCCATTTGAGACGGAATCTCATCTTTTTCCAGTTGTAACCAATAAATCACGGACAATAAAGGAATCATGACAATCGCTGCATATTTCACAAGTTGCCCGATAGAATATTTCCGATGCTTAGAGCGAATATATTTCATATAATTTCCCAACTCATACTCCACTCTTTCCTTGGCAGGAATCGGCCCACTTGTCAAATTCCAAGCTTTTTTCAATTGATTAAAATAAACTTCGTTCTCCGGACTTGCTTTAAGCCATTGAGCCAAAGTCTGAATTTCGTCTGGAGTTGCCACCCCATCCAAAACTCTTAAAATCAATTCGTCTATATTAAATGCATTTGTCATACTGTCCGTTATGTTCTTATAACGACCGAAGACAAATTTACCCCTAGAGAAATTTCAGAAATTTTGAAAAAGAATTATACATAACAACCATCCCAGCTCTTTTCTTAGACGTACAAAAGCCGTAGTCATTTGAGCTTCAACAGTTTTTATAGATATATTTAACTGTTCTGAAATTTGTTTGTTCGAAAGTCCTTCCATTTTACTTAACACGAATATTTCCCGACATCGTTCCGGCAATTTATCGATCGCATCTTGGATTGCCCCTCTCAAATCTTCCTCCAACAACGCCTGTTCCGCCTCCGGAGTCTCTATTACTTTCGAAAAGTAAAAATCTAACAATTCCTGATTGATATAATTATCCCTCACTTTTTGATGCTTAATCGCATCCATACAGCTATTATACACGGATTTATAAAGATAGGGACGCACCTCAAGTTCTTCTTTCAATTCCTTACGCCGCTCGTACAACTTGCAAAAACATTCCTGCACCACATCATTCGCTAATTCGGTATCCTTCAAGATTCGCCCGGCATAATTTAATAATGGACCGTAATACAACCGAAACACGTAAGCAAAAGCCTCTTCCTTACCTCTCCTAAGTCCCGCAATCAAGTGTTTCCCGTTATCATCCATAGTTATACATTCTTATCAGATATCTATCCAATTTCCATCTGCACAAATATACAACAATATCCGCAAAAAAAGAGCTCGCTGAAAATAGACATAATCTATTTTCAACGAGCCTTTTTCAATTTTACTTTTAATACATTTAGATTCCTTCCAACTCCCGCAATATTTTTAGTGTCTTCGGATCAGACGGACGTAACATATTAGCATCTATGAAATTCCCTTCCCGGTCTATTAACAAAAAACGAGGAACCCCGTTGTTCCCAAGTTCCTCCATATATTTGTTATTACCTCGCATATGTAATTGAATTCCTCCCATTTGCCTTTCTCTCACAAATTTCTCCCACTCATCCTGACTTTTATCACAAGATATACTCACAAAATATATGTTTCGTCCTTGAAATTCTTCCTCTAATTTTTTTAATGACGGAATTTCCGCATTACACGGTCCACACCAAGTGGCCCACAAATCAACATACACGTATTTTCCTTTAAAATCCGACAAACTTACCTCTTTTCCATTGATATCCGGAAATGTAAACGAAACAGCTGGCTGCCCTTTTTCCAACTTTCTATTGGCACGACACAAATTGTCGTAAGCCTCCACCAAAATCGGTTGATGTACCCATTTCCTAAAAATCGAATCCATCTCACCTGTAGTACCTACACTCAAAGCTTTCATATAAGCCATCACATTCTTATTCACAATATATTCTATCAACCGTTCATCTTTAAACGTTGATATCGTCCCATGCAACACCTCTAGTGATATATCATAAAATGAACCTTCCAACTTTTTCATTTTGGCTAACGCAAGCATCACACGATCCATAGACTCCCGATATTCCGGTATCTTCCATGAGGCAGAATCTTCAATTACGGCTTTTTGTAATTCAGCATAAGTATCCTCCGACAAATCTAATTTTCCATCTTTCACTTCTCCATAAACAACCGCCGAAGCTAAATGATTATTTTTAACATAACGCAACCGCTTTCTCTCCTGCTCTACAAATCTAGGATTCAAGACATCTTCCCGTAAAGCCTCTTCCCGTTTACCCATCACTCGATCTAATTTTTCCCGAAATTCCCGATTCGGTATTCGATAATAATCTATGAAATAAATTCGCTCAACGTACCGTTTATTCAAATAATTATTCACATCTGCTCCTTTCCCCGCAAAATACCATTGATTTCCCTCGAACTTGGCAATCCAAGGTTTCCCCGCTTCCAACCAAATAACATATGGCATATCGCCGACCCACAAACGGGCATACTGTTCCCCCGACACAGGAATTGTAATTACACTTTTCCGTAAAGAATCCCCCAAGACAAACTCTAAAGTTGCCCGCTCATTTCTAAATTCCAAATCAACATTCCTTGTCTCTTCGACAGGAAACAATACCTCAAAAGTAGTCTTCTCATTGAGATCGCAAGCCGCTAGCATCAAGAAACACACAAATATTACCAACATATTTTTAACAATAGCCATACATCAAATTTTACACGAACAAACTCTTTCATAAACAATATATTTCCCTTTCAATACATTTTCTCGTAAAATCAGAATAACACCAAAATTCTCCCGTACCACAATAAAAACCTTTCTTCCCATAAGCAAGGGAAGAAAGGCATCAAACACGCACCAACTTCTATTTTGCTCCTAAATGAGGTATCCCTGTATCGGCAAAATTTTTTAAAGAATGCTTCAATTGTGACATCTCAACTTGATCAATTAATTGCTTTGTCAAAGCAACTAATTCCTTTTTCTGTTTGTTATTCCACTTGTACTGTAACATCGTAAGTGGACTAAAATATAAATAAGCTATTTTTTGATCTGACAACTTAGGAAATATCCCTTTACATAACCTAAGCGTCTCGTCTGTATTTTCTGTTTTCACCGCTTTAATTAAAGCTATATACTCATATAAATAATCTTGCCCTATTAACTTATAGGAATCCAACATTTTCTCGGCAGCCTCCACATCAGCTAACGTTGCACTTTTATTCCGGCCACGCAAGATGTCTTCTAATTGGACGGCAAACAAATCTGCAACAACTGAATCAACCTCTTTTCTCCCAACACCTTTTCGAAACTGCTCTATGTGCTTTAACAAATATACCATATTACCTGACCCGACAGGCGATAAATCTCGATTGGCATAAATAAACCAATAGGGTTCAGAACATTTTTCCACATCGTCCAAGGCAACCACTACATCTTGAGCTATCTTTTGAGCTTTCTCTAAATCACAAGATTTTACAAGAGCCTTTATATATTTCAGTAAAAAGTCCATATTCCTATTTCCCCGATTGTATTC
>ENA-ORPD01002282-ORPD01002282.1-human-gut-metagenome-genome-assembly--contig:-NODE-2282-length-11859-cov-2.609200_pt1 | contig 11859 bp, 12 predicted proteins | sample MGYA00242143_ERZ509076 | MGnify/ENA primary metagenome ERZ509076 (study PRJEB26280, sample SAMEA2338706) | human gut metagenome | biome: human gut; feature: human-associated habitat; material: faeces... | reverse complement strand
TCGCCTGCGCAAAAATTTCCTTGCCCGTGCCGCTTTCCCCCTCAATAAGCAGCGTGTACTCCGTCGCCGCCGCCTTTTTTGCCAAAGCGATGCACTTGTCCATGCTGGCAGAGCGGTGAAGGACGTCCGAGAAAGTATGCTTCGCGTAAAACCCCTTCTCTCGCAGGCGGCGGCGGAAAGCAGCCTCGTCACCGCGCAGCGTGATCTCGTCCTGCAGCGATACAAAGCAGCCGAGCGTCTCTTCGCCCACAATGATGGTAGATTTCCGCACGAGAAAATCTCCGGCGTCAAGACTCACTGGACAGCGCCGCAAATCCGGTGCAGAACCGAGTACCTCCAGCAGCTCCGGCGGCAGGCAGTCGCGGACTGTTCGGGCTGTTTCGCTATCCAGCTGGAACAGCTCTGCCGCCCGTCGGTTGTGATAGATGATGCGCCCTGCCGGGTCTGCAGCAAAGATGGCTGAGGTTGCATCGTAGACATATTCGTTGAGCAGCCGCTCCTTGAGAAAGCTGTTGAAGTAGCTGGTACGATAACCGTGCAGCGGCTCAACGATGCCGGAAATATACCGGATCAGATTGCTGGCAATGCGGTCGGAGGTCAGATTCAGCACCGCCGCCGCATTGACCATGGTGTCGAAACCGACAACGCGGTATTCCGTGTTCAGCACGTGCGGAATATACGGCGGCACAAGCTGCGGCTCATTTGGCGTAATGGCATATGCGATCTCGCGGTAAGCACCGCTTTTCTCCTGCTCTGCCTCAAATGGGATCAGATTCAGATGCCCGATGCCCAGCTCATAAAGGGTAACGATCATCTCGTGCGCACTGTCCGGCGTGTCGTTGACCAGCAGAACGTCCGTACCCGCCGGAATGGCGAGAATGCTGTCGAGATAAGTCTTCCGGATGCTTCGCGTCATGAACACAACATTCTGAAATGACGGCGTGTGCGGCCGCAGCGCCAGCAGCGACACCGTACGGTTCACCACCAGCACATCGGCGCAGATCTGCTCCGTTTCCCCGATCCGGTCCATAAAATACGCCTCGACCTGCACACTGCGGGCAAAAACCTCTTCAAACGTGCGGCGCATCAGGTCAATGACCTGGGGCGTGTCCGCGTTCTGAAATACGAGCGCCAGCGTTTTCATTGTCGTTCCTCCATCGTTCCAGATAACCCAGTTTTATCCTGATTCATCCTATTTATGTTTCCATTATAACGACTTTTTACCCGTGTGTCAATCTGTCGCAGCATGTATTTTCGGCAAAATATCCAAAAGCAAAGGCGCATTTCCGTAACATAAAACAATTTTTTACTTTTTTTGAAGAAAAAATAGCATATTTTCCAAAACGAGAAATTTTTGCATATAATTACATTGCAGAAAATAAAGATAATTATTATGAAAGAATAAAAGTATTAAACCAAATACAAGCCCAAAAGGTAAAAATAGTTGTTACAACAATTGAAGCTGTACAACAGCATATGGTAAGTAAAGAAGTTTTGTATCAAAACATATTACAGCTAAAAGTAGGACAAACAATCCGGAACGAATGAATTGAAGGAAAAATTAGTGCAATTAGGCTATGAGAGGTACGATACAGTAGAAGCAGAAGGACAATTCAGTTCCAGAGGAGGAATTATTGATATTGCTGTAGATAAACAAACAGGAATTAGAATTGAATTTTGGGGAGATGAAATTGATTCTATTCGATATTTTAATATGGAGAACCAAAGATCAAATCAAATGGTGCAAGAAGTTTTAATTAATCCTGCAACAGAGTTTGTTTTAGAAAGAAGCTTAGAGGAAATAGGGAAGCATATTATACAGACACATGAACAAACAGAGGCAATAGTAGAAGATGTAGAACAAATAAAAGCAGGAAATTATTTAGAAAAAATAGACCGATATTTTAATAGCTTTTATATAAAACAAAATACATTAATAGATTATTTTGACAAAGACACAGTAATATTTTTAGATGAAATATCCAAAATAAAAGCAAGAATAGAAAATATTTTAAAAGATAATAAAAACTTGGGTAAGTCTTTATTAGAAAAAGAAAAAATAGTACCAGACAGTATTGTAATTTTAAATGATTACATTCAATTTTTAAAACTATTAGAAACAAAACAAGTTATTTATTTAGAAAAACAAGATATTGGGTTTGTAGATAAACAAAGTATGCATGCAAAAAGAAACGGATATAGCTTTAGCTATAGGGAGGTTAACTTTTTTCGTAGTTCAATGGATTTATGTCTTCAGGAAATACAAAAAGCAATACTTGAAAAAAAAGTAGTTCTTGTATTAGGTGGAAATTCAGAAAATACTAAAAAAGTATACAATTGGTTATTAGAAAAAGAAGTAAAATGTGTATATGAAAATTCAAAAACAATTGAAACAACTCCAGGGGTAGTAGTCGTTGCCTCTGGAGCATTATCAGCTGGATTTGAGAGCTTTGACTTTTCTATTCTTGTTATATCTTTAGCAGAAATATTTGCACCAAGTAAACCAAAAAGAATAGTTACAACCACATTTAAACAAGGAGAAACATTTGCTTTTTCGGATTTAAAACCACGGTGACTATGTAGTACATAGAACAAATGGAATAGGACAATTTGTAGGGGTAAATACTATAAGAGCAGATAATATTGTAAAAGATTATATTAAAATATTATACCGAGATGGAGACTACTTATATATTCCAACCAATCAGTTAGATAATATTAGAAAATTTATTGGTGCAGGGGAAAATGGTGCACCAAGGCTAAACCGATTAGGAAGTAAGGAATGGGAAAATACAAAAGCAAAAGTAAAGAATAACTTAAGGGAAGTAGCAAAAGAATTAATTCAATTATATGCTATTAGAAAAAAAACTGTACGGATTTGCTTTTTCAAAAGATTCCACTTGGCAAACACAATTTGAAGATTCTTTTGCTTATACAGAGACACAAGATCAATTGAGATGTATAGAAGAAGTAAAAAAAGATATGGAAACACCGCGACCAATGGATAGGCTTTTATGTGGAGATGTAGGCTATGGAAAAACAGAAGTTGCTATTCGAGCCGCATTTAAAGCTTGTTTAGACCAAAAACAAGTAGCCTATTTAGTACCAACTACTGTATTAGCAAACCAGCAATATGAGGCATTTAAAGAAAGAGTGAAGGACTTTCCTATTCGTGTGGAATTATTAAATCGATTTAGAACAAAAAAAGAACAAGAAGCAATTGTAAAAAAATTAAAGCTAGGGGAAATTGATATTATTATTGGTACACATAGAATTTTAAGCAAAGACATACTATTTAAAGATTTAGGCTTATTAATTATTGATGAGGAACATCGATTTGGTGTAAAAGACAAAGAAAAAATAAAAGAAATGAAAAATTCAATTGATGTACTTTCTATGACAGCAACACCTATTCCAAGAACGCTACATATGTCTATTGTAGGAATTAGAGATATGTCTGTTATTTACGAACCACCACAAAATAGAAAACCAGTACAAACTTATGTATTAGAATATGATGAAGAGGTTGTAAAAGAAGCAATTACAAAAGAAATAGAAAGAAATGGACAGGTATTTTACTTATTTAACAATGTAGAACATATTATTAAAAAAGCAGAAGATATAGCAAATTTAGTTCCAGAAGCAAAAGTAGCCTTTGCACATGGAAAAATGTCTGGACGAGAGTTAGAAGACATTATGCTAGACTTTGTTAATAAAAAAATTGATGTATTAGTATGTACTACTATTTTAGAATCTGGAATTGATATTCCTAATGCTAATACTATTATTGTAGAAAATGCTGATAGGTTAGGTTTATCACAACTATATCAAATTAGAGGAAGGGTAGGAAGAGCAGATAAACAAGCATATGCATATATTACCTATAAACCAGACAAACTATTATCAGAAGTTGCAGATAAAAGATTGAGAGCAATTAAAGAATTTACTGAATTTGGATCTGGATTTAAAATTGCTATGAGAGACTTAGAAATAAGAGGAGCAGGAAGTATTTTAGGTGAATTTCAGCATGGGCATATGGATGAAGTTGGCTATGATATGTATTGTAAACTATTAGACCAAGTTATAAAAGAAACAAAAGGAATAGAAATAAAAGAAGAACAAGATGTACAAATTGATTTAAATGTTTCTGGCTATATTCCAGACAATTACATTTCATCTAGTGACCAAAAAATTGAAATTTACCAAGAAATTGCTTTATGTGATACAGCAGAAAAAATACGGAGATATTACAGACGAGCTAATTGACAGATTTGGAAATATTCCAGAAGAAACGAAAAATCTAATTGAAATTGCCAAAATAAAAATTTTATGCAGAAAATTGGGAATTACAAAAATTGCACAAAAACTTTCTAGAATTGTATTAAATTTTTCTGCTGAAAGTTTTAAAATGGAATGGATAGATTTATTATTAAAAACATTTAGAAATAAAATAAAATTTTCGCCATCAGCTGAACCTTATATAACATATAAAATAGAAAATTCGGGTAAAATATTAGAAGAAGTAAAAGAATTGATTAAAATACTAAAATAAGAAAAGTGGCTTCGCCACATGTACAGGTTTGCTTTGCAAACGGAATTTTTCAAGGGAACTTAACCTTATACAAGAAAAACTTATCCTCTTGCATTTGCAAGAGGATAAGAGAGAATCTTGATGTGCAGGTTACCAACCAGGCACATCCTTGTAGAGGGACTTCGCTGTTATGCAATCGTCGAATACTTTTTCGACATCAACTCCACTGAAACTTGCTGAGGGACAAAGCTGCAGTATCACAGCAGGAAAACCATACAGTAGGTACTTATCATCTTTGTCAGTGAACGTGTAGTGAGAAACTGGTTCAAGAGCATGACGCCGTATAAGACGGCGACCCGCCCAAGTCTTTGCCATAGACTCGGGAACAGCAAAAGTTTCGGCCACTGAGCTAATGACAACTGCCTTAGATTTTACCAGAAAATCGATTGCCTGTGCTCGAAGTTGGTTCCGCTTAACAATTTTCTTCGCATCATTCATGAATCTACGTCTCCTTTTTAAATTTTTACACACCAGACTAGGTATGATACTTATATTATATCATATATTTACATAAAAATCAAATTAATATGAAAAAGGCATTGTCCACATCAATCCAAAATAAAATAATGAAAGGAAATGAATATGCAAGTAATTACAAGTAAAGATAATGAACAAATTAAACAAATTAGAAAATTAAAGGAAAAGAAGTATAGAGATGAACAAGGATTGTATATTATAGAAGGAGTTAAGACAGTTCGGAGAAGCAATAGCAGAAAAAGCAGAAATAAAAACAATTGTTATATGTGATGATTGTGAGAAACAAGGTTTTTTAGGGCAAGAACTTTTATATGAAGTAGCAAAGTACAATTTAATTTATGTAAATGAAAAAGTTTTTAATTGTATGACAGAAGTTATGAACCCACAAGGAATACTTGCAGTTGTTTCTAAAAAAGAAAAGAAAAAAATAAACTATACAGAAGATATAATTGTTATTTTAGACAATATACAAGACCCAGGAAATTTAGGAACAATTATTAGAACATTAGATAGTGCAGGAATAAAACAAATTATATTATCAAAGGGAACAGTAGATGTATACTCTTCGAAAGTAGTACGCTCTACAATGGGGGCTATTTTTAGAGTAAACATAATAGAAGCGGAAAACTTAAAAAATGCTATTTCTTCCATTAAAGAACATGGATATCAAGTAATGGCAACATCACTACAAGGTGCAAAAAGTATTTATGATGTAAACTATAAAAAAGTAGGTATTATAATTGGAAACGAAGCAAATGGAGTTTCAAAAGAAATACTAGACTTAGCAGACCAAAAAATAAAAATACCAATGTTACGGAAAAACAGAAAGCTTAAATGCAGCAGTAGCAACCAGTATTATCGTATATGAATATGTAAGACAAAAATTAAACCAATAGAAAAATTTATTTTCTATTGGTTCTTTTAAATAACATATTTATATTAAATACTTTTTTATTGTTCTGGAAAAATCGCAGATTTTTCCGGAACAACAAGGTTAAGTTACCTTAGATGTGCGGTTTGCGAAGCAAACCTGTACATTATAAAAATTTTTGTATAAAATAGATGGTTAACTTATTTTAGGTTAATAAATTATTTCGTTAGAATATTTAAAATTTGTGGATAAATATTAGTTGCATTCTCTAACCAATTATCTACAATTTTTTTTGCTTGTTCACGAGAACCGGCAAAAGTTTCTATTTGGAATAAAGTAGTATTGTTTTCTGTAATTTTACATTGAACACTATATTCGTTTTCGGAATGAGGAATAAAATCTGCTGTAACCGAAAGAGATTCTTCTACTTTATTTAGGTTTTCTTTTAAATTAGTATCAATACGAAGTTTGGTAATACCAGGAATAATATCACCAATGAGTTTTAGCATTTCTTTTCCATTTGGTGTTATTTCATAAAGTTCTCCAGATTCGTTTGGATAACAAACAATATATTTTTCACTAATTAAGTCTAACAAAAATTGTTGAAAATAAAAATAATTCATATCTGTTAATGTAGTAACAACATTAAGCAAAGCATCATTGGTAACGGGCTTTGCTATTTTTTCTAAAATATATAAAATAATTACTTTACCTTCTGCTAAAGTATTCCCATCAGATGAAAGCATCATAATAAAAACCTTCCTTTATTGCTAATATTATAACATAAATTTTAAAAATTACAACTAAAAAAATACTAGACAAAAAAAATACTAGACAAAAAAATTTTATTAGTATATATTGGTGAAAAGAAAGGAGGAAGAATATGGATAAAACTGTTTTTCACGATTTATCTTATGGAATGTATGTTGTATCAACAAAGTATCAAGGAAGGAATATAGGATGTTTTGTAAATACCGTTATACAAATAACTTCTGAAAACCCAATTATTGCAGTTAGTATTAATAAAAATAATTATACAAAACAAGCTTTATCAACTGGGCAAAAATTTGCAGTATCAATTTTATCACAAGAAACAGATACTAAAGTAATTGGAAAATTTGGTTTCTTTTCATCAAATGATACAGATAAATTTGAAAACATATCTTATAAAGAAGTAAACGACACACCAATAGTAGAAGAAAATATTTGTAGCTATTTAATTGCAGAAGTATGTAATACTATAAAAGTAGAAACACATTACATTGTGTTAGCAAAAGTGTTAGATACAAAAAAAGTATCTAATAAAGTTCCTATGACATATGCATATTATCATCAGGTAATTAAAGGAACAGCTCCTAAAACAGCACCAACTTATATAGAAACAGAAGAAAAGCTCAAAATAGGAGAGAAAAAATATAAATGCCAAACTTGTGGCTATATCTATGATGAAGCAAAAGAAGGAATAAAATTTGAAGATTTACCTAAAGATTGGAAATGTCCAATTTGTGGAGTAGGCAAAGAAATGTTTGCAGAAATAAAAGAATAAAGAATAAAAAATAAAAAAACAGAGCATAATTTATGTAATAAAATAAAAAGGAGGAAAACAAATGATGGACAGAAAAATAAGAGTAGTACAATATGGTACTGGAAAAATGTCAGTGTACACAATGCGTTATGTTTATGAAAAAGGAGCTGAGATTGTTGGGGCAATAGATGTAAATCCAGCAGTAATTGGAAAAGATATTGGTGATGTAATTGGAACAGAAGCAAAAGGAGTTGTTGTAACAGGAGTAGAAAAGGCAGAAGAAATGTTAAAACAAGTAAAGCCAGATATTGCTATTGTTACAACAATGAGCTTAATTTCGGATGTAGAAGAAGCTTTATTGCTTTGTGCAAAATTAGGAATTAATGCTATTACAACTTGTGAGGAAGCTTTTTATCCACAAAATTCTAACCCAAAAGTAACACAAAAAATTGACGAACTTGCAAAGAAAAATAATTGTACAATTACAGGTAGTGGATACCAAGATATTTATTGGGGACAATTAATTAGCTCAATAGCAGGTTCTACTCACAAAATTACTAAAATAAAAGGAAGTTCAAGCTATAATGTAGAAGATTATGGAATAGCTCTTGCACAAGCACATGGGGCAGGACTAGATTTAGACACATTTGAAAAAGAGGTTGCTTCTGCAGACAAAATTTCAGATGAACAAAGACAAGCTATTATTGAAAAGGGAGAATATGCACCATCTTATATGTGGAATGTAAATGGATGGTTATGTTCAAAATTAGGCTTAACAGTAGTTTCACAAACACAAAAATGCGTACCACAAACGTATTCAAAAGATATTGTATCTTCTACTTTAGGCATGACTGTAAAAGCAGGAATGGCAACAGGAATGAGTGCAGTTGTTACTACAAAAACAAAAGAAGGAATTACCATTGAATCAGAATGTATTGGAAAAGTATATTCACCAGAAGATTATGATAAAAATGAATGGACAATAGAAGGAGAACCAAATACTACACTAGTTATTGCAAGACCAGCAACTGTGGAATTAACTTGTGCAACTATTGTTAACAGATTACCAGATGTTATAAATGCACCAAGTGGATATATTACAACAGATAAAATGGGGGAACTAAATTATAGAATAAAACCATTAAATGAATATATAAAATAAAATTATGTTTTTATATGGTATAAATACAATATAAAAACATAAATATAAAATATGAAGAAAAAAGTTATTTTTATTAGTAAAAAAATAATAGCTATCATAATACTTATTATGGTAGCTATTATTGGTACTATGTTTTCTGCTTCACAAACGGTACAGACTTTGTCACAAAACATAGGAACAAAATATAAAATTTTAGTAGATGTAGAAGAGTCAAAAATGTATGTTATGGAAAATGGTACTTGTATAAAAACATATACTTGTGCAGGTGGAAAGCCAACAACACCGTCTCCAATTGGAACATGGACAATTATTTCAAAAGGAAAATGGGGAGAAGGATTTGGAGGAAGCTGGTTAGGTTTTAATGTACCTTGGGGGAAATTTGGTATACATGGGACTACAGAGATTTATTCAGTTGGTTGGTGTAGTTCCCATGGCTGTATTAGAATGAATAATAAAGAAGTAGCCGAATTATATAATTATATTCTCATAGGAACAAAAGTAACAATTATAGATGGTGTATACAGAGATTTTGGAAGAGGATATCGATATTTAAAGTCTGGAATGTATGGTTCTGATGTAAAAGCAATTCAAATTAAATTAAAAGAGGAAGGTTTTTTTATAGGAGAACCAAATGGAAAGTTTGGTAAGGAAACAGAAAATGCAATTGAAAAATATTGTAAAAAAAATGGTTTATATGTTAGAAAAACAGTTGATATTGAAATGCAGAAAAAAATGTTTGGAGAATTAATAGATTAATAATATTCTTTTTCTTTTCACAATATAGACATAATAACAAATTATAATATATAATACATTTAAGAAAAGGAGAAATGAATATGAATGAAACAACAGTATTAATAGTAGATGATGAAGCAAGAATGCGAAAACTAATTAAGGACTTTTTAAAAGTAAAAGGATACCATATTTTAGAAGCAGAAAATGGTGAAAAGGCACTAGCGGTTTTTGAGACAGAAGGAAATAAGATTAATTTAATTTTATTAGATGTTATGATGCCAAAACTAGATGGTTGGTCTGTTTTAAGACAAATTAGACAAACCTCCAAAGTTCCTATTATTATGTTAACAGCAAGAGGAGAAGAACAAGATGAACTTTTTGGATTTGAACTAGGAGTAGATGAGTATATTGCAAAACCATTTAGCCCTAAAATACTTGTAGCTAGAGTAGAGGCAATTTTAAAAAGAGTGAATGGAGACAAAACAGAGAAAAAAGACTATAATGGAATTGTAATTGATGAACAAGGCAGAACTGTAACAGTAGATGAAAAAGTAATAGAATTAAGTTTAAGAGAATATGAGTTATTAAAATATTTGTTAGATAACGAAAATATTGCATTATCTCGAGACAAAATATTAAATAATGTTTGGAATTATGATTACTATGGAGATTCAAGAACAATTGATAGTCATATAAAAAAAATAAGACATAAATTAGGAAAAAAAGGAAAGTATATTAAAACAATTAGAGGTGTAGGGTATAAATTTGAACTAAAATGATTTTAAAATGGGAGCAAAAGATGGAAAAAATTAAAAAAAGCTTACAGTCTGTAAGAACTAAATTATTTATTACTTTATGTGTTGTCGTTATTATTATTATTGTTTTTTTAATACTATTAAATAACTTTGTACTAGAAACATTTTATTTATATTCTAAACAAAAAGACTTAATGGAGGTCTATACAAGTATTAATCAATATTATACAAATCCAAACTCTGGAATTGATATTGAGCTAGAATTAGAAAAAGCAGCACTTAATAATAATTTTGACATTATTATTAAAACAGATACAGGAATAACTGTGTATACATCTAACAAAGATTTTTCTTCTACAATAGGAAAAATAAGTGAAATTGAAAATAGTGCAACAAGCTGGTTTGGAGAACGTAATATTTTATTTTCTAATGACAAAATTAGTATTCGCAAAACACAAGACACAAAAAATGGAGTAGGATTTATTTTACTATCTGGAAATTTAGATAATGGTTATGTTTTATATATTAGAATTCCAATTACATCTATTAGAGAAAATGTTAAAATTTCTAATAATTTTCTATATTTAATTGGAGGAGTTGCTATTATTGGTGGTGGAATTACTGTATTATTTATTGCTAAAAAATTCACCAAACCAATTGAAAAACTAAATGATATTGCTAAAAGAATGTCACAATTAGACTTTAGTAAAAAATATAGAGTGATGGATACAGGTGATGAAGTAGACGAATTAGGAAAAAGTATGAATACCGTTTCTGAAAAATTAGAAACTACTATTAAACAATTGAAAGAAAGCAATATTGAATTAGAAAAAGATATTGAAAAAAAATCTAGAATTGATGAAATGAGGAAACAATTTATTTCGGATGTATCTCATGAACTAAAAACGCCGATTGCTATTATACAAGGATATGCAGAAGGATTAAAAGAAAATGTTAATACAGACCCAGAAAGTAGAGAATTTTATGCAGATGTTATTTTAGATGAAGCAAATAAAATGGATCGATTAGTAAAACAATTGTTAGAATTAATGAAATTGGAATATGGGAAGAGAGAGTTTAATAACCAAAAATTTGATGTAACAGAATTAATCCAAGAAGTAATTAGAAAAAGTAAAGTAATGTATGAAGAAAAAAATATTACTATAGAATATGAGCCACAGAAAAAATACTATGTCAATGCAGATGATTTTTATATAGAGCAAATAATTACAAATTACTTTACCAATGCAATAAAACATGCTCTGGAAATTAATGGCAAAAAACAAATTAGAATTACGGTAAAAGAGTTAGATGGAAAAAATAAAATAAGAGTTAGTGTATACAATACAGGAGAAAAAATTGATGAAGAAAACTTAAATAGAATTTGGAATAGATTTTATAAAATTGATTCTTCAAGAAATAGAGAAAATGGAGGAACTGGAATAGGTTTATCTTTAGTAAAAGCGATTATGAATAATTATCAAAATGATTATGGAGCATTTAATACAGAAGATGGAGTGGAATTCTATTTTGATTTAGACTTAAGTGATGAAACAATAAATGAATAAGAAAAATAAAAAGGTGTAGATATATACCTTTTTATTTTTTATTGATAGAAATAATAAATCCTAAAGCTTCAAAAAATAATCACAAAAAAGCCATATAATACAGATAAAATAAAAAACAAAATAAAGAAAGGAGAGAAAAAACTTTTCGAGTACGAAGAAAAGCTATTATTTATGA
>ENA-ORPD01002281-ORPD01002281.1-human-gut-metagenome-genome-assembly--contig:-NODE-2281-length-11869-cov-3.526663_pt1 | contig 11869 bp, 7 predicted proteins | sample MGYA00242143_ERZ509076 | MGnify/ENA primary metagenome ERZ509076 (study PRJEB26280, sample SAMEA2338706) | human gut metagenome | biome: human gut; feature: human-associated habitat; material: faeces... | reverse complement strand
TTATTTATATTGATACTATATTTATTAATTAGATTTGCTATTCCTCTTTTTATTAAACAACTTGGTATGCTAATTGAAATGTTGCCAGATTATTTAAATCGATTAGAAGAAATAATTCAAAATATAACAAATAAATTTCAAAAATTACCGGGTAATTTACATATTGATTATGATAAGATTGAGAGTATATTGAATGAAAAATTGTCTAAAACAATTGAAACTTTTACTTCTACATTACAAAGAAGTTTTTCCTATATCATTCAATTTCTTATAACGCCTATTCTAGCAATTTATTTTCTTAATGATTATCAAAAAATTGAACAAAAGATAAAGGACAAACTAATAAATAATAAAAAAATTGTTCTTTATGATACATTATCAGAAATTAAAATTGCTTTAAGACAATATGTAAAAGGTGTTATGTTAGTAATGGTGATTTTAACTTTGGCTGCTAGTTTTTGTTTTTTAGTAGTTGGTATTGATTATGCATTTTTATTTGGAGTAATTATCGGAATAACTGACATAATTCCGTATATTGGACCATATATTGGAGGGGCAATAGTTGTAATTTTTACTATTGTTTCTAACCCATCAAAAGTAATTATAATTCTTATTATAATTATAGTCTTACAATTTCTAGAAGGTAATTTTTTAATTCCAAAAGTACAAAGTAAAACCATGAAAACTCATCCAATTATGGTTTTACTATCAGTTGCAATTTTTGGTGAATTATTAGGAATTTTTGGCATGATAATTGCTGTACCATTAGAAAAAATTGTTGAAATTATAATAAAATCTTTCATTGCATATAAAAAATCGTAAATAAAAGGTAATTTCAATTTACAAAAAAATCAATTTATGATATAATATGTCTAGAATACGATTGTAAATAGTTACCTCAATAGTTTACAATTTTATAAAAAGGAGTGAGCATATGCTATCAAAAAAACAGAAAACCATTATGGCAATCTTGGGATCAGTAGGGATTTTATTTGGTTTAATTGTTGCAATTCCCTTTAGATCGTTTCCAGGACTTAATAAAATCGAAAATATATTAACGATTGAATTAATAATCAAATTAGTTTTAGGGGTATTATCGATTTTACTTGCCGTTTACCCTCTTATAAAAAAATATAAACTAATAAATGGTTATCGAGAAAATTCAAAAACAATAATTATGATGACTTATTTTCCGATTTTTACATACATTTTAGGAAGTATTGTTAATATCATTTATACTTTGTCTTTTGACTATGCATCTGCCGCAATGTTGAGTGCATTATCTGATAAAGTTTTAGGTATTATTGTTTCTATTTTGACAGTTTATTTAATTTTTACAATTTATTGTATTGTTAGAATTCATGCTATTGTTGCAAAATTAGACAAAGTTTCTAATATCTTGTTTGATAGTTTTATGCTAGTAATTCATCTTTGTTTTGTAGGATTATTATGGCGAGCAAACAATGCTTATAATCAATTGTATTCAGTTGTAGATGAGTATTTTATTGGCAATCCATTATTATTTGTAATTTATATTTTATTAATTATTGCGGTTGGATGTGGAATAAAATTTATCACAATTACTATTAAAAAGGATGAAAGTTTAATTTACTATACAGATGGTAATTTATATGAAAATTTAATTAAACAAGCAGAGTATAATCATGCCTACAATGATACTTTAGATGATTTTGAAAATTATTTTGATGCCAATTCAGTTGATTATGAAAAATTAGAATTTGCTGAAGAAGTTGAAGATTCTTCACAAGAAGATTATTCTTCATTAGAAAATACAGTACCAGAAGAAGAGAACTTCCTTTTAGATGTGGATAATGAAGAGAGTATGGATACTTTGGTTGAAAATGAGGAAATAGAATTAACTGAAACAGAAGAATTAAAAGCGGTTTATGAACAAAAAAATCATATTTTATCTAAGATTGATGATAAAAATAAGGCTTTAACAACTATTCGTCAAAAGAAAAGCGAATTAGAAGTAAAAGAGTCAGAGTTGAGAGTTGCTAAAGAGGCTTATGATGCTGCACTTGCTGAATATAATCAATTTAGGCTTGATTATATGAACATTCCAGAGGTGGAAAATAAAGAAACTAACAAGAAAATGAAAAAATTTACGCCTACTTTTGAAAAAGTTGTTGAATATGCTAAAAGTTTTAGTGATCATCAAGGATATAAGGTGAATATAAATCCGAAAGGGAATTTATTAAAATTTTATATAGGTAAAAAGATGTATTTAGTATTGCAAGCAACAAGTAGTGATTATCGTATTAGCTTTATTACAACTCCTGAGAAATTTGTTGATTATGTTACATCAAGACCAGGTGAATTAATTGTTCCTAAAAACTTAAAAGATAATAATTGGATTAGGTTGACAAATAAAGGTAAAGAGGATGCAAAATTAATTAGACAAATTATAAAACAAGCAGTAGAAACAGCAGAAAAACAAATTGCAGATGCTGCAGCACAAAAAGCAGCAGAAAAGAAAGCTAAAGTTGCTGAGCGTGCTAAAGCACGTGCGGCAAAAAGAGCTGCTGAAAAAGTTGAAAATTTGAATCAATAACAGGAAGGTGAGTTAGATAATTATGAATGATAATAAAACATATAGAAAATCTTTATTTATTCTATCTACAATTGCTGTAGGTCTTAACTTACTAATGTTTATACCTTTTGGTAAAAGTTTTGGTTCTGCTGAAGTTTTAGTTAAATTTATTTTATTACCAATTGTAGTAGCAGCATTGAATATTATAATTACTCTTAAAAAATTTAGTGAATATCGTCCAACAAATCGATTTCAATCTTTTGCAAGTTATTTACCTATTTTTTCTTATCTAGTAGCATCGTTTATTTATGTTATATTTATGGTGAATAGAGCAGAACCTACTATTGCTTTTTCATATAGTAATTATATCTTTTTAATGATTGGTTTTGCTACTCTTGCTGTTGGAACTATTTGTTTATTATATATTATGGATAAAGTAAATCTATCTTTGAGTAAAAATCAAGTGAATGTCATTGATATTTTAATGTATGTAGCATTTGCATTAGATATTATCTTGATGAGAGTATTTGTATTAGATCCATATATCAATATAGCTTTAAATAATAGTTCTGTTTTAAATATTATTTTTGGTATTGTTATTGGTGGTGCCGTTTTGTATCTTTTATTTGCTAGGTTATTTAGATTTTATCGTACAAATGAGGAATTTGTTGTTCGTGATAAAAATGAATTAATTGAAAAATGGTGCAGTAAAAGAAATGAGGCTTATAGTAATGCTGAATTGGTAATACTTTATGCTTTACATAATTATGCTAAGGAACGTTTTGATGTAGAAGAAAGTAAGATTAGCGTTCAAGAAGGATATGTGAATGTAAATAGTGATGAATTATCTAAACTAAAAGCAAAATATAAAGAGTTAAAAACTAGTAAATCGCTAGCGGATGCAAAACATCAAAAGATGAAGGCCGAATATATTGCTTTACAAAATAAGGTAAAATTAGATGTTGCCAAAACCGAACTTGAAGGTTTAGAAAAACAGTTTGAAATTCTTAATGCAAGTATTACTGAAGAAAATGCACGATTAGAAGATGATATTAAACAATATGAAGAAGAAAAAAGACTTTTTGATGAAAAATTAGAACAATTAGAGAAAGAAAAAGCGGCTTTACTTGCTGAACTTAATTTTGAATCGATTGAACAAGCAAGAGAAAAAGAAAGACAAGAAGCGGAAGCAAAAGCTGCAAATGCTATAGTAGCTAAACCTAAAATTGAGAAAGTATTTAAGCCTTCTTATGAGGAAATGGTTTCATATGCTCAAAGTTTAGAAGGCGAAAATTTAAGCGTTGTTATCAATCCTGCGGGAAATCAGCATAAATTCTTAGTTGGTAAAAAGCCTTATTTATTAATGCAAAAAACAAATAGTGATTATCGTATTACTTTTTGTGTGAATGAAGAAGATATACTTGGATATTTACGAAATTATCCTGGTGAGATTTCTGTTGCTAAATCACCTAAAGGTGGAAATTTCTTAAAAATTTCTAATACTGGTGAATTAGATGAAGAATTTTTAAAGAAATTAATTTCTGAAGCCCTTCCTGCTGAACTTAATGCTGAAAAAAATGCTCTTTTAGCAAAAGAAGCCGAAAAACAAGCAAAACTAGAAGCAAAAGAACAAGAAAAACGTAATCGAGAATTGCTAAGAGAAGCTGAAAGAATTGTAGCAAGAGCTAAACGTGAAGAAGAAAAAGCAGCTTTAAAAGCTAAAAAAGAAGCTGAAAAACAAGCTGCTAAACTTGCTGCTCAGAAAATGAAAGAAGAAAATGGCAATACTTCTGAAGAAAATGTTGCCTAATAATTAAATCGTTAAATAAAGATTAGTAAAATTACAAATGTTTTAAGAGAGTGATTGGTTGGTGTGAAATCATAAAGATGTAATTTGAAGCTCCTTTATGAGAGGAACTCATCCTTCCCGCAAAGTCCTTGCGTTAAAAATAGAAAGTGACAGCAGTATATTGTAATTTATATAATTGCTAATATATTGATGTAATTAGGATGGTACCGCGTATTCAATCGTTCCTTATTTTATAGGAACGATTTTTATTTTGAAATCGGAAAAGAGGTAAAAATATGAAATATTTAACTGGGAATCAAATTAGACAATTATGGTTAGATTTTTTTAAAAGTAAAGGTCACGAAATCATTCCAAGTGCTTCCCTTATTCCCAATAATGATCCTACTCTTTTATGGATTAATTCGGGGGTTGCTCCGTTAAAAAAATATTTTGATGGTCGAGTAAAACCTACAAATCCACGGATGTGCAATGCTCAAAAATCTATTAGAACGAATGATATTGAAAATGTTGGGAAAACAGCAAGACATCATACTTTTTTTGAGATGTTAGGTAATTTTTCAGTAGGTGATTATTTTCGTGAGGAAGCATTAACATGGGCCTATGAATTATTATTTTCAGAAGAATGGTATGGGTTTGATAAAAATGTTATTTATATTACTTACTATCCTAATGATACAGAAACCTATAATAAATGGCTATCATTAGGAATTGAAAAAGATCATTTAGTTTCGATTAAAGATAATTTTTGGGAGATAGGGGAAGGACCATGTGGTCCTGATACTGAAATATTTTATGATCGTGGTATTGAATATGACCCCAATCACCTAGGAATTAAGATGCTAGAAGAAGATATTGAAAATGATCGCTACATTGAAATTTGGAATATTGTATTTAGTCAATATAATTCCACGAAAGGGTTAGAACGTAGTCAATATCCAGAATTACCTAGCAAGAATATTGATACCGGAAGTGGATTAGAAAGACTTGCATGTATATTTCAACATACTCAAACGAATTACGAAACAGATTTGTTTTTTCCAATGATAAAGTTTTTAGAGGACTATACAAATCATTCCTATCATGAAGAGGAATATCAAATGGCTTTTAGAGTAATTGTGGATCATATCAGAAGTGTAACATTTGCGATTGCTGATGGGGCATTGCTTTCAAATGAAGGTCGTGGATATGTTTTAAGAAGAATCTTACGTAGAGCGGTTAGATATGGAAAAATTCTTGGTATTCATCAACCTTTTTTATATCAATTAGTATCCGTCGTCATTGATATAATGAAAGATTTTTATCCGTATCTAATGGATAAAAAAGCAATTATTGAAAAAATAATAAAAACAGAAGAAGAGAATTTTTTAAAAACTTTATCTACTGGAGAAAAAAAATTAGAAGAAATTTTATCGTTTTCTAAAAATAAAATAGTAAGTGGTGAACAAGCCTTTTTGTTATATGATACTTTCGGTTTTCCTATTGAATTAACTGAGGAAATTTCAGCAGATAATGGTTTTAAAGTTGATTTAGAAGGTTTTCAGTTAGAACTTGCTAAACAAAAAGAAAGAGCACGTGCGGCAAGAGTTTCTAATCAATCTATGAATAATCAAAATGAAGAGTATTTAAACTTTAAATTAAAATCAGAGTTTATAGGTTATGAAACTCTATATGCTAACAGTCAAGTCATTGCTATTTTTAAAGATGGAAAACAAATAGAAACTGCTGATGGAATGCTTCAATTGGTTTTAGATCTTACTCCATTTTATGCTGAAATGGGAGGACAAATTGGGGATCAAGGAGAATTAACATTTGATGGTATGAATTTTGATGTTATCAATACAGTTAAGTTGCCAAATGGTCAGCATCTACAATTTGTTGATATGAAACAAACAACTATCAAAGTTGGGGATAGCGTTGCTGTATCAGTTAACTCTGAATTTAGAAAAGCAATATGTCAAAATCATTCTGCAACTCATTTGCTAAATGAAGCATTGAGAAAAGTATTAGGCGGACATGTTCTTCAACAAGGCTCTCAAGTAACGAATGAAAATCTACGTTTTGATTTTAATCACTACGAAAGCCTAACCACTAAGCAAATATTAGAGATTGAAAAAATGGTTAGAGATGTCATTGTTAAAGATTATCCCGTTTGTATTCGTGAAACTACATTAGAAGAAGCAAAAGCATTAGGTGCTCAGGCCCTTTTTGGTGAAAAGTATGGCAATATTGTGCGATTAGTGGATATGCAATTTAGTAAAGAATTATGTGGTGGTACACATGTGAAAACAACAGGTGAAATAAAACAATTTGCTATTACTAGCATTGAATCAAAAGGATCTGGAATTTTTAGAATAGTTGCAGTGGCCAGTGATAATTTAATGGATGAAATTAAATTTGCAGTTCAAAATATGAGAGATGATATTTTAGACATAATTACTAAAATTGATAAGGTATATCAAAAAGCTCTTGAAGAAGGATATAAATTAACTAAACCATCTATTAATTTGCCAATCATTATAGGTAGTTATCAAGATATTGTTGAATATCGTATATGTAGTGAGAATGCTAAGAAAGCACAAAAAGCATTAGAAAAGGATTATGAGAATTTAAAAAGATCTAATGAATCAGCCAATTATAAAGAGTTTGCATCTAAATTATTTGATTCATCCTTTGGAAAAGTTTTGGTTGAAAAAGTTAGTGGATTGGATATCAATGTATTAAAAGATATTATTGATAAAATCTCTAATGATTTAGAAAAAGGAGTCATTTTCTTTGCAAATATAATCGATCAGTCTAAAATAATTTATATTGCAAAAAATAAGAATACCAATGCTAATTGTGGTTTTTTAGTGAAAGAAGCTGCAATTAAAAGTGGTGGTAATGGTGGTGGCCGTGCTGATTTTGCTCAATCAGGTGGCAAAGATGTGAATAAAGTTGATGAAGTTTTAGATTTTATTAGGGAACAATTGCAATGAGATATATTGGATTAGATTTAGGAAATCGCACATGTGGAGTTGCCATTAGTGATTCCATGGGAATTATTGCAACTTCTATTACAACTATTCATTTTAGAGAAAAAGATTTGCAAAAATGTTTAGAATATGTTAAAATGTATATTGCTGATAGAAAAGTAGAAAAAATAGTATTAGGACTACCTAAAAATATGAATGGGACTTTAGGTCCCCAATCAGAATATGTTTTAGAATTTAAAAAGATGCTAGAAGAAGCCACGAATCTAGAGGTCATTTTATTTGATGAACGCTTATCAACGGTTGAAGTAACTAAAATTATGATATCAGCTGATTGGAGTAGGAAAAAAAGAAAATCTAAAGTTGATACTTTATCGGCAACTTTAATTTTACAAACCTACTTAGATAGTATAAAAAAATAAAGGAGAATAAATATGAGTAATCAAAATCCAATTGATGGACAACTTACAATTATCGATGCTGAAGGCAATGAAAAATTGTGTCAAATTTTATTTACATTAGACTCTGAGGAATTTAATAAAAAATATGTTGTATTTTATGAAATTTCAACGCTTGGCGATTCTGATGATGATTCTGAAATTCCATTGATGGCTGCTAGCTATGTGGAAAATGATAATGGTGAGGGTGAATTGTCAGAAATTGAGAGTGATGAAGAATGGGCTTTTATCGAAGCTGCAGTAAATGATTTTGATTCACAGTGTTCTGGTGATTGTAGTGAATGCGAAGAAGATTGTGAAAATCATGAATAAATTGTTTGAATAAGTAAATATCAATATATAAAAAAATCAACAAAGGAATGTTTTCTTTTGTTGATTTTTTAATCAAAGAATATAAGAAAAATGTATTCACAATCTATGAATAAAATTATAATAATCGTATGATTATACAAAAAAACTAAGTGTTATTGACTATAGCACTTAGTTTTTTATAATTTTAAAATATAGATTTTTGGTAATAGTTTTTCTTTATAATCTTATTTTATACATTATTTTCGCATCTGAATATAATAAAATCAACTATTTCGTCAAATACTTTACCTTGAGGTTCAGTTATTTCAAATAAATCTTGATGGTACAAAGGTTGACCAATAGGTATTTGGGCAATAAGTTCTGTTTCTAAATCTTTTGCAACATGGATACCACCATCTTTTCCAAAAATAGTTTCATGGCTTCCATCTATTGGATTAATATAATAGGACATATTTTCTACCACTCCTAATATTTCATGGCCTAGGGTTTTTGCTGCATGTCCTGCTTTAATTGCGACATGACTAGCAGAAGGGTGTGGAGTTGTGACAAGAATCATTTTTGCCTGAGGAATAATTGATTTAATATCAAGAGTAATATCACCTGTTCCGGGTGGAAAATCTACAATAATATATTGAGTATCGTCATGCCATTTGACGTCGTAGAAAAAGTGAGAAATCATACTATTTAACATTCCTCCACGCCAGATTACTGGTTGACCAGGATTCGTAAAAAATTCGGTAGAAATAAGTTCTATACCATCTTTTTCAATCGGAAGAATTTTTTTATTTTCATCAAATTTGGGATTTTCATGAGGGATTTCAAAGATAGTTGGTAGACTTGAACCATATACATCAGCATCAATAATACCAACTTTTAGATTTCTTTTAGCCATTCGATAAGCTATATTTGCGGCAATAGAACTTTTACCTACGCCGCCTTTGCCACTTATAATTCCGATAAAATGAATTGGCTTTTGTGTAATACTACCAAAAATTTTTGATTCTTCTAATTGCAATTGTAATCCTGAAAAGCCACCATCTATTTTTACTGTTCTCGCAATATCACGTCGAAATTTTTTTTCATTTTCTCCTCCTAAACGTCCCATAGCAATTTTTAAAATGACTAAGTCTTTCTCTTCATCATAACTTATATGTTTAAGAGAATCCGTCTCACCAATTGTCATTTCATTTGAGGGATCAGTTAATTGATTCAGCATCAGTTTTAATTCCGATAAAAGCATTTTATTTCTCCTTTCTAATTGGTAATTTAAATTCATTTTGATATAAATCTTTTTTTGATGAAATGATTTGATATAATTTAGTTGCTTTTAATTCATAATGAAGAATCTTTTGAATGGATGTATCAAATAGATTCTTATTTTCTATTTCTTTTGGACTGGCAAAAATAAAGGTTTTACAGTTTTTGGGTAGCGTATTGAGATACGCAATACCTTGATGATTTATACCTAAAATTCTTATATAGTGGTTATACTTCAATTCATCCGTATTCAAAAGTGAATGAAGCATACAACGATTTAGTAGTGAAATCGTATATTTTTTATTTTTAATACTATTTTGTAATGTTTGTAGAGTATTGCTAAAATCACCATTATTTTTAATGTAGTTATGGATGCCTTCTTTAAGACCGAAATAGGTAGAAGGAATTTTATCATTAACAATATATTGATATTCTAATAAGGTAAAAAGTTTCAATTCGGCTTTATTTAAATCAATTATATTATTTTTATGGTAAGGAAGATAATTGGTTATATCTTCGTTATTTTTTAGCAAAGTTCTAAGAGAAGTAGCACTAGCAATTTTACCCTTGGGAATAGTATCATCATAATTATTATATAATCTTTGAATGATATGATAGTGAATGGGATAATTGCTATCCATAATTGATTTTATGTACTGAAAACCTAGTGTAAAGTTAGGCATATTAATAATAGAAATATCTTCCTTAGAAAAATTTGAGGAATGTAAGAGTGCATTAATTTGTTGTTTCTTACTATATGCTTTAAAATCATTCGTATCAATCTGTTGTTGAGAAATAAAATCGTAAAATTGATGATATAAATTGATATTTGTTGTTTCACTGCCAAAGGCAAGATCGGTTATTTTTAATAAGTTTAAAATATCCACACAGTTTTTTGCAAAATAATCTGCACTTTGAACACCTAAAATAAAAGGGAGTTCTAAGACAATATCTATGCCGTTTTCTAACAAAAGATTAGTTTTAGTAAATTTGTCTAAAAGAGAGATTTCACCGCGCATTGTAAAAGAAGTTGAAGTGATTGCGATAAGTAAGTCAGGCTTATATTCTTTTTTTATTTCATTGATAAAATATTGGTGACCATAGTGAAAAGGATTAGCCTCTAAAATAATTCCAAATACTTTCATAAAATTTTACCTTTCTAAACTATTATACCAAAAAAAGCCATATTTTGCAACTAAATAATGGTATAATTTCTCTTGAGGTGAATAAAATGTATTTATATGTATTAGATCAAAAAAGTTTTAATAAATTAAATAAAGAAAATAATACTGTTATTATTGGGGTTTATGAGGAAAATTGTACAATCAGTATGTTATTTAAAGGAATGATGAGACAACTTCGAAAAGTAATGAGTCGAGATATTGTATTTGGTATCATGGAAAAACATGAATATGAAAAAACTTTTCACTTAAATAGTGTAAAAATATATCCTAAAATTGTTTATTATTATCTGAAAAAGCAGGGACTTTCTATTTTGCGGATCGAAAGCCTGCCGGACAGCAGACACATTTTTACACACCGGGAATGGCATATGACAGGGTATGCGGTGCGAGTGGACGAGCTTGCGGAAAGAAAGGGCGATGACGGCCTGATCTTTGTGGATCAAAGGGCTGCCAAGGAGACCTATCCGATCCCCTCTGCATACAACGCTTATAAGAAATTCTTCCTTTCCACATAAAAAGTTTAGAATTTATTAAGTTGCGCACAGAGGGAAGAAAAGGTATGATAAGAAAAAAGGTGATGGCCGGTAGAACGGCGGAATGAGAGGAAATAATGAAATTATTATCATTTGCAGTTCCCTGTTATAATTCTGCAGCATATATGGAAAATTGCATCCGTTCCCTGTTAAAGGGAGGCGAGGATGTGGAGATCCTGATCGTGGATGATGGCTCAAAGGATGAAACCGCGGCCATTGCCGACCGGTATGAACAGGAATACCCTTCTATTGTAAAGGCGATCCATAAGGAAAACGGCGGATTGATCTCTGCCTGGAAAAGAGGCGCAGCGGAAAGCAGCGGCGAGTATCTCTGCTTTGTAGACAGCGACGACTGGGTGGATGGAGCCATGCTCGGGGAAATGAGCGGCTATCTGACCGGCAGTCCTTATGAGATGGTTGCCAGCGATTATCTGATCGAAAAGGATGACGGAAGCTCAAAGGCTGTGTATCAGGAGCTGCCGCCGGGGATATACGAAGAAAAGGCGCTGGAGGAGCAGGTGTATCCAAGGCTTTTGGGGCAGGAACACCGAATGGTAAACTTTTCCAGATGCATGAAGCTGATTTCCAGGAAGCTGATCCTGGAAAATCAGAAATATAGTAATGAGAAAGTGCGAATGGGGGAAGATGTGACGGTAATACTGCCGGCACTTTTATCCTGCAAACGTCTGGCAGTGATGGATCATAAGACTTACTATCACTATTTTTATGAGACTGCATCCATGGTGCATGGGTATGATAAAGGAATGTATGACAACCTTCTCCTTCTTTGGC
>ENA-ORPD01002276-ORPD01002276.1-human-gut-metagenome-genome-assembly--contig:-NODE-2276-length-11905-cov-2.487679_pt1 | contig 11905 bp, 7 predicted proteins | sample MGYA00242143_ERZ509076 | MGnify/ENA primary metagenome ERZ509076 (study PRJEB26280, sample SAMEA2338706) | human gut metagenome | biome: human gut; feature: human-associated habitat; material: faeces... | reverse complement strand
TTATCGATACTCCATAAATCTCCATAGTCTACATCGATGGCATATAATTGACCTTCATAAGAACAGGCTAAGGCTACATATTTGCTTTCGCCTATCTTTCCTGCAATGGTCGTTTCTCCGGTGGTCAGATTTACTTTCAATAGCAGTGTTGTATAGACGCTTTCATCATACCCGATGGCATACATGGTTTGGGTCGAATAGTCGTATGTCATATCCTGAAATAAAAATGGCATGCCTCTATAATCTGCGACCTGTGTGGACTCTCCGGTGGAAAGATCTATGCGATTGAATGAGTAAGGGGTGGCATTATAACCGTCGGTCTCATATAGATAAACATAATAGAATCCTTCGGCGAATGCACCTGCACAGGCTACTCTTGCTTGGTCGTAAGGCCATACGGGTTGAATGTCATCGGCCGCATCGGTTTTGAATTTACAAATACCGTATTCGTCTTGGTTGTAATCGTCATATCTCAGCCAACCGTAAACATCACGACTGTCGGTTTGGGCAGAGATGGTCATGGATAATAAGGTAAATCCTAATAATACTAATAAATGAAAAAGTTTTTCTTTTCTCATATTAACCACTATTTTTTAGTTTTAATATACAAATGTAAACTAATATGCTGCTTTTCTCGAAAAAAAAGAATGGACAATCGGTGGACAGATGGCATTTTTCGTATATTTGTATCATGAAAAGAGGTTTTTTATTCGTTTGTTTATGGTTATATTCCTTTAACTTTTGGGTGCGTGAGGTTATAGGGACGTATTGGAAGCCTATCGATAATACATTCGATTCGATTGCAGATGTGCTTGAATTGGAATTTATATCTACCGATAGTATTTATTATCGGGATTCGTTGATACAGGAATTATATACCATAGCCCGAGCTCACCATAAAGAACCGGTGTACCTGTGGCGAGCTAAATTTTGGGATGCAAGGTCGCAGCTTAAAAAGAATAATTCCGATTCTACAATTCATTTAATTGATGAGGCCTATCAGCAGGTAGATTCCATACGTTATGTTTATGATTATATGCGTGTTTTTCATTTATGGACAATTATGCATAAAAATCAGCCGCATGTTGCTTATAAGAATTTAAAGAAAATATCGGAGTATTATGCCCGGACGAACAATCTGTTCATGTTGGCTCATGCTTATATCGATATGGGAAACATACTGAGTCGCCTGAACGATTATCCTAAGGCGTTGGAGTATTTGCAGAAAGCAGATTCTTATTATAAGAAACTGAATAAGCCGGTTTATCGGGCAAAAAACCAGTTGAATATTTCGAATGTTTTATATTCGATGAATGAAGAGGTGCAGGCCGAAAAAATTCTTTATAAGCTGTTGGAAAATCCTGTTTGTGTTGAAGATACATCTTTCCATATCAATACTTTGTTATTGTTGACTGAACATGGTGTACCTCTGAGTAAAAAGTATGTTTCAGAAGCGTATCGATTGTCTACCGAATTTGCGAATAAAAGACTGTTGATTCAGTCGGAGTGTTTTATGGGGCGTTTTTACCAAAATAATCATAGACCGGATAGTGCTTTGTATTATTATAGAAAGGCATGCCGTAGAATGAATATTCGGAATATCGACCTCATCGTCCCTGTCATAAAGAATATGTCGGAATGTTTTGCTGCCATACAGCAGGAGGACAGTGCTTATGTTTATTTGAACAAGTATGAACAATATAAAGATTCGTTGGACCAAGTAAACAGTTTGGCTGAGATTAGACGTATGGAAAGCCGGGCGGCCATAGAGAAACAGGAACTCGAATTGCAGCAGGCGGAAGAAAGAGGCAGGTTCCGGTTCGTTTTGATTCTTGTCGTTTGTGCATTCATACTTTGTATTGCCTCATTGATTTGTTATATATTTTGGAAAAAGAGTAGGGAGGAGAAGATAAAGAAACAATTGAAAGAGTTGGAAAATAAAGAATTGGTGACTCGGTTGGAGAATGAGATGTTGCAGAATAATTGTTTCAAAGTGGAATTGGAGTACAAAGATAGGGAGCTTGCCTCCAATTCGTTGATCATCATGGAGAAGAACCAAGTATTGAAATCTCTTGTCGATGAGTTGGAAAAAGAAAAAGATGCCGGAAATATTCAATCGAACACGGCTTTGCAAATTAGTAACAATATAAGAATGCACTTGGGGACCGACGATGAATGGGATTTCTTTAAAATGCAATTTGTAAAGGTACATCCCGATTTCTTTGTTCGGTTGAAGACTTTGTGTCCGTCTATTACCGAAGGGGAGCTTCGTTTATGTGCATATATCCGTACAGGTATGGAAAATAAACATATAGCCCAAATGCTCTCTTTACAACCTGAGAGCGTTAAGAAAAATCGTTATCGTTTGAGACAAAAGTTGAATTTGGGGAAAGAGTCGCTCGAAGATTTTTTGAGAGGTATTTAATATACTTGGAATGAGTCGTGTTTTATGGATTTACGAGATATAATCAACAGCATATATCCGATATCGGAGAAATCGATGGATAGGGTGTTATCTTGTTCTTTGGAACTCGGACGCCCTAAGGGGCATCGCCTATTGGAGGCAGGGAAAATCGAGTCGGATATATTCTTTATAAAAAGAGGAATTGTGAGGGCCTATGTTTCGCACGAAGGTAAAGATATAACGTTTTGGATCGGGAAAGAAGGGGCGACTATCATGTCATTGAAAAGTTATGTAAAGAATGAGGCTGGATACGAAACCATAGAGCTTATGGAAGATTCTCTTTTGTATTGCTTAAAGAGGAGCGATTTGTATCGCTTGTTTGAGGAAGACATCGATATAGCGAATTGGGGGAGAAAACTCGCCGAATTGGAATTTTTGCGAGCAGAGGAAAAACTAATTCCACTGTTATTCACGACGGCTTCTGAACGTTATAGAGTTTTGTTGGAGCGTACTCCCGATTTGTTACAAAGAATTCCCTTAGAATGTCTTGCCTCGTATTTGGGAATTACTCCTGTAAGTTTAAGCCGTATAAGGGCGAAGTTAAAATAAATTGGGCGATACCATGTTTCTTGGAGAAAGAACATTAGCTTATGTAGAGAAATTTATTCGCTTTTCATTTGTTCGAGTTATCGTTTGCACAACTGTTTGAAATCGCAATATTTACAATGCGATTCAACAGTGGTTTGTGAAAATGGTTTGTCGAGGTCGAATATATCTTCTAAACAACGAGTAAGGTATAGGTCGAATTCTTTTTCTACAAGGTTAAAGTCTGTGAGAGGCTCTTTGTCGTATTTCAAGAAGGATTCGAATTTATCGAATAAGTTACGGACAATATAAATAGACGGCTGTAAAGGTTGCATAGGTGCTTTGTCTAGTTTATACAATTTGCAGTAAAATAACACCTGCATGATTGCTTTTTTACGATCTTTTTCAGAAGGGTCGAAAAGTTCTGTTACCGATTTGAAATCGAGTCTTTCTCGTCCGGTTTTATAATCGACGATACGAATAAGTCCGTTATGTTCATCTACCCGGTCGATAAAGCCTTTCAACTGTATGGATCGGTTGTTTCCGATAGATATGTTTTTATGTATGGGAAGTTCAGAAGCTACATAGGAAAAAGGAGTAAGGGCACGGTCTTTTTCCAGAGTTTTGTCAATCAGTTTAAGAATGATTTCCCCAGTCAGGTAATCATACCCGGTTAGCGGTTCGGGGCTATGTGGAGTTTTGTAATACTCTTTGGCAAAACATTCTTCGAGATACCGGGTGAGCAAACCTTTGTCTTTGCGTATGGCGTCGATATGGTCGGCGGTGACAGTTATTTTTTCTTTTTCGCCTTTGATACGGTTGTAGATTTTTTGCATCATACCGTGATAAATGCTACCGAAAGTACTGCTATCGACGCTTTCTGCGACTTCGTCGGTTTGTTCTATCTTTTCGATGTATTGCAGATAAAATTGTAAAGGACAGTTCAAATAACGATTTATTGCACTGGCCGATAATGCGCTATTTCCCCCTTGCATGAAATCGGCTAATTTTTTTTCTATGCCATATTTCCGTTTATCGATGGAGATTATTATCGGAGAGAAGGTCGCTATGTCGCAATTGATCTGTATTTCTTGTATGGGTATGCGGTAATGGTATTTCAGTTGGTATATATATCGGCTCACTTCTCCGCTTTTGAGTCCGTCGGTGCGACTGTCGTATAATAAGAATACCCGTTTAGCCCGGCTTATCATGCGGTAAAAGTAGTAGGCATAAATACTATCTTGATGCTCTGTCGTAGCCATGCCAAATCCTTTTCTTAAATTGTAGGGAATGAATGTGGCAGCTACTTTCTTAACGGGGAACACCCCTTCGTTCATGGAAAGGATAATAAGATTATCGAAATCGAGCGCACGAGTTTCGAGTACGCCCATGATTTGTAATCCCGATAAAGGCTCCCCTTGAAACGGTATGGAAATCGATGCGGCCATTTTCCCCAATAGCCGAAAGAATGTTTCTACGGTCATCTCTATGTCTTGTTTGGCGATAACATCACGTAACCGTTTGACGGTAATGTAGTAATGATACATAAATTCCAGTTCTATCGCCGAGAATCCCATAGGAGTTTCTTCGTCGCCGGCTTCTGATGAATCGCTCCCATTTCCACCTTGTTGCAAATATTCGAGCAATTCTATCAGATAGGTTGCCGCTTCGTCTGTTGTACGGGGGATAAGAAACAGAAGTTTTATCAGTCGATGATTCCCTAATTCTTTTGGGGAAACGAATGTGCGATTGTTTTCGTTGATGAAATTCGTTATTTGATAGGCTTTTTCGCCTATTCGGGACGCTATGAACCGGTGTCCCAATAATTGCTTTACATCGAGATGATAGAATCTCGGCTCTCCTTTTGAGAACCGGACGTGGCGCTGCATTTGGTATATCGATTCCATGAGTGCTGCGACAGTGGTGTGTTGCAACGTATATCCCATAGTGATGTTTACCGTAGAGATTTCCGGTGGAATGGAGTATAGCATAGGAAGCAACAATTCTTCGTCGGGGAGAACGATGGCTGTATTGATGGCCTTTTCGGGAGATAAATGATTATTGTCGATAAGGCTTTGAAGTATATCTGTCGCTTGTTTTGCCTGCCCGACAGCCGACGGTATTGATATTAATTCGATCTGAGGCGTTTGTTCGATACGCTCGTCGATCTTGATTTTTGATGGGAATCTTCGTTTATTATCGTTGAGAAAGAACGCCGCTTTGTTATATGAATCTTGCAAGGTGGGAGCGTAATAATCCCAATAGAAATCTCCTATGCCGATGTCGCGTAAATATTCCATGAATATTTTTTCGGCTTCGGTGATAGCGTTGAATCCGATAAATACCACTTGTGTATAAGGTAAGTCGAGAGCTTCTTTCCGTTTACTTTGTTCGGCGACGTCTCGGAATATCATGCCTTCATAGGCTTTGTTTCGGGAGGATAGTTCATCTCGTAATCCGGTATAAAGATCGAAAAGGATTTGCCACAGTTGAATGAATTGCTGTTTATTATCGCTTTCGGTGGAGGGAAAAAACAGATGCCCCCAGAAACGTTTGACGATTTCTATTTGCTCTTCGGTCAGATAAAATTCGTCTATCTCTTTCAGATCGTGTATATTGGTAAATAATTGCCGAGCATCGACCATGTATTTATCCACATCGTCGAAATCACCTAACAGCATGTCTCCCCAAAAGACGAAATTGTCGAATGTCTCATCGCTCTTTCTCAGTTCGATGTATTTTTTATACAACGTTACAAGTAGGCTGATTCGGTCTATTAAGGTATAGGGCGATAGCTCGGCCATTAGGTCGTTTATCGTGGTTACTTTGGGCGAGAAGATCGGTTTCCCGGAAACTTCGGCCAAATATTTTTGAAAAAAAATGCCGCTTCGCCGGTTGGGAAAAACAAATGCAAGTCGAGAGATTTCGTTACCGTACTTTTTGTAAAAGGCTTGGGCTATGCGATATAGAAAGGGTGTCATATTGTAATGTAAAATTTATGACTACAAGTTTACGCTTTTTATTCGGATTTTGAAATGGAGACTGCAAATATTCACTCTGTGGTATAGGATTCTGAATAGTTTATGACTAAATGGGAAGCAAATAAATTTTGTTCTGTATTTACCATACATTATCTTTGCAGACTGTAATATAAAAGATATGATATCGATAGAAGGACTTTCGGTCGCTTTTGGAGGAAATACACTATTTGACAATATTACTTATGTAATTAATAAAAAGGATCGCATTGCATTGGTGGGGAAAAATGGTGCGGGGAAATCGACTATGTTGAAAATCATAGCCGGGTTGCAGGCTCCGACATCGGGTAATGTGAATATGCCGAAAGACCTTACGGTGGGGTATCTTCCGCAGCAGATGAATCTATCCGATACTCGTACGGTAATGGAAGAGGCGGAACAGGCTTTTTCTCATATATTCGAATTACAGTCGCGTATAGAGCGCATGAATACCGAATTGTCCGAGCGTACCGATTATGAGTCGGAATATTATCAGGAGTTGATAGAGCGGGTTTCCAATGCTAATGAGCAATTGGCTCTTATCGGGGCATCCAATTATCAGGCAGAGATAGAGAAAACTTTAATAGGGCTGGGGTTTACACGAGAGGACTTCGGGCGGGATACGTCGGAGTTCAGCGGAGGGTGGCGTATGCGTATCGAATTGGCGAAATTGTTGTTACAGCGTCCCGATGTGCTTTTGCTCGATGAGCCCACCAACCATTTGGATATAGAGTCTATACAATGGCTCGAAAGTTTTTTATCGACTCGCGCCAATGCGGTCGTATTGGTTTCTCACGACCGGGCGTTTATCGATAATGTGACAACACGGACGATTGAAATCTCTTTGGGACGCATTTATGACTATCAAGTCAATTATTCCCGTTATGTTGTTCTCCGGCAAGAGCGTCTCGAACAGCAGATGAGAGCTTATGAGAACCAGCAGAAACAGATACAGGATACCGAGGCTTTCATCGAGCGTTTTCGTTATAAGGCAACGAAGTCGGTACAGGTACAGTCGCGTATCAAGCAACTTGCCAAACTCGAACGAGTAGAAGTGGACGAAGTGGATACCTCTCGGTTGAATCTAAAATTCCCACCGGCGCCTCGTTCGGGCGATTATCCCATTATCGCCGAAGGGGTAGGAAAGAATTATGGCAGTCATGTGGTTTTTCCGAATGCCACGTTTACGATTAAACGAGGTGAAAAAATTGCTGTTGTCGGGAAAAACGGTGAAGGAAAATCGACTTTGGTAAAATGTATTATGGGCGAAATTCCCTATACAGGAACTTTGAAGATAGGACATAATGTAAAGATCGGGTATTTTGCTCAAAATCAAGCGAGCCTGCTCGACGAATCTATTACGGTTTTCGATACGATCGATCGGGTCGCGGTAGGGGATATTCGTACAAAAATACGGGATATACTCGGTGCTTTTATGTTTGGGGGCGAGGCTTCGGACAAGAAAGTAAAAGTTTTGTCGGGAGGGGAGAAGACCCGATTGGCAATGATACGTTTATTGCTCGAACCTGTCAATTTGCTTATTCTCGATGAGCCGACTAACCATCTGGATATGCGTACCAAAGATGTGTTGAAACAAGCGATTCGTGATTTTAACGGGACGGTAATTCTTGTTTCCCACGACCGGGAATTTCTCGATGGTTTGGTTTCGAAAGTATATGAGTTCGGTGGAGGACAGGTGCGAGAGCATTTGGGCGGAATTTATGATTTCCTGGAAAGCCGTAAGCTGGCTTCTTTGCGAGAGCTTGAACAACGAGCCACAGTTTCGAAAACAGAGAAGGACGGAAATATTTCGAAAGATTCTGCTTCCCCGGCCCAATCGGAGGATTCTAAGTTGTCGTATGGAGAGCAAAAAGAGTTTGCCCGTCGTTTGAGAAAGGCCGAAAAGGCGGTCGCAGATATTGAATCGGAGATTGCAGGTTTGGAAAAACGAATAGCCGAGGTGGAGGAAAAGTTAGCAACGCCCGATGGTGCGGCAGATACTTCGTTATACGAACTACATGGACAGTTGAAGAAGCAACTCGATGATGTGATGTGGAAATGGTCCGAGGCCTCCGAAGTATTGGATAAATTACAGAAATAAATATAGCAAAAGTCGAATGCAAAAAGCTAAGTTCGATTAGAATCTTTGAGGAAACGCATTTCTATATTCTACAAAGTGAATGAAACATATAAAAATGAAAGTAAAATGAAAAGAGTAATGATTTTATCGTTTGCTGCTGCTTTGCTTGCTACTGGTTGTACAAGCAAATCGACCGTAAAGACTCCGGGTATCGATCTTTCCAATCTCGATACGACGGTAGCTTGTGGTGATGATTTTTATGATTATGCGTGTGGCGGCTGGATGAAGAAAAATCCGTTGAAGCCTGAGTATGCTCGTTTCGGATCTTTCGACCAATTACGTGAAAATAACCGAGAACAAATTCGATTGTTATTCGAAGAATTAGGTAAACAAAAGGCTGAACCGGGTAGCATCGCTCAAAAAATTGGCGATTTGTATAATATGGGATTGGATAGTGTGCGATTGAATGAGGAGGGAGCTTCTCCTATTGCGGAAGAATTGAGTCGTATACAATCACTTTCCGGTAAAGAGGCGATAAGTGCCATGATAGGAGAGATGCATCGTACCACATCTGCCCCATTTTTTGCCATATACGTGGATGCCGATGCTAAGAATAGTACGATGAATATCGCAGGTTGGTATCAGGCTGGTATGAATATGGGTGACCGTGATTACTATATAGCCGACGATGAAGCCAATAGCAAGATACGGGATAGTTATCGCAACTATATTCAGAAAATATTTACATTGTCGGGATACAGTGCCGAGTCCGCAGCGCAAGCAGCTGCTACCGTATTGAAGGTGGAGACCGAAATCGCTAAGGCCGCTTTTACTCGCGAAGAGTTGCGAGACCCTCAGGCGGGTTATAATGTTATGACAATCGATGAATTGAAAAGACAATTCGGCGGTCTGGATTGGGATATCTATTTTAATACGGTGGGTTTAGACAGCTTGAAAAAGATAAACATCGGTCAGCCGCGTACATTGAAAGCTGTAAATAATTTGCTGGAAACATTGAGCGAGCAAGAGATTCGCGATTATCTGGCGTTCAACTGTATCGATGGCGCAGCTCCCTATTTGAGCGATGACTTTGTAAATGCTCATTTCGACTTCTATTCGAAAACTTTATCGGGGAAAGAACAAATCGAACCTCGTTGGAAACGTGCTCTCGATGTTCCTAACAGTCTTTTGTCGGAGGCCGTGGGTGAAATGTATGTTGCCAAATATTTCCCTCCTGAGGCAAAAGAGCGTATGGTACAACTTGTTGCGAATTTGCAGACCGCACTGGGACAACATATAGACAGCCTTGAATGGATGAGCGACGAAACCAAAGCGAAAGCTCATGAGAAACTAAACAACTTTTATGTAAAGATCGGTTATCCCGATAAATGGCGCGATTATACTGGTTTGACGGTGAATCCGAAAGATAGTTATTATGCCAATATTCGTCGTGCAGCCGAATTTGAAACTTTATATTCTCTGAAAGATGAGGGGAAACCTGTGGATAAGACCAAGTGGTATATGAGTCCTCAAACCGTTAATGCTTATTATAATCCGAGCTCTAACGAAATTTGTTTCCCTGCCGGAATTTTGCAGCCTCCATTCTTTAATTTTGATGCCGATGATGCCGTTAATTACGGGGCTATCGGTGTCGTTATAGGACATGAAATGACTCACGGATTCGACGATCAAGGGCGCCAGTTCGATAAAGATGGTAATCTTAATGATTGGTGGACTTCTGCCGATGCTGAGCAATTTACTAAACGAGCTGAAATTTTGGCTTCGCAATATGATAACATTGTTGTACTCGATACAGTGCATGCCAATGGTCATTTTACATTAGGTGAGAATATTGCTGACCATGGAGGTTTACGCATTGCTTACACGGCATTGCACAATACTTTCGATGGTGTGGAACCGGCTCCGATCGATGGATTTACTGCCGATCAACGTTTCTATCTGGCGTATGCTGCATTGTGGGCCGGCAATATTAGAGATGCCGAAATTCTCCGGTTGACGAAGATTGACCCACACTCGTTGGGCCGTTGGCGTGTCAATGCTGCGTTGCGTAATATGGAAACTTTCTTTAAGGCGTTTGATATTAAAGAAGGAGATGCCATGTACATGGCTCCCGAAGATCGGGTGATTATTTGGTAATGGATTGTAGCAAACGAAAAAGGAGATAATCCCATTGGGATTATCTCCTTTTTCGTTTATATCTTAATTGAAATATCGGGAAATTTGGAGAATATCTAATTCTACGAGATCGAGATGTTTTTGTATTTTGTGTAACGGTAGATTTAGTTTGCGAGATATTGCCTCGTCGCTTAGTCCCTTTTTTCGCAGTTGATAAATAAGTTTTTGTAAATCGCTCATTCGCTCTGAAATTCGTACGAGTTCTTTATCGTATAAGTCTTCGGGTGTGATGACTCTTAAATATTGTTCCATTTGACGTTGAGTCGTGTAGGCTTGTCGATATTGCCTTAGTACATTTTTGTAATCGTGAACAAAAATGGAGATGAGTAATTTGAATAAAAATTGCTTGACTGTCGGCGGCAACATAAACTTTTTTGTTTTTTAGTTGTATATATTAAAACCTCCGCCTAATTCACATTCTTCAAAAGATGTCTTACTTGCTTTCACAGAATGGTGTGTGTTACACATGATTAGGCGGAAGGTTTAAAATCCTTCTTCCTATTTTGTAACACACACATATTTTCCCTAATGTAAGCAAGTAAGACGACTCAAAATTAAGCAATAGATTTGAATAAAAGGAGGTGCTTGATTTCATTTTTTTGAAAAAATGGCTATTCTATTATAGCCCGAATTTTTTAATGGTTTATAGACTATTTAAATGGGTTTCTAAATAAAAAAACGCAGGCGTTATCGACCTGCGTTTTTTTATTTTTATAAGAATAATTTTTTTATCCTGCTCTTTTTTCAGTGGACATGTAATATTTTCTTATTGAACTTTTTCGATGATGATTATCGGAGTTTGGGGTTGTTGATATAATGCTGCATGAAAGTTGTCTATCATGTAAAATCCGGTAACTTTGCCGAGTGCCGATAAGAATAATTGCTCCGTTTTCATATCTGGACAAGCCATGCGGGTAGTTGCTACTTGTGTAAATGCTATTCCGAAAGCGGTTCCATCTAGAGAAATCCCCCCGAACATACGGTTACAGCCTGCAAATCCAGATAATTTTGCCTCTGGGATATCGATAACCATAGTCGGATTTTCTTCGGTGATTTTTTTCCCGTCGATAGTTGTGACTTTCCAAGAACCATTTAATAGATCTACCATTCGTTTTTCAAGGGTCATCACTGATTTCCCTTTTTCGTCACAGAATTTGATAGATAGCTCTTTGGTATCAGCTCGTTTATAAGAGCGGGTTTCATTCAAAGCATTGAGGACAGTACGATCTGTAACTTCTGGTCGGCAGGCCTTCATCGTCGAGATGAGCGATTCGAAACGTAACCCATTCTCATTTTCGAAAAATGCAGTGCCGTTTATCACGTTGCAACCGTCGTTGCCGTAAATACGTCCGTTTGTGAGATCGAAAGTGATTTCTACTGGTGAATCGCCTATAACGGTTTTACCTTTGGCTGTTTTTATAATCCATGTCCCGTTGAGTTCTTCTCGATTTATAGAAATGTTTTTCTTCTCATTGGTTTGTGATGTGGGAGTTTGAGTTTGTGTCATACTTCCTTTTTCAGTCGTTTTACAAGATACTGTGGATAGAAGTAAAATAATGAATCCGGTAAAAAGAAAATTTTTCATTATATATATTTGTTTTGATTGTATGCAAAGATAACAAA
>ENA-ORPD01002270-ORPD01002270.1-human-gut-metagenome-genome-assembly--contig:-NODE-2270-length-11917-cov-3.474203_pt1 | contig 11917 bp, 10 predicted proteins | sample MGYA00242143_ERZ509076 | MGnify/ENA primary metagenome ERZ509076 (study PRJEB26280, sample SAMEA2338706) | human gut metagenome | biome: human gut; feature: human-associated habitat; material: faeces... | reverse complement strand
CACACATATGAATGAAGATGAATTATTAAAACGAAAAGTGCTTGATACCGCTAATCAGGCATTTCACCACAACATATATACCTACACAAACTTTCTTAGTATAAGCGAACTGGCAGTTGTCGCCTCATTTAAAAAGGAATTATCTTTTATACGTTATGATATATACGGCGGCAATTCTGTATGCGAACGCCAGCTTATCCGCTTTGGCTCGCCTGAGGACTATGGCTATGATGCCGGTTATCCCATAACTACATTAATGATAAGCCCTCTTTCTGTTAAGTTTGCCGAGAAGCTTGAACATCGTGATTATCTTGGTGCACTTATGAACCTTGGCATTGAACGTGAGCTCATAGGTGATATCATAATAAAAGATTCTGATGCGTATATATTCTGCATATCACATATAGCTGACTATATATGCGATAATCTTGATACTATAAGACACACCCATATCCACTGTTCTGTCTGTGAAGAAGATGTTCCTGCCTTAAAGCCTGAGCTTGAGGATATACGTATAATAGCAGCTTCTCCCCGTATAGATGCTGTTGTCGCCTCCATAACAAAGCTTTCAAGAAGTAATTCCAACGAGCTGTTCTCCTCTAAGAAAATATATGTAAATGGGCAGTGTATAGAAAATAGGAGTGCTCACTTAAAACCGGATGATATTCTTGTAATCCGTGGCACTGGAAAGTTCATATATGTTGGGGATGAAAGTGAAACAAGAAAAGGACGCACTTACCTCACCCTCAAAAGATATATTTAATTCATCATTACTACACTTCAAAACAAAATTTTGCTATCAACAACTTAACATTTCCCCACGTTTTTGCCAAAAAGCCACATATCAAAGAAACCTGATGCTTTCACATCAGGTTTCCAATATTGGTTTTATTTAATTATTATTCCTCTGTCTGAGCTTCTTCCTGCTCTGCTGAGTCATCTAATAAAGCCTTCATGCTTAAGCTAATCTTCTTCTCAGCTTCGTTAAGGTCAACAACCTTAGCTGTAACTTCCTGACCAATCTTTAATACATCTTCTGGCTTGTTGATGTGTTCTCTTGATATCTGAGATACATGAAGTAATGCATCAATACCATCTTCAAGCTGAACGAAAGCACCAAAGTCTGTCATTCTTGCTACCTTACCAGTAACAACATTACCTATAGCATACTTTGTAGATGCATCATTCCAAGGATTCTGGTCTGGATACTTAACTGAAAGTGCAATCTTATCGCCATTGATTTCCTTGATGAAACATTTAACTGAGTCGCCAACCTTGTATACCTTCTTAGGATTCTCTGTTCTTCCCCAAGACATCTCTGAGATGTGAAGAAGTCCATCAACTCCACCAAGGTCGATAAATGCACCAAAGTCTGTTACATTCTTAACTGTACCTTCGATTGTATCTCCTTCCTTAATCTTAGAAAGAAGTTCTTCCTGTGCAGCCTTCTTAGCTGCAACGATGAGCTGCTTGCAGTCACCGATAACTTTTCTGTTCTTTGGGTCGTATTCTGTTAATACAAATGTTACTTCCTTGCCAGCGTAATCTGAGAAATCCTTTACATAAGAATCTGAAACAAGGCTTGCTGGAATAAATACTCTTGTTTCATCAACAACAACTTCAAGACCACCCTTGATAACTCTTGTTACTGTTGCTGTTACAGGTTCATTGTTATTAAATGCTTCTTCAAGCTTCTTGCTTCCGTTATCGGCAACAAGCTTTCTATATGTAAGAAGTACCTGACCTTCGCCATCGTTAAGCTTAAGAACCTTAGCCTTCATCTCATCACCAACAGAAACAACTGTTGTAAGATCAAGTCCTGGCTGTGATGAATATTCACTTCTTGTGATAATACCATCAGCCTTATAGCCTATGTTAAGGACAATCTGGTCTTCTTTAACTGCTATAACAGTGCCATCAACAACTTCTCCTGTATGAATTTCCTTCCATTCTTCGTTAGCTAACATCTCTGCAAAATTCTCTGACATTAGTATAAACCTCCTCAATGATATTGTTCGGGGTAGATGCCCCAGCTGTAATACCTATGCTGTTTACCGAATCCAGACTATGTAAGTCCAGATCTTTTAAAGTTTGAATGTAAAATGTATTCTCACATTCGCCTTTACAAATCTCATACAGTTTTCTTGTATTAGAACTACTCTTGTCACCGATGACAATCATTGCATCAACTTTGTGTGCAATATGTCTTGCCTCAGTCTGACGTTCCTCTGTGGCATTACAAATAGTATTTTTAATAGTAATATTGTAACCCTTTTTCCCTATAATTTCAACTAATTCTTTAAATTTATTGTAATTAAATGTCGTCTGGGATACAATTATTACCTCTTTTTGTCCATCAACCTGTAATTCCTCAGCTTTTTCTACTGAATCGACCACCATAACGGGACTATGTGACCATCCCATTATGCCCTCAACTTCCGGATGCTTTTCATTGCCGATTATAATTATCTGCTTTCCTTTAGCACTTTCTTCTTCTACTATACGATGAATTTTTAATACAAATGGACATGTTGCATCAACTATCTCATAATTCTTACTTCTGATGCTGTCGTATACACTCTTTGATACCCCGTGAGACCTTATAATAACTGTAGCATTACCATCAACGCCAGTATCAATATCAGAGATATCCGATATAGCCTTAACGCCTTTGCTCTCAAGGTCCTTTACAACCTCTTCGTTATGAATGATAGGTCCATACGTGTATACATTTTTCTTATCTGTTCGTTCATACACTGTATCAACAGCTCTGTGAACACCAAAACAAAAACCTGCTGACTTAGCAAGGATAACTTCTTTTTCTGCCATATTTATTACCTTTAATTCTACACTCTGTATCTTCTGACACTTCTATGGATAATATTACTTGTTCTTTACAGCATTATCGATAATATCCCTCATAGCTGCAACAACCTGCTCTATATTCATATCAGATGTATCAAGCAGCACTGCATCTTCTGCCTGCTTAAGAGGTGATATTTCCCTGTGCATATCCTGATAATCTCTCTTTTCAATATCTTCCTTTATAGCTGATAAGTCACACTGCTCACCCTTAGCCACAAGTTCATCATATCTTCTTTTAGCCCTTGCATCTGAACTTGCTGTAAGATATATTTTAACAAATGCATCTGGAAGCACTGTTGTTCCTATATCTCTTCCGTCCATAACCACGTCAGTAGTCTTTGCAAGCTCTCTCTGAAGCTCTACAAGCTTGCTTCTTACTTCCTTATACTTAGAAGTCTTAGATGCCATATTGCCTGTTTCTTCTGTTCTTAAAAGCCCTGTAACATTTTCACCGTTAAGGATTACCTGCTGTTCACCATTCTGATATTCTATCTTTATATTAACATTTTTGACAGCCTCATTGATAGCACTCTCATCCTCAGGATTAACCTTATTCTTACTGAAATATACTGCCATCGCCCTATACATAGCGCCTGTATCTACATATATATATCCCATTTCCCTGGAAATGAGCTTTGCTATTGTACTTTTTCCAGCTCCTGCTGGTCCATCTATTGCTACTGAATATGCCATAACCATTCTCCACTTCTATAATTGTTTTTAATTTTCTGCTTTTATCTTTATTAGCAAAATATTTTTTATGCATTTGCATTATTATGTATTATATCATAATTCACTCTTTTTCAACCCTACACTCACGAACCCGCGCTTTCGCGCTTTTCCGTCCTGCTTCGCATGACTGTTCGTTCGTTAAGCCGTCCGAAAAGTAAATGGCTGCTTTGCAGCCGCTTCCTTTTCTTTTGCGCTCATTATATCAGAAAATGTGTGTTGCCGCCGCATAAGCACTTGACCACGCCACCTGAAGATTAAAACCACCTGTAACAGCATCAACATCAAGCACCTCACCTGCAAAGTACACACCTTTTACAACCTTTGACTCCATAGTTGACGGATTAATCTCCTTCACATTGACACCGCCCTGTGTGATAATCGCTTCATTAAAGCCTCTTGTTCCTGTGATTATCATTTCAAGATTTTTGATAAGATGAACAAGTCTTAATCTTTCCTGCTTTGTTATCTCATTGACCTTTTTATCTTTATTAATATCACTAAGCCTTACTATTACAGGTATCAGCTTCTTAGGAAGCAGCTTATCAAGTGAATTGCGGTATGCCTTGTTCTTTTCTTCCGAGAAGTCCCTTAATATTCTCTCATCAAGCTGCTCTTCTGACAATGCCGGCTTTAAGTCAACTATAAGCTTAAGCGGTCTTTTTCTTAATATTGCTGTCGTATAGCTGCTACCACTAAGAATAACAGGACCGCTCACACCGAAATGTGTAAAAAGCATTTCGCCAAAGTCACTGTATACTTCCTTTTTATTATCTTTTATGCTTATAGATATGTTCTTAAGACTAAGACCCATAAGCTCAGAAGCCCACTCTTCCCTTATCGTAAGTGGAACAAGCGCCGGAATAACCGGAGTTACCGTATGTGACAGGCTCTTTGCAAATCTGTAGCCGTCACCTGTCGAACCCGTACTTGAATATGAATTACCACCCGTGGCGATTATGCAGTCATCAGCTTTCAATGTCTGTTTCTTATCAGAAGACAGTTCCCTGTACTTAACACCGCTAAACCGCTTAACGCCATCCTCTGGCTCTTCTGTCAGCACCTCAAGAACTTCTGTGTTAAGCAGGACATTGACCTTAAGCTTACGCATTTCCCTTGCAAGTGCTGATATGACGTCTGAGGAATGGTCAGACTCTGGAAAACATCGGTTGCCTCTTTCTATCTTAAACTTAAGTCCAAGTTCATCAAAGAAACCCATAACATCATAGTTTGAAAATCCTTTAAATGCGCTGTACATAAACTTAGGATTAGTTACAACACTCTGTCTTATATCCTCTTCATCACCTGCATTGGTAAAGTTACATCTGCCTTTACCCGTTATAAAAAGCTTCTTTCCAAGCTTTTCATTCTTTTCAATAAGTGTAACCTTATTATTGTTTCTGGCAGCAGTTATCGCAGCCATCATTCCTGCTGCACCACCGCCTATTATTATAACATTGCTCATTATTGCTCTCTCTTACTTCTCTTTATCAATAGCTGCATTATCCATACATTTTCTTAATTCATTGACAACATTTTCATCTAACATATTAATCTCATCATTGCCTGAATACTCGAAATTATCAACAAATGCGTTAATCTTCTCAATATTCTCCACTACCTGTTCACTGTTTTTTAGGCACAATGATACTATCAGGGCATTAATAAGGCTCATTGGTGCAACGAGCGAGTCAACTATTGACGCCATATCACTTCTTGCAAACAGATTGCATGATGAATACATATTCATTGGTGAATGTATCGAATCTGTTATAGCAATAACTCTTGCCTGTCTGTTATTAGCAAATTCCATTGCTTTAAGCGTTCTCATTGAATATCTTGGAAAGCTGATACCTATTGCAACATCACCTTTACCTATGTACATCATCTGTTCAAATAGTTCATTGGAATTACCAGTCTTTATAACCTGTATGTTCTTCTTAATCATGCGCAGATAATATCCTAAGAATTCAGCAAGAGGTTCACACGCTCTTGCACCAATTATGTATACACTGTCTGCCGCCATTATATCTTCAACAGCTATATCAAACGACGCTGTATCCAGTGACTTTAATGTATGTTCTATCTTTCTTGCATCCATTGACATAACATTATTCACTACCATATTGGTTGTCATATGTGAATTAAGCACATCAATCCTGTCAAAAGAATGAATCTTCTCCTGTAATATCCCTTCTAATGATCTCTGAAACTCTGGATATCCCGAAAATCCAAGTGCTGCTGGAAATCTTACAACTGTCGATTCACTTACGCCCACAACTTCTCCAAGCTTTGCTGCCGTAAGAAATGCACATTTTTCATAGTTGGCAAGTATGAAATCTGCAATTCTTTTATGACCTTTGCTAAGCTTTGGAAGACGGACTCTTATAAGACTTAATATATCAGTATGTTGTTCAAAATCACTCATTATCTATAAAAAGCTCTGAAAAATATGGCAGTTCCTTTATCCAGTCACAGAATGTATGCCACTCAGCAAGCTTATGACCCTTTCTAGAATAATATATTCCAACAAGATTCTCATAATTGAGAGTACATGTTCTCATCTGGTTATAGCTTTCAGGAAGAAGCTGGATAAGGCTGTACCAGAGGTTCTTGTCCTTAGTTTCAACGAACTCCTTGCGGACACCCTCTAAAAAGTCAATATTTTTCTGCATCATATCAAGTGCAGCATCTGTACAATGGTCAACACTGAAGTCACTCATTTCAAATGGCTTGCTGTGAATTTTGTGCATTGTACTTGTTGAGTTGGCAACTGTTCCAACCTTATATGTGTCATATTCTTTCCACCAATATATTGGTGCAGTTATATCAACTGTTACAAATATCTGTCTTATAAACTTTCTGTGGTCTGAACCCGCCCTGCAAAGTCTTTTGGCAAGGTCTAAGTCATTAGGACCAAATGTAAATACACCATTCTCTGTTTTGCTGTCCATTCTTGCCCAGCTATTAAGAGGGTTTCTTGCACCTCTCATAGCATTTTCAAAGTTCATGACCTCATATCTTTCTAACTTAATCATCTAAACATACTCCATTATTCCGCTACGACATAATGTTGGTCACTCAAAAACATTATGTCATATCAGAATTTCTTTTATTTTATTATGATGACAGGGACTAATGAATTCCATCCCTGACTGCTGCCTACGAGGTATTCTCTCTTTATTATTCTTTTCTCCAGCGCAGCTCATTACTTATACACATTTTGCATAAGAACCCGATTACAGAAGGTTCTTTCTAAGCTCCGCTCCGTCCTTAGCGCTAAGGTATGCTGGCGCAATATCAAATACTGTCTTACAGCCGCTCTGTCCTTCCTTATAGAGACGGTAAGCCGCCCTTGCATATGCCACGATTACACATGATGTAAATTCAGGATTAGAATCAAGCTTTAAGCTATATTCTATAACGTGGCTGTTTTCCTTATTCCAGCCTGTCTTTCCTGTACGGATAACAAAACCGCCGTGTGGAATTCCACTGTGGTTTTTCTTTAATTCTTCTTCGCTTATAAAATGTACTGTTGTATCATAATCAGCAAAGTAATTAGGCATATTCTTGATTGTTTCCTCAACCTTTACGGCATCTGCGCCCTCTTCGAGTACAACGAAACACTCTCTTGTATGCTTCTGTCTTGTTGTAAGTTCTGGATTTTCACCATTTCTTACTGCCTCTAATGCTGACTCTACAGGAATTGTGTACTGCTTGCCATCCTTAACGCCTTCAACACGTCTGATAGCATCTGAATGTCCCTGACTTACACCCTTGCCCCAGAATGTATAATCCTTGCCATCTGGTAATATAGCATTGGCATACATACGATTCAAAGAGAACATTCCTGGGTCCCAGCCTACTGAGATAATTCCGATATGTCCGCTCTTCTTGGCTGCTGCATCAACATTGTCAAAATGTTCTGGAATTCTTGCATGTGTGTCAAAGCTGTCAACAACATTAAACATTTCTGCAAACTTTGGTGTCTGTACTGGTAAATCAGTAGCACTTCCACCGCAAAGAATCATTACGTCTATCTTATCCTTCCACTGCTCTATATCTTCTACTGAGCAAACTACAGCTCCCTTAGTTAATATAGAAACACTTTCTGGTGAACGTCTTGTAAATACAGCTACTAACTCCATATCTTCATTCTGCTTAATAGCACATTCCACACCTCTGCCTAAGTTACCATATCCGATAATACCTATTCTCATATCATTCCTCCATTTTATATATTCCGACTATATATTTTATCTAATTAGTGCACGCAAACACTTATCTAATATTACTTTTTGACAGCCCATATGTCAACTGCCATTTTAATGTAAGCTTCATTATGTTAACTTGATTAGCCTTTATGCATTATTTAATAAATAACTCATATGAATTTATCATAACTATTTTACAGCTCTAAATCTTATTCTCACATAATCCACTATCCAGCAGTCATCTATATAAAGCTTCGCTCTTAACTTTTCTACAGTTTCTTCTATTATTTCCTGCTTTATGTCTTCATTTACACCTTCAAAAGGCTTCTTTACAAACATATTAATCCAGTTGGCAAGTCCATTATCACCCACCTGCTTTGTAGGTCTGTCAAATAATACAGCATATTCTACCCTGAAACCTGCTTTTTCAAGCAAAGGCGCATACTGACCGATAGTTGGGAAGTAGAATACTCTCTTATACTTTAAGTGATGCTCTGCAAATACATTTTCAAGCGTACTGTGAACCGACTCTGCGCAGCCATATCCTCCGAATTCGCACACAAGCTCTCCGCCCTCTTTAAGATTATCATATACGTTGTTTAACATAGCCTGCTGTTTTTCTTCATCTATCCAATGAAATACTGCATTAGAAAATATAACATCAGCCTTTTTATCAAGATTAAAATCAATAGCATTACCTTTAACAAAGTTATAATCAGGATATTCCTTTCTGGCAAGCTCAAGCATATCAACCGAATCATCTATTCCTGTTACATCATAGCCTTTTTCTGCAAGCTTATCAGTAAGCATGCCATTACCGTAGCCAAGGTCAATCACACGGCTGCCTTTTTCCTTCGTTATAAGATTAATAACCGACTCTCCATACTCCGGCACGAAAGAAAAACCATTTTTATAATCATTTGCATTCCAGTTAATATTCGACATATATGTATCCTCCTAATCTTCTTTTATACGTTCAAGCTGTTATAACATTACGGTCTTTAATGCAACGCACATCTTTTTTGCGCTCATTATATCAAAATGAGATGATTATTATATATTATACAATACATAATAATCATCTCATAATTATTTATCAATATCAAGACCAGTTATGTTATTAAACTGGATATGCCTTATTAGCTGTATCAGCCTTAGCAGGGTCAACCTTCTTCTGCTGTGCTTCTCTGTACTTGAAGAACTCAGTTGCAACTGCTGGGAATAATGCATATGAAAGCACATCCTCATCCTGCTGCTTGTACTGCTGTACAACTGGGTCATTCTTGAACTTCTCAAGCTGTGGCTCGATAAGGTCTGCTGGACGGCATGTGATAGGTGTAGCATCACCTATAGCCTTCTTCTGTACTTCTGGGTTGAATGGCTTGATTGTCTGTCCAAACTCACCCATAAGAACCTTCTTAGATTCCTTAGTAATCATCTTATAACGCTCGCCCTGTAATACATTAAGAACAGCCTGTGTACCAACAATCTGTGATGATGGTGTAACAAGAGGTGGTTCACCAAAGTCCTTACGAACCTTAGGAATTTCCTCAAGAACTGCCTGATACTTATCTTCTGCACCAGCTTCCTTAAGCTGTGATACAAGGTTAGAAAGCATACCACCAGGTACCTGATATAATAATGTCTTGATATTAACACCAAGAACCTTAGTATTCATAAGACCTGACTTTAATGCTTCTTCTCTCATTGGCTGGAAGTAAGCAGCTATTTCAGCAAGAAGGTTCTGGTCAAGACCTGTATCGTACTCTGTACCCTTAAACGCCTCTACCATAACCTCTGTAGCTGGCTGTGATGTTCCCATTGAGAATGGTGACATAGCTGTATCAATGATATCTGCACCAGCTTCAACTGCCTTCATATATGTCATTGAAGCAACACCAGATGTATAGTGTGTATGCATCTGGATAGGAAGTGAAGAACCTTCCTTTAATGCCTGTACAAGCTCTGTAGCCTTAGCAGGAACAAGTAAACCTGCCATATCCTTGATACAGATAGAATCTGCACCCATATCCTCAATTCTCTTGGCTGTTTCTTTCCAGTAATCAAGAGTATATGCATCACCAAGTGTATAGCAAAGTGCTATCTGTGCGTGAGCATTAGGATTCTCCCTCTTAACAAGCTTAACTGCCTCAACTGATGACTTAAGATTTCTTAAATCATTGAAACAGTCAAATATTCTGATTATATCAATACCATTAGCAATAGACTTCTGTACGAAATATTCTACAACGTCATCTGCATAATGATTGTATCCGAGGATATTCTGTCCTCTGAATAACATCTGTAACTTTGTATTCTTAAAACCATCTCTTAACTTACGAAGTCTTTCCCAAGGGTCTTCCTTAAGGAAACGAAGTGATGCATCAAATGTAGCACCGCCCCAGCACTCAACTGAATGATAACCAACCTTATCCATCTTGTCTATGATTGGAAGCATCTGCTCTGTAGTCATTCTAGTAGCAATAAGTGACTGATGAGCATCTCTTAATACAGTTTCAGTTATCTTTAATGGTTTCTTAACCTGATCTGCCATCTTAAACTCCTCCTATATATTTCTATATATAAAGTAATAAATTGATTATGAGAGGGTCTTAGCCCACATATTCTGCAAGTAGCTTTAACCCTTTGGAAGTTGCGACAGCAACTTCTTACGGACTTAGAGTGTCTTAGCCCGCAAAGTCTGTAACTCTATAGAAGTTGCAATAGCAACTTCTAATGAATTTAGAAGGTCTTAGTCCGCATAATCTGCGAACAACTTTAACCTTTTGGAAGTTGCGACAGCAACTTCTTACGGACTTAGAGGGTCTTAGCCCGCGTATTATGCGAGCTTAGAGCCTCTTAGTCCGTTTTTACATGACACCAAACATCGCCATAAATGTACCCGCTGCAACCGCTGTACCAATAACTCCGGCAACATTAGGACCCATAGCATGCATCAGAAGGAAGTTAGAAGGATCTGCCTCAGAACCAACCTTCTGTGAAACTCTGGCTGCCATAGGAACCGCAGATACACCTGCCGAACCAATAAGCGGATTAACCTTACCACGTGTAACAAGACACATAACCTTACCAAATAACACACCTGCTGCAGTACCAAATGCAAATGCGATCAGACCAAGCGCTACGATCTTCAGTGTATCCAGATTTAAGAATGCCTCTGCACTTGTTGTTGCGCCTACGGAAGTACCAAGCACGATAACAACGATATACATCAGTGCATTAGAAGCAGTATCTGTAAGCTGTCTTACAACTCCTGACTCCTTAAACAGGTTTCCAAGCATCAGCATACCAACAAGGGGAGCTGTTGTAGGAAGGATCAGGCTGACAACGATGGTAACAACGATGGGGAAAAGGATCTTCTCCAGCTTTGATACGGAACGAAGCTGTCCCATTTTGATCTTTCTTTCCTTCTCTGTTGTAAGAAGTTTCATGATCGGTGGCTGGATGATCGGCACAAGTGACATATAAGAATATGCCGCTACAGCGATTGGTCCCATGATAGCTGTCTGCTGCAGTTTACCTGCAAGGAAGATAGATGTCGGGCCGTCAGCTCCACCGATAATGCCCGCACAAACATACAGACGCACCCTTTGGTGTGCAAAAATACGGTTCGTTATCTGTACGGCGTTCTACGCCTAAGGATGAAAGATCAATGTCAGTCTGTAATAATTTCTGAAATGTTTTGTCCATCGGCTGATCCTCTTAAACAGGAAGTTGGCAATTTCCTATACCTATGATTTCTTATCAAAGAGTTTGCATCATTTCAAGGATAATGCCATCCGGGTCTCTGAAATAAAAAGCTCGGCTCTCCCCAAATCCATTTGCTCTAAAGTCGAAATACTGCGGTTCAGATAAGCACTCCACATGATTTTCGATAAGGATATTATAGACAGAATCAATGTCATCCGTATAGAAACATACTTCCGAGATGGATGTCGTAAACAAATCTGATTGTTCTTTATGGATCTCGCTATCTACGAACTGAATCAGCTCGACCGGTGGCGTTTCAATAGCCTTAGAACCGTTCAAATAAGCGACCCTTGCTTTGCAATTTGCTCTACGAAACATTTTATCGGTTTCTTTGCCTT
>ENA-ORPD01002267-ORPD01002267.1-human-gut-metagenome-genome-assembly--contig:-NODE-2267-length-11928-cov-5.461804_pt1 | contig 11928 bp, 8 predicted proteins | sample MGYA00242143_ERZ509076 | MGnify/ENA primary metagenome ERZ509076 (study PRJEB26280, sample SAMEA2338706) | human gut metagenome | biome: human gut; feature: human-associated habitat; material: faeces... | reverse complement strand
ACGCCGTCAGGAGCAGGCCGGTCTGCACCTCGTCGTAGCCGCATTCGCTCTGCAGGTAGAAGGGCAGCGCCACAAGGGCGAGCATCTGCCCGAGGAACGAGCAGATCGACGTGGCCACCGAGACCGAGAAGATCGGGATGCGCAGCAGGTCGAACGGCAGGATGGGGTACTCCTCGCGGAGCTGGCTGCGGATGAAGAAAAATCCGATGACGAGCAGCGCGGCGACGCCGACCGAGAGGATGCGCGGGTCGAGTCCGTGCGAGAACCCCTCGACCGAGGCCATCATCAGGCCGAAGGTCAGGGCGTTCATCACGGCGTCGCGCCAGCTGAAGTGGCGGCTCGTGACCCGCACGGGGTTGCGGGGCAGGAAGCGGTGGCTCAACGTGAGGGCCACGAGCCCCACGGGGATGTTGACGGCGAAGAGCCACGGCCACGAGGCGACGGAGAGAATCCCCGCGGCGATCGTCGGCCCGGCAACGGACGAGATGGCCACGACCGTGGCGTTGATGCCCATGCCGCGCCCGAGCTGCGAGCGGGGGTAGATGACGCGGATCAGGGTCGTGTTGACCGACGTGACGGCCGCGGCGCCGAATCCCTGCATCACGCGCGAAAGGACGAGCGACTGGAGCGATTCGGAGAGGGCGCAGCCCACCGACGCCACCGTGAAGAGCATCAGCCCGGCGATGTAGACCTTGCGGTAGCCGACCAGATCGCCCAGGGCCGAGAGCGAGAGGATCGAGATCATGATGGCCAGCTGGTAGGCGTTGACGATCCAGATCGAGTCGGCGGGCGAGATGCCCAGTTCGCGGCCGATCGTGGGCAGGGCGACGTTGGCGATCGAGCCGTCGAGCACCGAGAGGCTGACGCCGAAGGCCACGGCGAGGATGGCCCCGAGGCGGCGCGGCATCGGAATGCCGTCGGTCGGGGCGGTCTGCGTGGCGGATATGGCTCTCTGAATCTCCATCTGCGCGGTAGCGGACTTGCGGTCCGCGCTGCAAAAACAGCAAACAGACGGTGGCGGTCCGTACTGCAAAATTAGCAAAAATAACGAAACCCCGGTTTTCCGGGGCTTCGTCGCACAACTATGAGTCTTTCGTGCGGAGGGTAAGAGCTCCGCGGCGGGAAACTCCGATTTGAACTTTTTATTTTAGGTTGTGTCTCGGTTTTTCGGTCGGTTTCGGGTGTCGGTTCGGGTTCATCGGCCGGAGCCGCGCTTCTCTGTCCGCGGCGTACCGCGCCAGATGACGCCTGCGCAGAGCAGCAGGACGATCGCCAGGATGCCGTCGTGTGACGGGGCGGCATCGGGGAAGAGCAGCCGCGTGGCGACCCGCAGGGCAAAGGCGGCCACGACCAGCGTCAGGGCGACGATGCGGACGACTTTCTCGATTTCCATGGTCTGTCGTTTTTGTTTTGACGCCGCAAACTTACAAAAGAAATTTTGAAAAACAAATAAATTTTATTGTTTTTCGATAAAATATTTTCGATAGTTGCTTCCCGGGCTTCTGCGGGTGCCTGCTCCGTCTGCATGTGCGACCGGGTTCCCGCTTGCCCGGGCGGTCCGCTTCTGTCTGTCCGAGAGACCTGCCCGTCTGCCCGGGTGGCCCGTTCCCGCCTTTTCGGGAGACTCGCTCCTGTCAGTCCGGGTGGTCTGTTCCGGCTTGTCCCGGAGGTCCGCTCCCGTTTGCCGGAGCCGGTCGGATCGCCCCTCCCCGAACGCAGTGCACCCCGGCCGTCGCTGGCCGGGGTGCATCGGGATGCTTTGCCCTGTTCGGGAAGTTGGTTTCAGGCTGTTTTCCGACCCGGGGTCCCTATCGTCCGTTGACGCGGGCAACGGGTGCGGCCGTCGGGGTGGCGGCAGCCTTGACCACGTAGGGCTGGCTCTGCGGAGCGGCGCCCGTCGACTCGGAGATGCGTGTGAGGCGGAAGGGTGCGGTCGGATAGTCGCGGTCGGTGAAGCCCTCGCGTGCGGGCAGGTCGTGCCACATGCCGTCGGTGGTCATCACCATGTAGTCGAAGCCTTCCGGATAGTAGTTCCGGTCGCTGACGAAGATCGGATAGGAGTTGAATACACCGTAGTTGCCGGCCACCTGTCCCTCGAAGATCGTCGAACCGGCGCCCCCGGTGATGAACTGGTCTCCGTCGATGAAGGCCACCGTGTAGGTGGGGTATTCGACGCCGTCGAGTTCGTAGTTCTCACCCTGCTGGCAGGTGGTGATGTGGATCATGCCGGTCATGTCGTTGAGCCGTGCCTCGAGCGACTGCTTGGCTCCGTGCTCGGTGATGCCCCAGCCGGTGATGTTGTACGAGGCGTTGATCGACCGCTTGGAGATCTCGATGGTGAACTTGAGCGGCTGGTTGGTGATCTTCGAGCCGGAGCTCGTCACCTCCCAGGTACCGAGCCAGGCGAGGTACTTGCTGCTGGCTTCGGGCTCCTCGGTGGTCGTGAATGCCGCCTTGGTCACTGGCGTGGTGGCGTAGCCGGTCTGGGTCGTCTCGTCGTAGTCGTATCCGAAGGCCACGATGAAGTATTCGCTTTCGGCGGCGAGTCCCAGCACGTAGCGCGTGACCTCCTTGCCGTAGACCACGTCCCGGCCCAGGATGGCGTCGTTCGCGGCCTTCTGCTCCTCGAGCCATTTCACGATCTCCTCGTCCGAAAGCGAGGCGACGGACGAATCGGTGAGGATGCCTGAGAAATAGGAGTACTTGTCGGTCGAGGGGGTGACCTCAAAGCGGGCGCGGTTGTAGGTGATCTCCGAGATTTCGATGTCGAAGGTCATGTTGTCGGTCGTGAACTCGACGGCGCCGGCCTCCGATGTGACCGCACCTTCGTTGGCCAGGGCCTGGATCGAGAAGGTGTAGGTCGTGTTGGCCATGAGGTGGTCGACGACAACCTCGGTCTGCGTGGTTTCACCGGAGAAGAGGGTCTCGTCGCCCGACCGGATCGTGTAGGCATACCCCGTGGCCGATTCGACGGCATTCCATGCGAGGGAGGCTTTGCCGAGGCCTACTTCCGAGACGGCGGGCTGCGGTGCGGCGAGCTGCATGGCCGTCTGCCAGCTCTGCGTGGCAGGATCGGAGTCGAGCCATTTGCGGCCGTCGCCCTTGGCCGTCACCGTCACGCGGTAGGGCGTGTTCGGAAGGATGTCGGTCCAGGTTGCCGAGGTCTCGGTGACCACGTTGCAGGCCAGCTCCTCGAACGTTCCGTCGGCGTTGCCCTGCTCGGCGAGCACTTCGTATCCCGATGCGTTTTCGACGGCCGTCCATTCGGCCGAGAGGGTTCCGTCCGCTTCGGAGAGGGTAAGAACGGGGGTGGTGAGTTTTCCGGGTTTGTCGTTCTCCGACGAGTCATCCTTGCAGGAGATGCTGCTCAGACTCAGTACAAACCCCAGAACAAATGGAAAAATTCTGTAAACAGAGCTTTTCATATAAAATTTGAGGTTAAAGTGGATGAAATGTGAACGTCGGGATTCCGCGAAGGAAACCCGAACCGGAATGCAAATATATAAAAAAATGGATGAAAAGTCGTTTTTTGTCGTGCTTTTATCCGATCTTCTTTTGTCGGCGGATAGTTTGGCACGCATCTTTTGACCGATTGCGGCGAGTGCCGCCCCTCCCCTTGATCTTGCGGGATGGCTGTGCGGAAAACGCGCCGCCCACCCCTCCTCGATGGCGCGGAGTGGAAAGTGTCCTGGCTTTTCCCTTGGGGTGCACTCCTCTTCCCGATCGGACGGGGGTGAATATTCCCGGATTGGTGCCTGTCGCAGGGAGGCCTGCCTTCGGCTTTCGCGGGAGCGGCGGGGTGTACCTCCCTTGCCTGCCCTCCCCCTCCTTCCCGATCGGGCGGAATCGCTCCGGCCCCGGCGTTTCCGTCGGCCGGACCGCCTGCTCCGCGCGGCGGATGCATCACTCGGCGTCGACGAACTTGTAGAGCTGGTCGCCGCGGCGGATGACCCCCGGCGTGCGGATGGCGCAGAGCTCGCCCTGCCGCACCTCCGCCACGGGCGAACCGTCGGGACCGTGCAGCTCCTCGAGCCGCTGCTCTGCCACGCCCGTCGTGGCGCCGAGGAAGAAGATTTCGTCACCCACGGCCACGGGCGACGCCTCGACGTGCACCTCGGCCACCGAGAGCTTCTTGTAGAAGTTCACCACCTTGCCCACGTAGACCTTGCGGCGTGTGGCCGAGGAGCCGTAGGCCGTGCTGTGCTCGACGACAGAACGTCCGGCGTAGTATCCCTCCCAGAATCCGCGGTTGAAGACCGTGGCGAGCCGCTCCTTGAGCCGGGCGGCCAGCTCGGGCGTGTAGCTCCCCGCCTCGATGGCCCGCAGGGCCTCGTCGTAGCACTCCACCACGCGCTTGACATACTCCGCGCCGCGGGCGCGGCCCTCGATCTTGAGCACGCGCACCCCTGCGGCGAGCATCCGGTCCAGGAAGTCGATCGTGCAGAGGTCCTTGGGCGAGAGGACATATTGCCCGTCGATGTCGAGCTGCGCGCCGGTCTCCTTGTCTGTCAGGGTGTATTTGCGGCGGCACAGCTGGCGGCAGGCCCCGCGGTTGGCCGAGCAGCCCGTCTCGTGGAGCGAGAGGTAGCACTTGCCCGAGATGGACATGCAGAGGGCGCCGTGGGCGAACATCTCGATCTGCACGAGCTCGCCGCGCGGTCCGCGGATGTCGTCCTCGACGATCCGGCGGTGGATTTCGGCCACCTGCTCGAGCGAGAGCTCGCGTGCCAGCACCACCGTGTCGGCCCACTGCGCGTAGAAGCGCACCGCCTCGGAGTTCGAGATGTTGCTCTGCGTGGAGATGTGCACCTCCTGCCCGATGCGTCGCGCGTAGAGGATCGCCGCCAGGTCGGTGGCGATGATGGCGTCGACGCCCTCGCGGCGGGCGCGGTCGATCACCTCGTGCACGGCCGCCATCTCGTCCTCGTAGACGACGGTGTTGACCGTCAGGTAGGCCTTGACGCCCGCTTCGTGCGCCGTGGCGACGATGCGCCCGAGGTCGTCGAGCGTGAAGTTCGCCGCCGAAGCCGCGCGCATGTTGAGTTTCCCGACGCCGAAGTAGACGGCGTCGGCACCGGCCTGGATGGCCGCGGCGAGGGCCTCGTAGGAGCCCGCGGGGGCCATGATCTCGATATCGGATCGTTTCATGGAGTGCTTATTTTTTGCGGCCCATCAGACTCTCGGCGAAGGCGCGCATCTGCTGCGTGCGCTCTTCGGGTGCCGAGAGCGTGTCGAGGATCGAGAGAGCCCGCTCGAAGCGCAGCTCGATCTGCTGCTCGGTCAGGCGCGGGATGTCCAGCCGGTCGTAGACGGCCTTCACGGCGGCGATCCGTTCGGCGTCGGTGAGCTGCGGGTCGCGGTAGGCCGTGCGGAGCACCTCGCGCGTGGATTCGTCGGCACGGCTCATGGCCGTAATCATCAGGTAGGTCTTCTTGCCCTCGAGGATGTCGCCGCCGATGGCCTTTCCGAGGCGCTCGTCGCCGTAGCTGTCCAGCAGGTCGTCCTGCAGCTGGAAGGCCAGACCGAGCTCGATGGCGAAGCGCCGCAGCTTGCGGCAGTCCTCCTCGCCGGCCCCGCCGATCAGGGCGCCGATGACGGTGGCGCCGGCCAGCAGCACCGAGGTCTTCAGCTCGATCATGTGCATGTACTCCACGACGGAGACCTTCTGTTTGGTCTCGAAATCCATGTCGTACTGCTGCCCTTCGCAGACTTCGAGCGCCATGTCGTTGAACGTCTGTACGATGCGCGGAAGAGCCGGGGCGGCGACACTGCTCAGCAGGCGGTAGGCGCAGATGAGCATCGCATCGCCCGAGAGGATGGCGACGTTCTGTCCCCACCTGGCGTAGACCGAGGGTTTGCCGCGCCGCACCGGGGCGTTGTCCATGATGTCGTCGTGCAGCAGCGTGAAGTTGTGGAACACCTCGACGGCCGCGGCCGCGGGCAGCGCCTGCTGCACGTCGTCCGAGAAGATGCCGCAGGCGAGCAGCACGAGCATCGGCCGCAGGCGTTTGCCGCCGCCGGCGAGCGAGTAGCCGATCGGGGCGTAGAGGTGCTCGGGCTCGGCCGGGAACTCGGTTTGGGCCAGGTAATTCTCTATGACATCGAGCAGTTGTTCGTTGGTTTGCATGGTCGGAAAGGATTTTTTGACGGTGATTCTGTCCCAAAATTACGAAAAAAGTTTGGAGTAGCCGAATTTTCCGATTAACTTTGACTACCATTTCGCTTTCAACCTTGAATATATGGACTATAAACTGAAATCAGCCATGAAAAAACTTGCAATCGGCGTCGATATCGGAGGTATCAACACGGCTTTCGGCCTGGTGGACGAAAACGGAGACCTCTATGCCGAATCGGTCATCTCGACCAAGAAATACCCCTTTGTGGACGACTACCCGGCCTACATCCAGGATCTGTGCGATTCGATGCGGGCCCTGGCCTCGAGCCTCTCGTTCGAGTACGAGCTGGCCGGCATCGGCATCGGCGCCCCGAACGCCAACTTCCACAAGGGGACCATCGAAACGCCCGCCAACCTCTGGAAGTTCCGCCCCGGTGAGCCGAATCCCGACGAGTCGCGCCGCATTTTCCCGATTGCGACCGATATCGCCCGCTGTTTCGACGGCGTGAAGGTGGTCGTCACGAACGATGCCAACGCCGCAACGATCGGCGAGATGATCTACGGCAATGCCAAGGGCATGAAGGATTTCGTGATGATTACGCTCGGCACGGGGCTCGGTTCGGGCTTCGTCTCGAACGGTGAGATGATCTACGGCCACGACGGCTTTGCGGGCGAGTTCGGCCACGTGATCGTCGAGCGCAACGGACGCGAGTGCGGCTGCGGCCGCCGCGGCTGCCTGGAGACCTACGTCTCGGCAACGGGCATCAAGCGCACGGTCTTCGAGCTGATGGCCACGATGAATGCGCCGAGCAAGCTGCGTGACATCGCCTTCAGCGATCTCGACGCTTCGATGGTCTCGGCGGCGGCCGAGCAGGACGACCCCATCGCCAAGGAGGCGTTCCGCTTCACGGGCGAGATGCTGGGCCGTGCGCTGGCCGACATCGTGACGATCACCTCACCCGAGGCGATCTTCCTCTTCGGCGGCCTGTCGAAGGCCGGGAAGTTGATCTTCGAGCCGACGCAGTGGTACATGGAGGAGAACATGCTCTTCACCTTCAAGAACAAGGTCAAGCTGCTGCCGAGCGGCATCCAGGGCAAGAACGCCGCGATCCTCGGCGCCTCGGCGCTGATCTGGCAGGCGATGTAGTCCGCATCCCGCCGAAGTCCGGCAACCGAAAAGGCGGAGCCTGTACAGGGCTCCGCCTTCTTTTTGGGAGATCATGCCGGGAACGGTTGTTTGGGGATCGCCGGGGAGCCGCGGTGCCCGCGGCCGAAGACGGGAACAGGGCGGGAACCTCCGAGAGGTCCCCGCCCTGCCGTTTTCCGCGGATCGGAGGCCGGATGTATCCGGCCGGCCGCGCTCCGGACCGGTGTGTCCGCCCGGCCTGCGGGCTTTACTTCAGCCGTCCGAGCCGCCGGTCTTCGGCCGTAGCCTCGCGGATCGAGAGGGCGAAGCCACCACCCGCGGCCATCTCCACCTTCAGCTTGGATTTGGCGGTCACCTTGCCCGTGCGGATCGTGTAGGCCTCGGGGTTGGTCCGGTAGTCGGCATCCGGGGCGTCGGCATAGAGCGTCGCCACGTAGCTCTTCTCCGGATCGAGGAAGTCGAAACTGAACTCGGCCGTGCGGCGGTTCTCGTCCGTCACGCCGCCCACGAACCACTCCGCGGAGCCCTTGGCGCGGCGGGCGATGACGATCATATCTCCCGGCTCGGCCAGCAGGTAGCGGCTCTCGTCCCAGTCGACGGCCACCTCCTTGATGAACTGGAAGGCATCCATGTACTGTTCGTAGTGCTCGGGCACGTCGGCCGCCATCTGCAGCGGCGAGTAGAGCGTCACGTAGAGCGCCAGCTGGTTGGCGATCGTGGCGTTGACGTGCGAGTTGTTCGCGGGGTTGAGCTTCGAGACCTCCATCGAGAAGAGGCCGGGCGTGTAGTCCATCGGGCCGCCCTGCAGGCGCGTGAAGGGGAGCAGCGTCACGTGCATGGGCTTCGTGCCGCCGAAGGCCTGGTACTCCGTGCCGCGGGCCGACTCGTTGCCGATCAGGTTGGGCCACGTGCGGCACAGACCCGTCGGGCGCACGGCCTCGTGGGCGTTGACCATGATGTGGTGGCGGGCCGCCTCCTGCACGGCGTAGAGGTAGTGGTTGACCATCCACTGCCCGTAGTGGTGTTCGCCGCGCGGCAGGATGTCGCCCACGTAGCCGCTCTTCACGGCGTTGTAGCCGTGGCGGTTCATCAGGTCGTAGGCCGCCTCGAGGTGCCGTTCGTAGTTGCGCACCGACGAGGAGGTCTCGTGGTGCATCATCAGCCGCACGCCCTTCTCATGGGCATAGTTGTTCAGCGCCTCGATGTCGAAGTCGGGATAGGGCGTCACGAAGTCGAAGACGTAGTCCTTCGTGTGGCCGAACCAGTCCTCCCAGCCGACGTTCCACCCCTCGACGAGCACCTGGTCGAAGCCGTGCTCGGCGGCGAAGTCGATGTAGCGCCGGACGTTGGCGTTGTTGGCCGCATGGCGCCCGCTGGGCTTCACGGCGGCGTAGTCCGTCACGCCGAGATGCACGGACGGCAGCTCCTGCGTGTAGGCCCAGTCGCTCTTGCCGGTGATCATCTCCCACCAGACACCCACATATTTCACGGGTTTGATCCACGACGTGTCCTCGATGGCGCAGGGCTCGTTCAGGTTGAGGATCAGGCGCGAGGCGAGGATTTCGCGGGCGTCGTCCGTCACCATGACCGTGCGCCAGGGGGTGTGGCAGGGGGTCTGCATGTAGCCCTTCCACCCCTGGGCGTCGGGCGTGAGGTGCGACGTGAAGACCATCCGCTCATCATCCAGATCGAGGTGCATGCAGGGGTAGTCGACGAGCGCCGCCTCGTGGATGTTGATGTAGAGTCCGTCGTCGCTCTTCAACTGCAGGGCGGTCTGCACGCCCGTGGGCGAGAAGGGGGTCTGCGACGAGTTGGGCGTGATGGCCTGCTGCATGAGCTGCCGGATTTCCGAAAGCTTCGACTCGGTGTAGTCGTACTCCTGTGTGTCGTAGTCGCCCGGAATCCAGAAGGCCGTGTGGTCGCCCGTCATGGCGAACTGCGTGCGCTCCTCGCGGATCGTGAAGTAGGTCATCGCCTCCTGCTCGGGGAACTCGTAGCGGAAGCCGACGCCCTCGTCGTAGAGGCGGAAGCGGACGACCATCTGCCGGCCGCTCTGCGGCTGACGGAGCGTTATGGCCAGCTCGTTGTAGCGGTTGCGGATCGACGACTCCTCGCCCCAGACGGGCTGCCACGTCTCGTCGAACTCGCTGCGCACCGCACCGCACTGCTCGAATCCGTCGTAGAGCGATACGGGCTCGCCGTAGCCGCCCTTCTGAATCTCGGCACCGAACTCCAGCGCCGGGGCGTCGCCGCGCAGCTCGAGGCCCATGCGGCTGGGCAGCACGACGGCGCGTCCCTTATAGTCGAGGGCGTAGGTGGGCTCTCCCTTGTCGGAGAGCGAGAAGCGGAGCTCCAGCTCGCCGTCGGGCGAGCGGAGCACCTCCTGGGCCGAGGCGCCGATCGTGGCGGCCGCGGCGGCAAAAAGCATGAGGTATCTCTTCATGTCGGGATCTGTTTAGCGTTTGAATTCCACAACGAGTGCCTGGCGCGGCCCGACGACGGTGGCGTCGCTCACTTCGGCGGCCTCGCCCGTCAGGACGTTGCGCCCGTCGTGCAGTCCCGTGGCAATCTCGGCATAGTGCGACCAGGGCACCTGTTTCTTGCCGCGCGAGTTGTTGATGAAGACGAAGACGGCGTCGGTGTCGTCGTAGCGGAAGTAGGCATAGGTGTTGTCGCGCGAGAGGAAGTGCATCGTGCGGCCGTTGTGGAGCACCGTCTTGCCCTTGCGCCACTGGAAGAGGCGCTGTGCATGGTCGAAGAGTTCCTTCTCGAGACCCGTGCGCCCCTCGGCCGAGAAGAGGTCGGTCTTGTCGCCGGCCCAGCCGCCCGGGAAGTCCACGCGCAGGCCGCCGTGGCCCTGCGAAAGGTCCTTCGAGGTGAACATCATCTCGTCGCCGGCGAAGACCTGCGGAATGCCGCGCATCGTGGCCAGCATCGTCAGCACGATCTTCATCCGCTCGGGGTTCTTGCGCACGACGTCGCCGATGCGGTCCGTGTCGTGGTTGCCCGCGAAGATCATCATCTTCGAGAGGTCGTGGTAGACGAAGTCGTGCGACAGGCAGTCGTAGATGCGCGTCATCCCCTCACCCCAGCGCAGCGAGTCGGTCGGCACGCCGCGGCAGATGGCCTCCTGCAGCGGGAAGTCCATGATCGAGGGGAGGTGCGAGTCGAAGCCGTCGCGGTTGGGGTTGCCCGACTGCCAGTAGGCCAGCTGCGGGATCGACGAGGTCCAGCACTCGCCCACGATGTTCAGGTTCGGGTACTCGCGGCGCACCGAGGCGCACCACTCGCTCATCGGGCCCTTCTCGTTGTAGGGGTAGGTGTCGACGCGGAAGCCGTCCAGATCGGCATATTCGGTCCACCAGGCGGCCCACTGCTGGAAGTAGCGCAGCACGTAGGGGTTGTCGAGGTTCATGTCCGGCATCGAGGGGACGAACCAGCCGCTCTCCTGCAGGTTGAGGTCGTACTTCGAGGCGTTGGGGTCCATGTTCGTCGAGAAGCAGACGTTCGTGCCCGTGTACTCGGGGAACTGGTGGATCCAGTCCTCGAAGGGCAGGTCGCGCATCCACCAGTGCGCCGTGCCGCAGTGGTTGGTCACCACGTCCATGATGACCTTCAGCCCCTTTTTGTGGGCCGCGGCGACGAAGTCGCGGTAGGATTCGTTCGTGCCGAAGCGCGGGTCGATACGGTAGTAGTCGGCGCAGGCGTAGCCGTGGTACGACCCTTCGGGCTCGTCGTCGAGCAGCAGCGGCGTGGGCCAGATGACCGTGGCGCCGAGCGAGGAGATGTAGTCCAGGTGCTGGCGGATGCCCTCGATGTCGCCGCCGTGCCGCCCGAAGAAGGCGTTGCGGTCGGCCTTCTCCTGCGTGTCGGGCGTCGAGTCGTTTGCGGGGTCGCCGTTGGCGAAGCGGTCCGGCATGAGCAGGTAGATCATGTCGGCCGTGGTGAAGCTCCCGCGCTCGGCGGAGCCTTCGCGGCGAGCCGCGATCTCGTAGGGGGTCTTGAACTCCCGTCCCTCCTTCGAGAAGACGAGGTAGTAGGTGCCCGGCGCGGCGTCGGCGTCGACGGCCACGTCGACGAAGAGGTAGTTGGGGCTGTCGGCCTTGTGTACGGCCGTAGCCTTCACGCCGCGCCCGCCCTCGATGCGGACGTCGTAATCGGAGATGCGTTCCCCGGCGACGAGCAGCTGCAGAGGGGTCTGCATGCCCGTCCACCACGAAAGGGGTTCGATGCGTGTCACCTCGCCCGTGGCGTCGGCCACCGTGGCGGGATCGAATGCCGGCTGTGTCGCACAGGCGACCAGCCCGGCTGCTGCGAGTGTCATCAGAATGCGGTTCAAGGTATTTCGGTTTGTAAAGTTAGTGAAATGCTGCGTTCGTGCGTCGGGACCGGCTCTCCGGCCGGTCTTTTTTGTCGTCGGAACAGACTTTGGACGGTTACTTTGCCTCCGGGGCGAAGACCATCCAGCCCCAGGCGGGCAGCGTTACCTGTTCGCCGCCCGTGTGCGTTGCGCCGGTGAAGAACTCGCGGCGCGAACCCTCGAAGGGAAGCGAAAGGGCCTGCTCCGCGGCCGTGAGGTTCGCCACGACGGTCACCTCCTCCGCCCCCTCGCCGCGCGAGAAGCAGAAGAGGCCCTCGGGCAGCAGCCCGTCGGCCGCAAAGCGCG
>ENA-ORPD01002262-ORPD01002262.1-human-gut-metagenome-genome-assembly--contig:-NODE-2262-length-11972-cov-2.490895_pt1 | contig 11972 bp, 10 predicted proteins | sample MGYA00242143_ERZ509076 | MGnify/ENA primary metagenome ERZ509076 (study PRJEB26280, sample SAMEA2338706) | human gut metagenome | biome: human gut; feature: human-associated habitat; material: faeces... | reverse complement strand
ACTATTCCCGCCACCTGGCAGGGATGGAACCGGAATGGAGACGGTTGGTACATTTGCTAGAAGACAATTTAAGCGTGTTGTTCGGGGGAGACGTCCCGCCGAACCCGGTAGCACTGCTTTCAAGCGATAGGTTCAAGACATTGTTGGAAGAGGTGAGGGGAGAATATGATTGCATTATCCTAGATACTCCCCCGGTGGGAATCCTTGCGGATGCTTTGACGATGGTCAAGCAAGCGGACGCTTGTTTGTGTGTTGTTCGCTTGAACGTGTTGCCGCGAGGGGTGTTATCTTCCTTGCGAGTACTGGAAAGCGAGCATCACGTGACGAATTGCGGGGTGCTGGTTAACGGGGTATCTAGAAGAATACACTATTACAAGTATGGTTACGGTAATTATTACAACAAGCAAAATAGATAAGAGGGTAAGTTATAGTCATGTGGTGGTTCCGAAAACGGGAGAAGATACATTTTGATTATATCCATGATATTCATTCGCATGTTTTGCCCGGAGTAGATGACGGGGTTAGAACTTATGGGGAGGCAATCATGGTGTTGAAAGGCTTATCTAGGTTGGGAGTGAAAAGAGTGACATGTACTTCCCACGTTTATTTTCCTGCCTTGATGAATGGACGGGAAAATCTTCATCCCTTGTTGGAAGATCTTCGAGCTGGTTTGCAAAAGGAGGGAGTAGAGATAGAATTGGATTTAGGAGCCGAGTATCGTGTCGGGGAATATATGTTGAGTTTGATCGAACGGGGAGAGATCCTGTCCGGGGACAATAACCGGGTACTGGTAGAACATAACTTTTTATCTCCCTCACCTTTTTTCGATCAAGTGGTGTTCGAATTACAGGCCAGGGGATACGAGGTGGTGTTGGCTCATCCGGAGCGTTATGTTTTTTGGGAGGATGATATCGTTCGACACGGGAAGGTGTTGAAGAACAAGAATTGTCGGTTACAGGTGAATATCCTCTCGTTTGCAGGGTATTACGGGAAGGAGGCACAACGGGGTGCGGGAAGGTTGCATGATGCGGGATGGATTGATTATTACGCAGGGGATGTACACGGGATGAGGCATGTGGAGGCAATTGAAGAATTTTTAAAAGGTTGATTGTAATTGTTTGATTAAAATGGATATAAATATAAATAATGAACATTCACGTCATGAACAAGTTTAAAGATATAAAAATTGCCGTGGCCGGAACCGGTTACGTTGGCTTAAGTATTGCAACATTGTTGTCCCAGCATCATCAAGTGAAGGCGGTAGACGTGATACCTGAAAAGGTCGAAAAACTAAATAACAGAATCTCTCCGATTCAAGATGATTACATCGAGAAATATTTAGCAGAAAAGCCCTTGACCCTGGTAGCCACTCTCGATGGCAAGGACGCTTATAAAGATGCGGATTTCGTGGTGATAGCGGCTCCGACTAATTATGATCCGGTGAAGAACTATTTTGATACTTCACGTGTGGAAGAGGTGATTGATCTGGTTCTAGAGGTAAATCCCGATGCAGTGATGGTTATTAAAAGTACTATTCCTGTGGGGTACACTCGTAATCTCTATGTCAAGTACGCTCAAAAAGGGGTAAAAAAGTTTAATTTACTCTTCTCCCCGGAATTTTTGCGTGAAAGTAAAGCCTTGTATGATAATCTATATCCAAGCCGGATCATTGTAGGGTATCCTAAAATTATAAACAATCCGGACTTAATCGAGGAGAATGAGGCGATAAAAGCTGTGACGGATGTTGAAATGTTGGAAGAGGCAGCCAAGACATTTGCGGCTCTTTTACAAGAGGGGGCTATCAAGAAGGACGTTGATATGCTCTTCATGGGGATGAAGGAGGCAGAGGCTGTGAAACTTTTTGCCAATACTTACCTTGCTTTGCGTGTAAGCTATTTTAACGAACTTGACACGTATGCCGAGATGAAAGGGCTTGATACACGCTCAATTATAGAGGGAGTGGGGCTTGATCCCCGTATCGGCACGCATTATAACAACCCTTCTTTCGGTTATGGGGGATATTGTTTGCCGAAAGACACCAAGCAATTGCTTGCTAACTATCAAGATGTACCACAGAACATGATGTCTGCCATAGTGGAGTCTAACAAAACCCGTAAGGACTACATTGCTGATGCCGTGTTGCGAAAGGCGGGTTATTATGGTGAGAATGGACAATGGGATTCAAGTAAAGAACATACTTGTATTATTGGGGTTTATCGCTTGACTATGAAAGCAAACTCCGATAATTTCCGCCAGTCTGCGATCCAAGGGATCATGAAGCGTATAAAGGCCAAGGGGGCTACAATAATTATTTATGAACCGACGATTGAAGATGGTACCTCTTTCTTTGGCAGTATCGTGGTAAATGATCTTGATAAGTTTAAACAAATGAGTGCGGCTATTATTGCAAATCGTTATGATAGTTGTCTTGATGATGTTGAAGCCAAAGTATACACCCGAGATATTTTTCGTCGAGATTAAAGAAATGATATATGTTGCAGTATAATGTAAATCTTGAGGGTAAAACTGTTTTAATTACTGGTGTTGCCGGGTTTATTGGGGCTAATCTTGCTAAACGTATGCTGAATGATTTCAAGAGTGTACGTGTTATAGGGATAGATTGTATTACAGATTACTATGATGTGTCATTAAAATATGAGAGACTTCACGAGTTAAAAATCTTTGGAGAGCGATTTGTTTTCATTCACGATTCCATAGCCAATAAAGAAGCAGTTGAGCGTGTATTTTCAGAATATCATCCATATGTAGTGATTAATTTGGCAGCACAAGCGGGAGTACGGTATAGTATTACGAATCCGGATGCGTACATTGAAAGTAATTTAATCGGATTCTATAACATACTTGAAGCGTGTCGCCATAGTTATGATAATGGTTGTGAGGGAGTCGTGCATCTTGTTTATGCCTCGTCTTCAAGTGTTTATGGAGCTAATTCAAAAATTCCATATTCTACTGACGACAAAGTAGATAATCCCGTAAGTCTTTATGCAGCAACAAAAAAGAGTAACGAATTGATGGCTCACGCCTATAGTAAACTCTATAATATACCGTCAACCGGATTGAGGTTTTTCACTGTTTATGGTCCATGTGGGCGTCCTGATATGGCGTATTTTGGGTTTACGGATAAACTTGTACGAGGAGAAAAAATAAAAATTTTTAATTACGGGAATTGTAAACGGGATTTTACTTATATAGATGATATTGTGGAGGGGATCATTCGTGTGATACAGTATGTCCCTATGAAAAATGTTGGAGAGGACGGTCTACCTGTGCCTCCATATAAGATTTACAATATAGGTAATAGTAGTCCCGAGAATTTGCTCGACTTCGTGCAGGTGCTTTATGAGGAACTACTCGCTGCAGGGGTACTCCCCACTGATTACGACTTTGATGCCCATAAGGAGCTTGTGCCCATGCAGCCTGGCGATGTGCCTATCACCTATGCAGATACTATTCCTTTAGAGCGAGATTTCGGTTTCAAACCCTCGACTCCACTCCGTGATGGTCTCCGTCGCTTCGCTCATTGGTATAAAGAATTTTATAAATAATTCTATAAATAATATGAATCAGTAGGCCAACTGCTGATTCGCATTATTTATAAGATGGTATGGGGGAAAGTAAAAGTTTATAAATGTCAGATAATACAATAAATAACAAACGTATTGTGAAGAATACAATTTTTCTTTACGGAAGATTGATTCTAACAATGCTCATATCTTTATATACAACTCGTGTAATACTCAATGTGCTTGGAGTTGTAGATTTCGGTATATATAATGTAGTATGTGGTTTTGTTTCTCTGTTCTCCTTTTTGAATACAACGATGTCAAACGGGATACAGCGATTTTATAATTATGAAGCGGGCAAGAATGGTATTGACTCAGTAACAAAGGTTTACCAGACAGCATTTCTAATACAATTAATGTTGGTTTTGCTGATATTGATTATCATAGAACCCTTGGGGATTTGGTATATCAATAATAAAATGGTTATACCTGAAGACAGGTTGTTTGCTGCAAATTGGGTATTCCAATTTTCGCTTTTATCACTGATCTTTTTGGTGATGCAAGTACCATTTAGTGCAGCTGTAATGGCGCATGAAAAGATGGACTATTATGCATCTGTCGGTATACTTGATGCTTTTTTGAAACTTCTGATAGTCATTATTCTGCCCTATTGGGGAGGTAGTGATAATTTGATAATATATGGATTGCTCATCTTTTGTGTGAGCGTGATAAATCTTTTACTCTATTCGGTATATGCGCTCAAGAATTTTAAAGAATTGAAGTTATCTAAAATTTTTCATAAAGACTTGTTTAAGTCGATATTCAAATTCACCGGATGGAATCTTGTTGAAATGTTTGCTTGGACAACTCAGGGGCAAGGTGTAAATATGGTTATAAACTTATTTTGTGGCCCTGTCGTAAATGCAGCTCAAGGTATAGCAAGTCAGATCAGTTCTGCACTAAATTCATTTTGTTCAAATCTCTCGGTGGCTTTCAGACCACAGTTAGTTCATTCATACGCAGAAGGTAATTATACAAGAACTATAAATATGATGTTCATAATGTCAAAGGCAATATTCGTTTTGATGACTATGATGATTATCCCGCTTTCTTTGGAAATGAACTATGTTTTGAACGTTTGGTTAGGAAATGTGATTCCAGATTATACATTACAATTTGCAGTGCTTGTGATATTCTCTATGTTACCAAGGAACATGACAATGGCATTGTCACAGGTTGTTCATGCATCTGGTAAAATGAAGAATTATCAGTTGGGAAGTGCATTTGTAATCTTGTTGGTGCTTCCTGTTTCCTATTTTTTGTTGAAGTTAGGGTATTCACCAATATATATATATATATGTAGTATTGCTATTTTTGTTCTTTTATGGATGGTGGATCTATTTCTTCTTAGAAAAGTTTTTGAATTTTCACTCCAAGACTATTTCTTGTCTGTTGTAATTCCTTGTTTTTTAACATTGGTTCTTTCAGCAATTATTCCATATATGATTCATTCATTTATGAATGCTGGTTTATTAAGATTTGTAGTAATTCTGATATTGAGTTTATTAGCTGTTTTAACAGTGTCATATATTTTATTACTATCCAAAAAGGAAAAATGTATGATTAAAGAGTTAATACATTGTAAAAAATAAATAATATGTTCAACTTAGACAAATTCATAGCTGATAGTGTGATTTTGCGACCTGTCAGTATGTTTGCTGCTGATATTGAGGCAAACAGAGATGTACTTACTCGTGAGATTAAAAATAAGACAGTGTGTGTAATTGGGGGAGCGGGTTCTATTGGTTCATCATTTATCAAGGCTTTTCTTCGCTTCGAACCAAAATCAGTTGTGGTTGTTGATCTTAATGAGAATGGACTTGCAGAATTAGTGCGTGATGTGAGAAGTACTGAAGGTCTCTTTTGTCCCGATGAATTTCGTTGTTACACGCTCAATTTTGCAGACCCTATTTTTGAGCGTATTTTTTGCGAGGAAAAAGGTTTTGATATAATAGCCAACTTTTCTGCTCACAAACATGTGCGTTCTGAGAAAGACAAATATTCGGTACAAGCACTTATTGAAAATAATGACATCAAGGTCAAAAAATTTATGGATTTACTTACAATCTATCCTCCTAAGCACTTTTTCTGTGTATCTACAGACAAAGCAGCAAATCCTGTGAATATCATGGGAGCCAGTAAGCGCATAATGGAAGATCTCGTGATGGCTTATAACAAATATTTCAAAGTTACTACAGCTCGTTTTGCAAATGTGGCTTTCTCTAATGGTTCACTTCTTGATGGATGGATTCATCGTCTCCAAAAGAAGCAGCCTCTAGCTGCACCTTCTGATGTGAGGCGTTACTTTGTCAGTCCCGAGGAAGCAGGGCAAATTTGTATGCTTGCTTGCATTCTTGGTAATGGTGGTGAGGTGTTTTTTCCAAAACTCAGAGAAGATCAGATGCTTACTTTTTCCTCCCTTTGTGATGATTTTGTGAATGCAGAGGGTTTTTCTAAAGTAGAATTCAAAAACGATTATGAGGCAAAACATTATGCCGCTAATATGTCGTATGAATCTAAGGTCTATCCTGTGGTTTATTTTAAAAGCGATACTACAGGCGAGAAGGCATATGAAGAATTCTATGTCTCTGGAGAAAAAATTAATATGGAGCGTTTCTCGACTCTTGGAGTAGTAGAAGAAACTACACGTCGTTCGATGTCTGAAATTGATACATTCTTTAGAGAACTTGAAGATATTTTTGCAAAAGACCACTTCACCAAAACAGAAGTGGTGGTGTCCATTAAAAAGTTTATTCCAAATTTTGAGCATGAAGAGAAAGGTAAGAACCTTGATCAAAAAATGTAGGATATGAGTAAAGAAATAATTGTTGTAGGGGCATTTCAAGAAACAATAGAATTGTGCGAAGAAGCAGGTTTTGTAGTCATTGGTATTATTGATAATCATTTAGAAGGCACATTTTGTGGAATTCCAATAATCGGAACGGATAAGGATGCTGGTCGATTGCATAAGGAATATCCATCATGTGGAATTGTTATTTCACCAGACGCTCCAAGGTTAAAGGAAAGGTTGATGGAATTGTACAAAAATGCCGGTTTTTATTTCCCTACAATAATTAGTCCATTAGCTCATGTATCCAAGTCTGCAACAATTGCAGAAGGTGTATTAATACAGGCAGGAGTCAATATTTCTTCAAATACAAAGATTGGGAGAATGGCGAAATTGAATTATAATGTCAATGTAATGCATGATGTGTTAATAGAAGATTATTGCGTTTTGGCCCCCAATGTAATTCTCCTAGGGAGAGCAAAAGTTTTCTCATCCTCATATATTGGTGCAAATTCGATCATTTTACCTGATACAAGTATATCCAGCCAATCAAATGTAAAACCGTGTAGTATATTGTCCAATAATGGGAGCAAAGAATAAGATAGAGGGAAAGCAGGTTCAAGATACAATTCATGTAATAGATGCCCTAATCTTGATGGGATCTTTAAAGACGAAGTCTCTTTTTGTCTTTAGGAATGAAAGTTTTTTAGGACTCCTCACTATGGGCAATATTCAAAGGGCAATAATAAAAAACCACTCTTTGTCATCGCCAGTGTCAGAGATATTAGAAAAGGGAAAGATATATGCATCTCCTTCTGATTCTATAGATAAGATTAAGAAAGTTATGTATCATATTCGAATGGAATGTATGCCTGTCGTGGATGATAACGGAAATCTTGTTGATGTTTATTTTTGGAATGAATTGTTCGACACGCAGGAAATTCCTGAACGAGAAAAAATTGATATTCCTGTTGTGATTATGGCTGGAGGGAAAGGTACGCGTCTTAAACCTATAACGAATGTTATTCCTAAACCGATGATTCCAATTGGTAGACGAACAATACTTGAAGAAATAATGAACCAGTTCGAGGAGATTGGCTGTCATAAATTCTATATGTCTGTCAATTTTAAGGTGGATATTTTGAAATTTTATCTAGAAAGTATAGATCGTAAATATGATATAGATTTTTTTCAAGAAGATAAACCACTTGGAACAATTGGTAGCGTATCCTTGTTAAAGGGAAAAATCAATACTCCTTTTTTCGTGAGTAATTGTGATATTCTTATTGATCAAGATTACCGTGATGTTTATGATTATCATATAAAAAATCATAATGATCTTACTATTATTACTGCTCTAAAAAATCATAAAATTCCTTATGGGGTGATCGAGGCTGGAGATGATGGTCTAATGATAGAAATAAAGGAGAAACCCAATGTAACTTATATGATAAATACTGGCGTCTATATCTTGAACCCCAATTTGATAAATGAAATTCCCCCAAGCGAGTTTTTCCATATCACTCAACTGATAGAAAAAGTCAAGAATCGAGGAGGGCGTATAGGTTGTTTCCCTGTTGGAGAGGATGCTTGGCGTGATATGGGTGAATGGCCGGAGTATTTAAAAATGATAAATATAAGATAGCATGAAAGTTATTTGGATAATGAGTCGTCCTCTGTTGGGTACATTAGGAACTCCGAAGCAAAATCATACAGGCACTTGGGTGGATGCTGCTTTTGAAAGTTTAAAAAATAATCAAGATATAGAAATTCATGCCATATGTATGGCAAGGAGATGTAAAGAACAAGTAGAAAAGGTTGGTAAGCATTATGTTTATAAATTACCTAAAGAATTGTATTGTAACGTAGAAAATTTAGACATATGGTACGATATGCGTAGGCGTATTCGTCCGGATTTATTAATGTTATGGGGTTCTGAACAAGGAGTTGGTTTGGCTCCGATTAAAGCATTGAAAGGTGTTCCAAGAATTGTATATATGCAAGGATTCTTGGATAATATTGTAGTGAACTTCAATGGTGGTCTTTCAACCATTGAGATTCTAAAATCTTTTAGTATTCTTGATATTTTTCGCTTGAAGTGGATTCCTATTTTGAGGTATCGCTATAAGAAAAGATCTGAAATTGAGTTGCAAGTATTGAATCAGGCTGATGCTGTGATTTTAGAAAACGATTGGTGTGCTGCTCAGATTCGAACTTTGGTACCCAATAGTAATATCTATAGAAGTCTTTTGCCTATAAAGAATGAGTTCTTTAAATATGAGTGGGATATTAATTCGATAGAGAGGCATACTATATTTGCCAATGCAGGAGGCTTACCATTGAAGGGACATCATACATTATTTAAAGCAATGAGTTTTGTTGTAAAGAAATACCCTAATGTGAAACTTTTGATTCCCGGTAACGCAATAGATTGTTCAACATTCAAGAAAAGGATGAAAACAGGGGGATACTATAGATATCTTTATAGTCTTTTGAAGAAATATGGTATTGAGAATAATGTAAAGTATCTTGGTGTGCTTCCTACGTTTGATGATATGGCAATACAATGTCAAAAATGTAATGTGTTTGTTATGCCATCTTACGTAGAAAATCATTCTTCTTCTCTTATCGAGGCAATGATCATCGGAGCTCCATGTGTGTCAACTTATGTTGGTGGTGTGCAGAGTATGGCTCGTGATGGTGTGAATGCCCTTGTTTATAACCCGACAGATGTAGTTGCTTTAGCGGACAACATTATGCAGATTTTGGGAAGTGATGAGTTGGCTATTAAACTATCAGAAGAGGCAAAACTTATCCGCTCAAAAAGAAAAGTCGATGTTGGGAATGAACTTTATATGATATATAAACAAATTCTTGAAACAAAATAATATATTGAATAGATGTATTTAAAGGTCATCATACTCGTTTTGACTCTATTGTATATGCTGTTTTTAAAGTTGCAGTATAAGCAGATCGGAACGATAGGGTATGATAAAGCTCGTAAAAACTTGGCTATATTCTCGACTTTATTGTTAATTCTACAGTCAGGATTGAGGCATGTTGGTGTGGGACCGGATACATATCAATATATGTTGAGTTTTCATGAGCATACACTATGGACATGGCAGCAAATTTTGCACAATTTTATCGATGTTTATCAAGCGGGGGAAGGAAAAGATGCTGGATATTATCTATTAGTGAAGTTGTTTTCAGAATTTTCAACGGATTATCAGGTCTTTCTTGTCTTTGTGGGGATTGTTGTTTTTGTTCCATTAGGACGATTTGTTTATAAGAATACAGAACGTTTAGAAGATATATGGGTGGCACTTCTTCTTTATCAGACACTATTCTATAGTTTCTTCTCTGTTACCGGTATTAGACAAGCAATAGCTACAGGATTTTGTTTTTTGTCTGTTGAGTGTATAAAAGATAAGAAGTTATTATTATTTCTGCTATTGATGGTAATTGGAGGGCTTATTCATAAATCTTGTTTATTGTTTTTACCATTTTATTGGATTGCTCAAATACAGATACCTCGTACAATCTTTATAGCGATGTTGTGTTTGTTTCCTGTTATGGTTTATGTCGGTGATGCTTTCACCTTGGAATTAGCGATTTTATCGGGAAGCGAGAATTATTTGGGGTATGCAGAACAAGAGTCTGTGGGAGCAAAAAATTTAATACTATTTTATTTCCTTATCAGTAGCGTTGGCTTTGTTAGATATTGGAAAAATAAGAAATGGATGAAAGAAAGAAGTTATATTTTTAATGCAATATCATTGGGAATCTTCTTTTTGCCACTTACTTTGAATAGTGCAAATCTGGTTCGTGTCGTACAATATTATTCAATATTCTTACTCGTTTTTATAGGATATGTTGTTGCATCTTCTAAGAATGCAAATAATAAATTGTTAGTCAGTTTAGTACAGTTTTTATTGATTGGTGCACTATTATATAAATTGTTGATAACACCAGTAGAATATGCTTTTTTCTGGGAAAACATGAAAATTACAAATTATTAGTAAAATATGCGAATATTAGTAGTTTCAAATATAGAATTGGATGATACAAATGCTGCAGGAAATACTTTTGCAAATTGGCTGACGGGTTGGCTAGATACAGAGGTCTCAAGTTTGTATTGCCGAACGGCATTACCCCATAATGATTTTTGTGATTCATTTTATAGAATATCGTCAATCAGTGTGGTGAAAAATATTCTAACACCCTGGAAAATAGGTGAATATATAAAAAAAAGAGATGCTCGTCTGCAATCAGCGGAGAGAATTGAAGGTCAGATTATAAATAAAATCAAGAGAGGAGGTTTATCTTTTTTACAAGTTTTGAATGATATTGTTATTAGCTCAAGAATTTGGCAAAATAGAAGATATAAAGATTACATACATTCATTTGATCCAGATATAGTATTTTATTTTGCAAAGTCGGAGGCGTTTATTTATCAAAATCTGAAATTCTTGAAACGTCACACGAAAGCAAAATTTGTGGCTTTTTTTGCAGACGATATGTATTCAATGTATCAAGGTAGAGGATTCAAAAATTGGATATTTAGACAACGTTATCCTAAATTGATTAAAATGTCAGATAAGAATTATGGAGCCTCGTTATTAATGTGTGATACTTATTCAAAACAATTTGGAATTACATTATCTCCACTATATAAAGGATGTAATATTTCTTCCTCAAAAAATCAATGCAATGAACCAATCCGTATTGTTTACGCTGGTAATTTGTTTTATGGTAGAGATAAGACTTTGGGTAAGATCATAGAAGTGCTTCAGAGAATAAACTCTGAAAAACAGTTGGCCTTTGTAGAAATTTATACGAATGCAGTAATCACTGATGAGAATAAAGTCGCTCTTAATGTAGAAGGTACTTCGAAAATAATGGGGAGCCGTCGATTTGCTGACATACAAGAAATTTTGAAAGAGGCGGATATTGTCTTACATGTAGAATCGTTTGAACCTCAAAACATAAAAATTGTTCGTCTATCGTATTCTACCAAAATTTCTGATTGCTTGGAATCTGGCTCAATGATGCTGGTCGTTGGTCCTAGTGGTATTGCATCTGTCGAAGAGGCAAAATGTATAGATGGTGTTGTTGTCATAGATAAAGAAGATTTAATTGAGAAAAATATAAGGTCTGTTATTGCAGATCCTAATTCGATAGTAAACCGGGCCAAACAAACGAATGTCGTTGCTAAGGCACTTTTCCCGATAGAAGTGATAAGAAAAAAATTGCATAATGATTTTGTTAAATTGATAAACGAAAAATGACATGAATGATTATTTGTTCAGAATTAAGAGGAATATTCCTTTTTTGATTCGAGGAGTTTTTTTCCAGTTATTTATGTTTTTCCGAAAGAATGTTCATGTAGGATATCGTTTGAGGGTTGACAGCGGGGCAAAGTTGATAATGCATCCCAAAGCATATGTAACAATAAAAGATTATAATTTTATAGGAAAGGGAAGCTTCATTTCTGTTTTACCCAAGGGTAAGCTCGTTTTAGGTAAAGGTGTTGGAGTTGGCAATAATAATCAAATAGTTTGTCATCACAAAATAGAAATTGGCGACGGAACTATCCT
>ENA-ORPD01002254-ORPD01002254.1-human-gut-metagenome-genome-assembly--contig:-NODE-2254-length-11997-cov-9.293251_pt1 | contig 11997 bp, 10 predicted proteins | sample MGYA00242143_ERZ509076 | MGnify/ENA primary metagenome ERZ509076 (study PRJEB26280, sample SAMEA2338706) | human gut metagenome | biome: human gut; feature: human-associated habitat; material: faeces... | reverse complement strand
ACCGTGGGCTTATGCGGTATTAGCAGTCGTTTCCAACTGTTGTCCCCCACTCTAGGGCAGGTTACTCACGCGTTACTCACCCGTTCGCCACTAAGCTTAAAAAGCAAGCTCTCTAAGCTCCGTTCGACTTGCATGTGTTAGGCGCGCCGCCAGCGTTCGTCCTGAGCCAGGATCAAACTCTTTATAAATGGTATTTATCACTCATAAAGTGTTAAATCTCGTTCACTCAGACACAATCGCTTGCGTCCTGTATGAATTACTTGTTTGCCGATCTCTCGGCTTTGGAATTGTTTTTCGTGATTTTCCATCACGTTTAAGGTTCCACAAGTTTCAGTATTGTTCAATTTTCAAGGTCCTGCGCTGTTTGAAACAACTTGTTTATTTTACTTCATCAAGTCTTGTTTGTCAAGTACTTTTTTGAAATTTTCTTAAACAATCTTTTCAATCAGCCGCTGTCTTTCGGACAGCTTTATTAGGATACCACATCAGGTTTGGTTTGTCAACAACTTTTTTGATGTTTTTCCAAATTTTCTGATGCTGCTTTGTCCAGCCAGGTGCCCCTATTGGATATCGCCTGTGCTATTCAAAGTGGTGTTATTTTAGCACATGCAAGTGTCATCGTCAAGGGCAAAACGTGCAGAAGTCATACTTTTGTCGAATCGCACAGTTTTTATGGCTCCGAATTGGAAAAACAGCCATCATTTTGTGTTTTCTTATTCGCTTGTCAGTTCTTTGCGCATCCATTTCAAAATCTTCCGTTCGCGGCGCGATATCTGTACCTGGGTAGTACCAAGGATTTGTGCCGTTTTACTTTGGGTTTTGCCCGCATAAAAGCGCAGGCGGATGAGCTGCCGGTCGGATTCATTCAGTCGTTTCAATATTTCCGCCAAACTGATCCGTTCCGCCAATACTTCTTCCGGTGAATCCACCGGGATATCCCATTCTCTTGTTCCGTCCTCATCATCCGCCGGGGTCAGGGAGACAACCGGCATAGCAGCCTGAATGGATACCGCCACCTGCTCCGGCGTTGCCCCCAGGTTTTGTGCCAGCTGTGCCACGGTTGGCTCTGCGCCGGTCAGCTTCATCAGGCGTTCCCGTTCCGCTGTCACTTTTAATCCAAGTTCTTTGATCGAACGGCTGACCTTAACAGTTCCCCCGTCCCGGAACAGCTTTTTGATCTCACCCAAGATGACCGGCACCGCATAGGTGGAGAAACAGACCCCGCGGTCCGGGTCAAACCCATCGCACGCTTTGACAAGCCCCAGGCAGCCCGCCGAATACAATTCTTCGTATTCGATGCCGCGGCCTGTAAAGCGGCCAGCACAGGAATGTACAAGGCCAAGGTTTTTCTGGATGAACTCCGTGCGCGGTAATGTGGTAAAAAGTGCGGTGGGATTTGCGGTTGCCATATCAGCTGCCTCCCTGCAATCGGGAACGAACGTCTGCCCTGCCACTAGGCGTTGATTCGTTCCGGTTTTAGCGGGCATATCCGCAACGGTCAACAGATTCCACTCTGCTGTACTGGCTGATTCTGCCCTATGTAGGAGCGCACACGCCAAAACTCACCGGGAATCCAGGTGACGGCTCATGGTAACGCGTGTTCCCCGTCCCGGCGCAGAGGATACATGGACCCGATCCATAAAGCTCTGCATTACCGCAAAACCCAGGCCCGCGCGCTCGTCCGGGTTGCCGGTGGTATACATTGGCTCCATTGCCTTGGCAACGTCCGGGATACCAACGCCTTTATCCGATATGGTAATGCGCACATTGCCGCCCTCATACAAAACAGCCGTCATCGTAATGGGGCCGACGGTATCCGGATAGGCATGGACGATGCAGTTGGTGACAGCTTCTGACACGGCCGTTTTGATATCTGCCAGCTGCGGCACGGTCGGATCCGCCTGGGCCAGAAACGCCGCAAGTGCCGCACGGGAAAAACTTTCGTTGACGCTGCGGCTGGCAAAGGTCATTTTGACCTGATTCAGCATTTTCATGATGTGACCTCCCCCACGATCAAACGTAATGGATATGCGCCAGGTCCAGCATGCGGCGCACGGTATCCGGTGCGTTTTGCACAACAAGCCGCCCACCCAGGCCGGACATCTGGCGCCCGCGGCCCAGAATCAGCCCCACACCGGAGGAATCCATAAAAGTAACGCCGGAAAAATCCATCGTCAGCAATTCCGGCATGCGGGCATCGATCTGCGCATCAATTTCACGCCGTAGGGCCTGCGCGGCATGGTGGTCGATCTCACCGGTCAGGTAAGCCGCCAATGTTCCCTGCGCCGGAACAAAACAAACTTTCGCCAAGGGGGTTGTCCACCTCTTTCATTTTTGGTAATAGCAGCAAAAAGCGCCCTGCTGCTGGGGTATGTTCCCAGTATACAGGGCGCTGTGCGCATATTTTGTTGGAATTGGGGTTACTTTTCCGCTTCTTTGAGCAGCAGCGGACGGGCCTGAGCAGCAAGGTAAAGGCTGCCGCACACCACCACACCAGCCAGGTTGTTTTCATCGGCGTAATCCACCGCAAGGCGGATGGCCTTTGCCACGCTGGGGGCGGCTTCGGCATCCATATGGTACTTGGCTTCCTCCTCCAGTTCTTCTGCCGTCATGGCGCGGGGGCTATCCGGCGTGACGGTAAAAACCTTCTCAAAGCAGGGGGCCAGGTTTTCCAGCATTTTGCTGTGATCCTTATCTTTCAGCAGGCCAAGGACCGCCACAAGGTTGCCGTCATATCCGGCTTCTTTCAGAGTTGCAGCAAGGGCTGCGGTACCATCGGCATTGTGGCAGCCATCCAGCAGCAGCAACGGGTGGCGGCGCATGACCTCGATCCGTGCGGGCATTTTGGCATCCCGCAGACCGGTTTCAATCGCTTCATCGGGGATCTCGTAATGGTATTCCCGCCAGAGGGCCAGGGCAATTTCCACCGCCATAGCGGCATGGTTGGCCTGATGCTTGCCGGGGAATTGCAGCAGAGCACGATAGCCGCCGTAATCAACATAGTTTTCCAGCGGGCGGCACTTGAGCTGCTGCAAATCGGCGGTATCCGGCACCACCAGCGAGGTATGCGCGTTGGCCGCGGCGGTCAGCAGCGGGCCCATGGCCTCCTCCGGCTGCTCGGGGTAGCAGACAACCACGCTACCCTCTTTGATGATACCGGCTTTTTCGGCGGCGATCTCGGCAAGGGTATCGCCCAAAATTTCGGTATGATCCATGCCGATGCGGGTAATGGCCGCAACCAGCGGCGCGGGGATGACATTGGTGGCGTCATAACGGCCGCCAAGGCCGGTTTCCACCACGGCAAAATCACACTTCTGGCGGGCAAACCAGAGGAAGGCAATGGCGGTAACGGCTTCAAACTCCACCGGGCCTTCCCCGCCCTCAGCGATGATGGCATCGGCAGCATCCAGCACTTTCTGGGTCAGGCTGGCCAGGGTGCGCGGGGACATCATCTGTCCATTGATCTGAAAACGCTCCCGAAAATTGAGAACATACGGACTGATGGTAAGGCCCGTTTTGTAGCCCGCATGGGTCAGGATAGAAGATGTCATAGCGGCAAGGGTCCCCTTGCCGTTGGTGCCCGCAATATGGATGCACTTAAACTGCTTTTCCGGGTTTCCAAGGTGGTCCAGCAGTGCCCGCATACGCTCCAGGGATGCGCCGCTGCGGGGCAGGCGCGGCAGGGCGTGCAGGGCTTCAATCGCCTGTTGTTCTGTCATAAATATTCTCTCCTATCTGGGCTTTCGGGACGGTCATCCGCTGTGTTGATCCGGTCGGCGCGCTGCTGGCGCAGCAGCTCGGCCCGTTCGGCACGCAGGCGGCGGTTTTCTTTTTTCATGGCATGGAAAGAGGTCAGCCCGCGCACGATGAGCAGCAACAGCAGGGCCACGAACAAACCGGCAATCACACCGCCGAAGTCGATCCACACATCCCGCACGGACGAAGTACGGCCCGGCACATACAGCTGGATGGTTTCATCCAGCAGCGCGGTCGCCATGCCGCCCAGCATGGGCCAGCTGACATGGCGCACAAAACGGCGGGTATAAACCCGCAGGCAAAGCATAAGCAGGAAGCCTTCCAGCGTGAACTCTGAAAAATGCGCCAGCTTGCGCACAACATGTTCGCTCAGCGGGCCGATATTGAGATGTGCCAGGATGGCATTGATTTTTTGCATGACCTCATGGCTGCGGGCCGACGAGATGGAGCTGGTTTCCAGCGAGTTATGAAAGATAAACAGAATGCACCAGACCAGCGCAATGGTAAAAATGATCCGGAACGCAATCAGCCACGGGCTGGTGTGTTTGTGGGCAAGGGTGGTTTCGTCCATATATTCCATATGTTACCTCCTTTGCAGCAGAATACATTGGGCACAACCGGGCTTGCGGGAATGATTCCCACCCGGCTGTGCGTTTGATTATACCATTCCGTACCGGATATGGCAACAGCCCCCGCCGGGCGGCAGGGGCTGAAACTTGTAAACTTTTTACACCAGATGGATATTACCGCTTACTGGATGAAAGCATCATGGATGGCGGCAACAGCACGGTCAGCATCGGCTTTATCAATGATCACGCTGATCTTGATCTCGCTGGTAGAGATCATATGGATGTTGATGTTCTGGCTGTAGAGAGCTTCAAACATGGTGGAAGCCGTGCCAGGGTGGCTCTGCATACCGGCACCGACAATGCTGACCTTGGCGCAGTCATTGTTGACGGTGATCTTATCAGTGCCAAAGCGGGTCTTGTTGGATTCCAGCACTGCACGAGCGGTTTCAGCTTCGCCCTTGGAGCAGGTAAAGATCACATCCTTGCAGCCAGCGCTGCCGGAAGACTGCAGAATGATATCCACGTTGATGTTTTTCTGTGCCAGCAGGCTGAACACCTTGAAGGACATACCCGGCACATCGGGAACTTCCAGGATCGAAACAACAGCGACGTCCTCATCTTTTGCAACGCCTTTGATCAGCATACCTTCCACTTTGGTTTCCTCCTTAACAACGGTGCCGGGCACCGGATTGATGCTGGAGATGACCTCCAGCTCGACATTGTACTTTTTGGCCAGCTCGACGCTGCGGTTGTTCAACACCTGCGCGCCCAGGGACGCCAGCTCGAGCATCTCGTCAAACGTGATCTCCTTGAGCTTGGTTGCCTTGGGGATCTTGCGCGGGTCTGCGGTGTAGACGCCCTCGACGTCGGTGAAGATCTGGCAGCGGTCCGCGTGCAGCGCAGCGGCCAGCGCCACGGCGGAGGTATCGCTGCCGCCGCGGCCCAGGGTGGTGATATCATCCGAACGGTTCAGTCCCTGGAAACCAGCTACAACTACCACGCGGTTGCGGGCCAGCTCACTTTCCACGCGCTCGGTGTTCAGGCGCTTAATGCGGGCTTTGGTGTAAGCGCGGTCGGTGTTGAAGCCGGCCTGCCAGCCGGTCAGGCTGACGGACGGAACACCGATTTCCTGCAGCGCCATGGCCAGCAGCGAGATGGAAATCTGCTCGCCGGTGGCCAGCAGCATATCCATTTCGCGGTGGGACGGATCACTGGTGATCTCGGCCGCTTTGGTAATCAAGTCATCGGTGGTATCCCCCTGGGCAGAAACAACAACAACAACATCGTTGCCCTGGTTGCGGGTGTTGGCCACAATGCGCGCAACATTAAAGATGCGGTCACGATCCTTGACCGAGGTACCGCCGAACTTTTGTACGATAAGACCCATAAAGACCTCTTCCTCCCTGTTCCCTTATTCCACCGTTGCGCCTGTGTTATCGGGCAGCAGGCGGTAAACGGTAAAATGCTTTAGCTTTTCGCTCTGCGGCAGAGCTTCCTGCGCGCGGGCAAAGAATTCCTGATCGTCACGCGGGACAACCGCCATAATGGTGGGACCCGCGCCAGAAATATAAACAGCCAGCGCACCCAGGTCCTGCGCCAGTTCAAACATTTCGTCCCCGCCGTCGATCAGGGGCAGGCGGTATTTCTGGTGCAGGGAATCCTTGGTTGCCACGCCAAGCAGGCTGTAATCGCCATCGCAGAACGCGGCGGTAGCCAGCGCGGCGCGGGACAGATTATACACGGCGTCCTTATGGCTGACCATATCCGGCAGCGCGGCGCGCGCCTTGGAGGTCAGCAGGCGAAAATCCGGTACAAAAGCGGCAAATGCCAGCTGTTCATCGATGTTCTTTTTTACGCTGTAAACCTGGCCTTCGTCATACACACTGGTAACAAAGCCGCCCAGCATGGCGGGGGCCACGTTATCGGGGTGGCCCTCAATGGCGGTGGCAAGGGTCAGCATCTGGCGGCTGGTCAGCTTGTTGCCCAGCAAAGCGTTGGCACCCAAAATGCCCGCCACAATGCAAGCAGAGCTGGAACCCAGGCCGCGCGCCATGGGAATATCATTGCGCTGGGTAATGCGCAGGCCGCGCAGCGGAATGCCCAGCTGGTCATACACAGCGCGGGCGCTGCGGTAGACCAGGTTGTTTGCCCCGGTCGGCACATGGGTGCCATCCACCGAAGAAATGCGGATGCGGTCACATTCCTCAAAGGTAAACACGTTGTGCATGGAAAGCGCAAGGCCAAGACTGTCAAACCCGGCGCCGACATTGGCGCTGGTTGCCGGTACAGTTACGGTAATCATGTTATGTGCTCCCTTCCCTGCCGGGGCTTATTCCGGCAGCTTTTTCAGCACAAGCGCCAGGTGGCCGCCCAGAACTTTCAGCTTGGCTTCCACAGCCTCCAAGTCCGCAGCCGTGGCAGCTTCGATCAGGTACGCGGCAGAATCGCCATAGTCAAACACCAGTTTGCCGGGACCGGCCACATTGGGCAGCGCGGCGGCTGGCACACCCGCGGTGCGGATGTAATAAGAATACTTGGCGGTATCCATCAGCTGGTGATCCAGCTTTTCGGCGGGCTTCCAGAACAGACTGTCATGGATCTTGCTGCCGTCCTTCAGGGCATCGATCACATCGGCCACAACGGCGCTGGCGGTGGGCAGCTTGCCGGCGCCCTTGCCATAGAACACAACATCGCCCAGCATATCACCCTGCATCAGCACAGCGTTAAACACATCGTTCACGCCCGCCAGCTGGTTGGACTCCGGCACCAGCATCGGCTCCACACCGGCGCTGAACGCATCGGCTGCGCCTTCAGGGTTTTCATGGTACCAGGCGATCAGCTTGATGGCGCAGTCCAGCTGCTCGGCAGCTTTTACATCCTCCACGGTCACATCGCGGATGCCGCGGGCGGGGATGTTATCCGGGTATACATGATGCCCGCAGGCCAGGCTGCTCAGGATGGCGATCTTGCGGCAGGCATCACGGCCATCCACATCGTCACCGGGATCCTTGGTTTCGGCATAGCCCAGCTGCTGGGCAATTTTCAGCGCGGCATCAAAGCCCATGTTTTCGCGCTTCATCTTGGTCAGCATAAAGTTGGTGGTTCCGTTCACAATGCCCTGGATCTGGCTGATCTGGTTTGCGGCAAGGCACTGGTGCATGGGAGTAATGATGGGGGTACCGCCACCCACGCTGGCTTCAAACAGGAACGCTGCTTTATGCTCCCGTGCAAGAGCCAGCAGCTCTGCGCCATAGGTGGCAACCATCTCCTTGTTGGAGGTACACACGCTGCGGCCGCTTTCCAGGCACTGGCGCACATACGGATAAGCAAAGCGGGTGCCGCCGATGGTTTCCACAACGACCTTGACTTCCGGATCGTTCAGGATCACATTGATATCTTTCACAAACAGCGCTGCGTCCGGAGAATCAGAAAAATCACGCACATCCAGGATGTACTTGACCTCCACCGGCTCACCTGCGCGGCGGGCAATGGATGCGGCGTTGCGGCGGCAGACTTCCAGCACACCGCTGCCGACGGTGCCGAATCCCATGATTGCAATTTTAGCCATACTATACTCCCCTTGTTCCTTATGCGGCTGCCCGCATCCGGTATTCCGTTCTGTGCGCCTTGGCGGCGTGTGTTCACTTTCAGGTTCCGCGGTGCACTTCCACCACAAACGACTGACGGGCCAGCCGGGTCAGCATTTCCTCAACGGTCATCTGCATGGTTCCGGTGCGCACGGTAACTTCCACCTGCGCGGTACCATTTTCCGGCCGGGACTGGGTGATGGTAACAACCGATGCACCCGCTGCCGAAATACCGGAAAGCAGGCTTTGCAAAGCGCCGGTTTTGTCCAGCAGGGTGGCGATCACGGTAATGGCCTCGCGGCCGGTTTCGGCGTCAAACACATAGTCCTTGTATTTATAGAACGCACTGCGGGAAATGCCCGCCTGACGCGCTGCCGTGGAAATATTGCTCACGCTGCCGGAAGCCAGAAGCTCCTTGGCCTGCAGTACCTTAAGGAACACATCCGGCAAAGCGGAGCTATCTACCAACAAAAAACGGCGCTCGCCCATGTTGTTTCCCTCCTATGTACATGTGTATTCACAACGGGGATAATCATACCACAAGTGTGCGCGGCTTGCAAGCATTTTAGAAAAAATGTTGTGTATTTGAGCATGATGCACAACTGGCCTGTTGGTGCGGTGGAATCTTCCCGTGCTTTTATCTGTTTTTATGCGGTGGAAGTGTGTCTTTCATTCGTGCACGTGCATCTGATACGCTTCTGCCCGCCTTATTAAGGCCGCAAAAGGGCCGTGCATTTTCTCCTCACCCGCATGGTTCTCGCTGCTGCCATTATAGCATGTCCTCCATTCCAATACAACAAACGGGCACAGCAGCTTTGTAAACTGCTGTGCCCGATCTGGCTTATTGAATTTTCAGACTATTGGAACTTTACGCGATCAGCCTGCCGCCGGGTCCAGAGTGTTCACGCTGGGGTCGGTCAGGGTGGCGTAGCTGTCATCCGGCAGGTTGTCCTCGGTATAGTAGCCGGTCTCACCACCGCCGGATACGATCGCACCGGTGGAGGTGCTGAACTGCTTCTGCACAACGGAGTCATCATAATAGAAGTCCTTGGCAGGCTTATCGGCCTGGGCAGCTTCCATATACCGCTTAAAGGCGCGCTGGGTCGGTTTACCGTTGTTGCCCAGGGTGCCATCCACACCCCACATGCTGTAAGGCTTATCATAGCCCCACCACACAGCGGTGGAATAGTATGGGGAAACACCGGCGAAGGTATAGTCCTTAAAGTCGCTGGTCGTACCTGTTTTGCCGATGGTGTCAATGCCCTCGGTTTCCGGCTTCATGCCGTTTGCCGTACCGGGCTTTTTCCACACGTTGCTCAGCAGACGGTTCATGATGGTAGCGGCTGCAGGGTCAATGGCCTGCACGGTGGTAACGCGCTTGCTGTTATCCAGGTACAGGTTGCCGTCCGAGTCATAGATCTCGGTCCAGTAGTGCGGGGTGGTAAACTTGCCGTCATTGAAAATGGAGTAAGCGCCAGCCAGCTCCACAACCGTCAGGCCCTGGCTCTGGGAGCCCAGCACCAGAGGCGCCAGGTCAACGTCATGTTCGGGATCCAGATAGGTGCAGTTGAGGGTATCATGCGCAAAGCTGAACAGCTCTTCCGCACCGACATAGGAACCGATCCAGACCGCAATGGTGTTGTAAGAGCGGCGCAGTGCATCATACACCAGCATGGTGGCACCATCGCCGCCTGCGCCGCCATAGTTGGTGGGCCAGTCGCGCCACACATCATCGCGGGACTGGTTGGCTGCATTATACTTGTCAGTAGAAAGGCCAAGCTTCAGGCAGCGGTCGGTATCCAGCACCTGATGGTCGCTCTTGAGGTAATACGGCGTATCCGCCATGGGCGAAGAATAGTTGATGATCTTGCTGTCCACTGCCAGGCAATAAGCAGCAATGGGTTTCATGGTGGAACCGGTCTGGTGGGGCAGCGTGGCGCGGTTGGTGCCGCGGTCTACTTTCTTTTCGCCCAGGCCGCCAACCAGGGCAACGATCTCGCCGCGGTGGCCATCCTCCATGCTGATGGACGCCATAGCCGCCTGGGTGCGCACACTTTCATAGAAGATCAGGTTGCCATTGTCATCCTGGCTGGTTTTCAGGGTGGTGTTTTCCTTATCGGCATAGACCGGCACATCATCGTCCGTGAACACAGAAGAGCCGTCCGGGTTCAGCGGCAGGCCGCTCTCGTCATAGGTAATCTCGCTGTCCGCCGGGATACCGGAAGGAACCTCTTCCTCGTGCCACAGGGCCGGGAAGAGCTCGCCGTCGCCGGTGTCCTCGTTCAGCATGACCTGCTCCATGCCAGACTGTGCTTTCTGATCCAGGGTAGAGTAGATGCGCAGGCCATCGGAGAAGATCTTATCCTGTGCTTCGGCACGGGTGCAGCTTTCTTGCTCCATGATTGCCTGGGTGACATCCGCAAACAAAGCGTCGTCAAAATAAGAGTTGCGGGAAGTACGGGTGACCTTTTCGGTGGCCGATTTGCTCTCGGCCAGGGTGATGGGTTCCGCCTGTGCAGCAGTGCACTCTTCATCAGTAATATATCCCTGGTTGCGCATCAAAGCCAGAACATGGTTGCGGCGCTTGAGCAGATTTTCCGGGTTGGTAGCCGGGTTAAAGCTCTTGGGATTCTTGGTTATGGAAGCCAGCTCGGCGCATTCGGCCAGGCTCAATTCCTCCACGCTCTTGCCAAAATACTCCTGCGCGCCGGCTTCCATGCCATAGATGGTGCCGGTCAGCGGGATGGTATTGAGGTAAGCTTCCAGGATGGTTTCCTTGCTGTAGCGGTTGCAAAGGCCCAACGCGCGGAAAATCTCGCGCACCTTACGCAGAATGTCCTGTTCACTATCACCGGTCAGGTTTTTGACCAGCTGCTGCTCCAGCGTGGAAGCGCCCTGCTTGGAGCCAAGCAGCGCGTTTCCGGTAAACTCGTTCAGGGCAGCGGCAATGGTGCGCTTGACGTTGATGCCGGGCTCGCTGCGAAAATCCTTATCCTCAACGGCGATGACTGCGTTCTGCAGATTTTCCGGCATGGCCGAAATATCGCGCCAGATGCGGTTATTTTCGCCAGCAAAGGTGTTCACCTCGTTGCCGTCGCGGTCATACACAATGGAGGTCTGTTTGAGCTTCTGCTCATCCAGGTCCAGCTTGCCATCCGGGTCCTCGGTCACCTGCACCACATACAGCGAAAGCAGCACCGCACCGGCGCTGGCCGCCATGACGCAAACGCACAGCAGGCAGCCAATGAACCGCATGATGGTGCCGAATATACTGCGGCGCGGCTTATTTTTTTTCTTTTTTCCGTTTTTCTTTTGGGCGGAAGTTGCGGCTGTTTCCGGGCTTTTTGCACTTTGCATGGAAATGTGCCGTTCCTGTTTGGGGTCTATGGGGACCGCCTCCTTTGGGATAATTGCGGCAGGCGCGAAGCCTGCCTGCGCCTGCACTGATACGCGGCCGCACAGCGCGGTCACGCAGATGGGCATAAAGCCATAGAATGAATTATATCACAAAGTATTGCCAAAAGTACAGTAGCAGGCAGACAATTTTCACTTTTTTACGGTTTGGGTGCCGCCAAACCGGGCATACTGCTTGCAGGAGCGTACTATTTGATTTGTGAAATTTGCGAATACTACAAAATAGAGGGAGGTTTTTGCCCATGCGTTACCAACTGCCGCGGGGCTATCGCCGCTACCTGCTGGGGCTGGCCATGCTGGCGCTGCTGTGCATTGCCGCAGCCGTAACAGTGTTTTTTGTTCCGGTGCAAAAACAACAGCCGCAGGCGCAATACTTGTTAAAAGATAACGCCGGGCGGCTGGCCCTGTATACCCCGGACGGCACCGGTCCCCTGGCGCAGTACGATGTATACACCCGCCTGCTGCCGGAGCCGGACTGCCTGGCATTGCAGCAGGGCGTGAGCATTTATACCGAAGCCGAATTGCAGCAAAAACTGGAAGATTACGGCCTGTAGCCCCCTTTTACCCTGTCTGCGCTTGTGTTGCCGGGCATTTTATGGTACACTTCTATTTAATAAGGGCAACACCGCACAATTCCCGCCTTGCGGCTTAAGCACCGCTCCGGCAGCTGC
>ENA-ORPD01002253-ORPD01002253.1-human-gut-metagenome-genome-assembly--contig:-NODE-2253-length-11998-cov-4.454576_pt1 | contig 11998 bp, 8 predicted proteins | sample MGYA00242143_ERZ509076 | MGnify/ENA primary metagenome ERZ509076 (study PRJEB26280, sample SAMEA2338706) | human gut metagenome | biome: human gut; feature: human-associated habitat; material: faeces... | reverse complement strand
TACAAGCGAGCATTTTTCATAAAAGCGTTGAAATATCGGCGTTTTGGCAACGTTCGTATTATTATCTGTTGGCATAAAACGATAAACAAAAACTGCAACGGACGTTGCAGTTTTTTATTTGCTTTTTTCAAAATTTACTTTTCGTTTAGTCCTTCTTTTTCTTTTTGGCGTAGCTTCTCACCGCGTACGCGATGTTGGTCATATGGTCGGCGACACGCTCCGCATTGGACGAAAGACTCAGATAAATCGCGCCGACTTCGGGCGTACATTCGCCCTTGTTCATGCGCTCGATATGATGTTCGCCCATTTCTTCTTTTTGTTTGTCGACGCTTTCCTCGTACTCGTTCACCTTGTCGATATAATCAAGTGTGACTTCCTTATACGTCTTCATTACCTCGTCGTAAAGATTTGTAATCGTCGCTTTAAGCGTCTGGATTTCGGAAATTGCCTTCGGCGAGAACTTGAGTTTATCCGCCTCCATCTTTTCGGCGTATTCCGAGATATTTTCGGCGTAGTCGCCGATACGCTCGATATCGCTTACGGTGTGATACGACGTACTGATTAAGAGTTTGTCGTCTTCCGAAAGGTCAACCTGCGAAAGCTTCACAAGATATTTCGTGATTTCACGGTTAAGAAAGTTCAGACATTTTTCGTTTTTGGCGATTTCGTCGATGACGTCGGACACTTTGCCGACCATAACCGCGTCCATACATTTGTCGAAGTTTGATTTTGCGATTTCCGCCATATTTTCGATTTCGTTTTTAAGCTGCGCGACAGCAACCGGGGGCGTTCTCAACAAACGCTCTTCCAGAAAATACAGGTGCGGCTCGTCGTTTTTGTCGTCCGTTTTCCTCTCGGGAACGATTTTTGAAACGAACTTCACAAGCAGGTTCATAAACGGCAACAGTACTATGGTGGTGGTTACGTTGAAGAAAGTGTGCAAAAGCGCAATTCTCATCGCGGGACTTTTAATCGGCATAAACATCTTCGTAAACACGCCGGAAATGCTCACAAGCCCGAATATCGTCACGCCGATCACGTTAAACATAAGGTGGATTACGGCGGTGCGACGCGCGTTCGTACTTGTGCCGACCGACGCGATAAGCGACGTAATACACGTTCCGATATTGCTTCCCAAAATTATGTACAGCCCTTGATCAAACGACAAAAGCCCCGCAACCGACATCGTAACGACGATACCGCTGACCGCCGACGACGACTGGATAAGCGCGGTGAACAAAATACCGAACAACAACAGCAACGCAGGGTTTGACACCTTTGTAAGGAATGCGCTGATTTTGTCCGACTTCGAGAAAATATCCATGGAGCTTGTCATGACCGAAAGCCCGACGAATATCATACCAAGCCCGGTGATAATGCCGCCGATTTTTTTAACCTTATCCTTTTTGGTCAGCATTATCATCAATGCGCCGACGCCCGCAAGAGCCGCAAAAATTACCGTAAGGTTGACATTTGCAAACCCGCCCGCGCCAAGCGCAACGATAAGCGCGGTCGACGTCGTTCCGATATTCGCACCGAAAACAATCGACGCGGCTTGCGTCAGAGTCATCAGTCCGCTGTTGACGAAACCTATCGCCATAACCGTGACCGCCGCGGAACTTTGTACGACCGCCGTCGTCACCGTTCCTATGCCCACTCCGATAAGTTTCTTATTCGATATTTTGGCAAACATTCGCTTGATTTCGTTGCCGGCAACCATTTCAAGACTGTCGCCCATCAACTTCATTCCGTAAAGAAAGACGCCGATACCGCCAAGCAGGGACAAAAACGCATAAAATATGTCAAGCCAATTCATTTCAATTTCGGTTGGACAAAATTTGCCCGATTCTCTCCATTATAATAAGTTACTTTCTATATTATATATAATATGTTGATTTATGTAAAACAGATTAGGTTGTTTTCAACCATAAAATTTTGCGATTCAAAAAAATTTTTTGCGGTTTTCATTCACGTTATGCGACAGTTTTATCATTCATGACAAAATGTTTCCATCATACAGCTTTCATTAAAAATTTTATTATAAACGCCGCAATAAATTATTTTTTCGACTTTTTGTTTTGTTGCTCATTTCGTTTGACATATTTCGCCTTATTCAATATAATAATTGAGCATTGACAAAAACGCTGCTGTGGCTCAGGAGGTAGAGCACATCCTTGGTAAGGATGAGGTCACCAGTTCAAGTCTGGTCAGCAGCTCCACTAAAAAACACGACGGAAAACGTCGTGTTTTTTTAATGTGTGCAAAGTTTTTTGCACACATTTGCACAATTTCTTCGAAATTGCGCGTGGAGCCTGTCGTCTGCGCTCGATGCCTTTTCTTGCAAGCAATCCCTCATCTTCGCTTGCCGTCAGCAGCTCATTAAATATCGTTAGTTCACGACGAAAACGTCGTGTTTTTTAATGTGTGCAAAGTTTTTTGCACACATTTGCACAATTTCTTTGAAATTGTGCGTGGAGCCTGTCGTCTACGCTCGGCGATTGAGAATACTTCGTGCTCTCATCGCCTTCTCTTGCCGTCAGCAGCTCTATAACAACAAACGAATTTCGTTCACGGATTTTTCATTTCATTTTTCAATGAAATGAAATGCACAGCTTGCAGCCGTGCGGAGCGCTCGTCGCCTGCGGACGGCGTCTCTTCTTGCAAGCAATCTCCCCGCCTTTCCTTGTCGTCAGCAGCTCTATGGTCTATTTTGTCATAGGAGACTGTCGGCGGCGGTATTGTTTGTTTGGTTTTTCAACTTTATAATATCGTGGATTATATTTTAATACATCGTCCTTATGGCTTTATCGTTCAGTTCTTAATGATAAACACCGGGAACGGCGGGTCGTTCGTCCAATTATAAAAATCGAGTTTCAAGACCTGATATTTCGACGAATCGAGCGTTTTAAGATACGGCAGCAGTGCGTCTCTTTCCTCGTAGCCCGAGTCGCCGCCGTAATAAACGCTCACGCACATTAAGCCGCCCTTCTTCAAAAGCCCGAGTCCGCCCTCGATTGCTTTTATCGTGGACTCTGCGTGCGTGAAAACGCTGTGATCGCCCGACGGCAAATATCCGAGGTTGAAAACAATGCACGATACGCTGTCCTCAACAGCGTACTTTGTCATATTTTCGTGCGATTCAAGATGGACGTCCGCCGTTTGTCCGCGGCTTTTCAGAAGGTTTTCGGTGCTGTCCACGGCGTCTTTCTGCACGTCGAAAGAAATAACTTTCCCGCTGTCCCCGACAAGCGAGCATAAAAACGACGTATCGTATCCGCGCCCTGCGGTTGCGTCGATAACGACGTCGCCCACGCCGACGAATTTCCTTATTGTTTCGTGTACAATGGTCAAAGCATTCATATTTTTATTATATCACATCGTGGCGTTTTGACAATAACTAAGGCCGTCCGAAGACGACCTTTTTAACATTTTTGAATTATCTTTCTTCCCTGAAATAGGAAAGCCCCAGCGATGCAGGCGGCTGCGTCTCGCGTTTATTAAAGAACGAAATAATAATAAGGACGAGAGCGGTTGCAACGTAAGGAATGATTTTTACAAGTTCTTTTTCGGCAAGGCTTACGCCCGTAATATAGTTGGGCATAATGTACAAAAGACCGAAAATGAACGAGCCGATAATACAAAGTCCCGGGCGCCACAATGAGAAGATAACAAGCGCGACCGCAAGCCAGCCAAGCCCTTCGATAACGTATTCAAGCGATCCGCGCGTGCAGTCAAGAAGGTAAAACGCGCCACCGATACCGGAAATTGCCGAGCCGATTATACAGGCAAGGTATTTGTATCTGATGACGTTGATACCTGCCGCGTCCGCCGCCGCGGGGTTTTCGCCGACCGCTTTTAAGTTAAGTCCCGTTTTGGTGCGGTTCATAAAAATTGCGACAAGCACCGTGATAATAATACCGACGTACACCAAAACGCCGTGCGACAAGAACATTTGTGAAAACCAGTTGTTTTCGACATTTCCAAAGAACGGCGCGGTGAACACTTTGCTTACTTCGTAAAACGTCGTGCCCTCGTTGCTCATCATCGAGCCCCAGAACCCAAGTACGCCCGCACCAAACGTTGTAATGGTAAGTCCCGTGACGTTCTGGTTGCATCGAAGGGTAATTGTAAACAATCCGTAAACGACGCCCATCATTGCGCCGAACAGCATTGCCATAAGAATTGCGACAAAGACGATTCCGCCGGCTGCAAGCCCTGCGTTTTTTGCAAGGTTTGCGCCAAGACAGCCGCCGATTGCGCCAAAGCACATAACGCCGGGGATTCCCAGATTAAGGTGTCCGGATTTTTCGATGATAATTTCGCCGGTCGAGCCGAAAAGGAAAACAATACCGAATTTTATTGCCTGAGTTATTAACGTAACAAACATATTACTTATCCTCCTCTGCGACAACTTCCGCTTGTTTTTTCTTTTTGAAGCATGCGGGAATTTTGAAATATTTTTTGTTGAACATTATCTTATAGTTGATAAAGAACTCGCTTGCGATGATAAAGAAGAAGAACACGCCCGCAAGCATCGAGGGGAACGACGCACCGAGACGCGCATACGTTGAAACTTCTGCCGCGCCCTTTTGTACGAACACTACCAAAAACGACGTCAACACCATCGCAAACGGGTTAAACTTTGCAAGCCAGGAAATAAGAACGCCCGTAAAGCCTCTGCCGTTGACGGTATATTTACTGTTCAAGTCAAGGTTTGTCGCGCTGACGAGAAGGAATCCCGTGATACCTGCGATAATACCGCAAAGAATCAACGTGCGAATGATAACTTTTTTGCTGTTGATTCCGATATAACGCGCCGTATTTTCGCTTTCGCCGACAACGGTAAGTTCATAGCCGTGTTTGCTGAAACGAAGATAAACGTACATCAGAATCGTAATAACCGCCGCGATGATGATTTTAAGAATAAATTCGTTATCTCCGATTGAGCCGACAACGCCCTTCGTAAACGTCAGCGTACCGGTGCCCGTTGACGCAACGCTTTTAATAAAGTATTCCGTAAGACATACCGCAATATAGTTCATCATAAGCGTCAAAAGCGTTTCGTTGGTGTTCCATCTCGCTTTGAATATTGCAGGAATCATCGACCATAACGCGCCGAATACCATCGCAACGACAAGCGACAGAACAATCGTACCCGCGTCGCTTGATTTGCCGCCCATAAAGTTTATGACAACCGCGCAACCGAGCGCGCCCATAAGGATTTGCCCTTCGCCGCCGATGTTCCAGAATCTCATTTTGAAACACGGAGTGACCGCAAGCGCGACCAGCAAAAGCAGTGCCGTTTCATGGAAAAGCCCCCAGACGCGTCTTGGGGTGCTGAATGCGCCGCCGAAGAAGTTTTTGAAGAAGAAACCCATGTCTTTTTTCGTGATTGCCGTAGTGATAATCGCGCAGGCAAGGATTGACAATGCAAAAGCGATAAGGCGGATAAGCCACGCTTTTTTCCTGTCCATATCCACGCGTTTTACAAGGTGCGCGACGGGTTCGTGAACTGTTTTACGCATTGTGTCCCTCCTTTACTTCATCGTCAAATATTTCGACTTTTGCGGGCATACTTGTCATAAGAAGCCCGACTTGCTCTTTTGTGCAGTTTCTTGCGTCGACAATGCCGCTGACTTTGCCGCCGCACAAAACCATGATTCTGTCCGAAAGCGCAAGCAGTACGTCCAGATCTTCGCCGACGAAAATAACGGCAACTCCGTTTTCTTTTTGTTTGTTGAGCAAATTATAAATAACGTAGGACGAGTTAATGTCCAGCCCCCTTACGGGATAAGCCGCCATAAGGACGGTAGGCGCGGACGCGATTTCACGCCCGACCAACACTTTTTGCACGTTTCCGCCCGAAAGTTTTCTGACGGGAGTTTTTACGGAAGGCGTCACAACTTCCAACTCTTCCACGATATTTTCCGCAAGGTCATGCGGGGTTTTTCTGTCCAGAAACATCGAATGACCTTTTCCGTAGGAGCGAAGCATCATGTTGTCCGTCAAGTCCATATTCCCGACAAGCCCCATGCCCAGACGATCCTCGGGAACGAACGAAAGCCTTACGCCCAATTCCCTGATTTGCGTGGGGGATTTCTGCCTCAAATCGACTTCTTTATTGTTGTCTTTGGGATCGAAGTAAGTGACCGTACCGCCTTCCAGACGTTGAAGTCCCGCGATTGATTCCAGAAGTTCGCGCTGACCGCTGCCCGCGATACCTGCGATACCCAGAATTTCGCCCGAACGCGCCGTGAACGACACGTTGTCAAGCGCAAGTATTCCTTCGCGGTTTTTGCAAGTGAGTCCGGAAATCGTGAGCCTTTCTTCTGCGTTGACGGGGATTGTTCTGTCGATATTAAGTTCGACCTTTGCGCCGACCATCATTTCCGTCAACGAACTTTCGGTTGCGTCTTTCGTATCGACGGTGCCGATATATTCGCCCTTTCTTAAAACGGCGACTCTGTCCGAGATTTCCAGAACTTCGTTGAGTTTGTGCGTAATAATGATAATGGATTTTCCGTCGTCGCGCATTTTCCTTAAAACGTCAAAAAGTTTTTTGGTTTCCTGCGGCGTCAGAACGGCGGTAGGCTCGTCCAGAATAAGGATATCCGCGCCGCGATACAACGTCTTAATAATTTCGACGGTTTGTTTTTCGGAAACGGACATATCGTAAATTTTCTTTTTGACGTTGATATCGAAGCCGTACTTATCGACGATTTTTTGTACGATTCCAACGCGATTTCTCGACAAATGGTTGAATTTGATTTTCTTGCCGAGTTTTACAAAAGGAAGCGCCGCGCATTTTAAGGCGCATTTTATTTTTTCGGCAGGTTTGTCGCCAAGCCTGATTTCTTTGACGGGCGAACGCTCGTCATCGGCGTCAACGACAATGCCGTAGTCGTCAAGTTTATCTTTGTATTCTTTCGATTTTTCACGGATACTGAACGGGGGCATCTTTTCGCCAAGGATAACGTTATCCGCCGCCGTAAAGATGTCAATCAGCTTAAAATGCTGATGGATCATTCCGATGTGGTATTTATAAGCGTCCTGCGGAGAACGAATCACGACTTCCTTCCCGTCGATGAAAATTTCACCGCTGTCGGGGAAGTATATGCCCGCAATCATATTCATAAGGGTGGTTTTACCGCTTCCGTTTTCGCCAAGAAGCGACAAAATTTCACCGCGCCTGACGTCCATGCTGACGTCATTGTTCGCAACGACCGCGCCGAACCGTTTAGTAACGTTTCTGAGTTCGATAGCGTTGTTTTGTCCCATATAACTCTCCAAAAATAGCGATTATTACGCCGAAAAAAAAGGGTTAAGGCGGGACGATTGTCCCGCCGAAATCCTATTCTGTTGTTGTAAATTAGTACTTCTCGTTAAGAAGCGTGATGCCGTCGATACGAACGTCAAAGTAAGGTGCCGAACGATGTTTGGATTCAAAGAAAACGCCGTTTTCAATGACTTGCGTGTCGGCTTTGTTGTTATCTTTGCCGGTGCCGTCGTCTTCAAAGTTTACGTTTGCCATATATGTTTCAAGTTTCGTGCCGTTAACGGTGAAGGTGGCGGTGTCGAAAACGTTAAGGGTGCCGTTCATAAGTTTTGCCTTAATGTCAGCAACTTTTGCCGCAGTGTCAGCGGTTGCTGCCGTACCGAAAGCGGTAAGTTCTACGGAACCGGTTGCGATAGTGCCTGTCCAGTCCTTAGCAACGTTTGCTTTATTAACGTCGCCTTTGGCGTTTACGATTTGTTCAGCAAGGTATTTGTAGTAAGGTGCCCAGTTGATTCTGGAAGAAACGATGAACGTATCGGGGCAAGCTTCGAAAGTGCTGCCGTTGTAAGATACGTTGGGAACTTTTGCTGTTTCACAAGCGTTAGGTGCGCCCATGGAGTCAGCGTGTTGGCTGATAAGTTTGCAACCTTTACCAATGAGCAAGTTTGCTGCTTCCTTTTCGCCGGTTTCATCATACCAGCTGCCGGTAAATTGAACGTCCATCGTGACGGTCGGGCAGACGGATTTTGCGCCAAGGTAGAAAGAGGTGTAGCCGGAGATAACTTCCGCATAGGTGTATGCGCCGACGTAACCCATTTTGGCTTCTTCTGCGGTGAATTTGCCTGCTGCGATCATTTCATTGAGTTTTAAACCTGCGGCAACGCCTGCGAGGAAACGACCTTCGTAAATGGAAGCGAATGCGTTGACAAAGTTAGGAAGATTTTCGGTGTGAGCTCTCGTTCCGGTTGCGTGTGCAAACAAAACTTTGGGAGCTTTTTTTGCAGCTTTCAACATATATGCTTCGTGACCGAAAGAGTCAGCGAAAATGATGTTGCAACCTGCGTCGACAAGGTTCATGGCTTCCTGATAGCAAGTATCGTCCTCAGGGATACCGGTTTTGATGATGACTTGGTCGTCGCGAAGACCGAGTTCGCGTTGAACTTCTTCCATCGCCGTGATGAAGTTTTTGTCGTACGTGCTGTTTTTGTCATGCAAGCAAAGCATACCGATTTTGATGTTCGAATAATCGACTTCTCCGCCGTCGTCTTTCTTACATGCGGTAAGACCAACTGCAAGTGCTGCAACCATCGCTACAACAAGGAAAATTGCAAGAATTTTTTTCTTCATTATGAAACCCTCCATATATTTTGCCATATGGCATTTTTTAACTTAGTTTTTTCTGAAAGTGACACCGTCGTCCGACATACTTTCGATAATCGCAAGGCTTTCGATGCGGACGCCCTGCTCTCTCAACTCGTCCCCGCCTTTCTGGAAGCCCTTTTCGATGGCAATCGCGCACCCGACAAGAGTCGCACCCGCCTGCCCGATCAATGCGATAAGCCCGCGCAACGCCTCGCCGTGAGCAAGAAAATCGTCGACGATAAGCACGCGGTCGGAAGAATTCAGAAATTCCTTTTCAACCATTATCGTGTTTACGTTGCCGTGGGTATAACTTTTGACTTCCGCAGAATAGACGTCCTTTGAAATGTTGGCGGTTTTACTTTTCTTAGCAAAAAGCACCGGGACGTGCAAGTACATAGCTGCGTAGCATGCAATTGCGATTCCCGATGCTTCTAAGGTCAGAATTTTGGTAACTTGGTCGCACTTATAGAGTGAGTAGATTTCCTTGCCGATTTCCTCCATCAAAGTATCATCTATAAGATGATTGAGAAAACCTCCAACTTTTAACACCTCTCCGGGGAAGACTTTACCGTCCCTGAGGATGCGTTCCTCCAAAAGTTTCACTCTGTACCCCAATATAATGTGGTTGGCGTTGGTCAGAAACACTTTATTTTGTGTTTATTGGCTTTCCGCCACCTGTAAGATAGTGCCATTATAACCAAAACGACAAAATGTGTCAAACGAAAATCGCCACTTTTGAACATTATTTTCAACTTCTTTCAAATTTAAAAATAATAATCATACAAAGGCGACGAAATATATGAGTTTTCCTGAACTTTTATTCACGTTTTAACCATTTCCCAGCCAACCTTCCATATACTTGCCTCACCAAGCATTCCGTTTGCTCTCCCGCGCGCCATCCGCATACTCACCCGTCCTGTTGCCCATACATTCGCCCAATCTCTTGCCCGCATGCTCGTCACTCTCGTTTTTCCGCATTTCTCCTTTCCGCTTACTTAATAAATACGCGCGCTCGCGCGTGATACGCACATTTATAGCAATGTTTTCGTACGGTCGTCGAAAACAACATGGGCGTTTTGCCGTTCAATTATTAAAAAACCCCGAACCGTCGTCGGGGTTTTCGTTATTTTGATTTTTTTGCGGTCAGATGCGGCAGAAGCCGTCGGGGGTGACGATTATTTCGCCGGTCTGAACGGCGGCGCTCAAAGCGGCGTCAACCCATTCCACGGCGGATTTCGTGCGTTTCGCGGCGTTGAACAGTTTGAAAACTTCCTTATTAAGGTCGTCCTTTTCGATATAGACGGTCGCTTCGATCGCGCATTTTGCGGCGGCGACGATCTCGTCGGGATGCACTTTTGTCAGATCGCGGGTAACGCGCGCGTCGCTCGGACGGAAAGCGGTGACGGGCTTATCGACGTAAAAGACTTTGCCAAAATATTCCTGCCGTTGCGCCTCGTATGACGAAACGTATCTTGAAATTTGCGCGATAGCCTTTTTGGCGGTTTTCGGCACGCAGAACGCCGCGGCGATTTTATCGATAAGACATTTTTCTTCGATCGGCGACTCGACCTCGATAACGGTGCGGATTTTATTCATAATCGCTTCTTCGTTGACGAAATTCAGGACGTATTCCGCCCCGGCGCGCGCCAGCGGTTTGATATAAGCCGTCTTATAAGTTTTTCTGTATTTTTGCAGCGCGTCGCGGACGGTTTTTTTGGAAACGACCTTCTTTTCGGTGAGCGTCGCGACGACTTCCTTGATTTTGTTGATTTCGCGTTTCTGGTTGTTGAAGTAGTTTATCGTCCAAAGGTTATAGACGTTCCAGCCGAGTTTTTTCAGTATTCTCGTCTGCATGGTCATGCGGTCTTTCGCGGACGGGATTTTTGCCGAGTGCTCGCTGTCCGCGATGATTGCGAGAATATACTTGTTTTTGTCGCGGGGATCGACGACGGCGACGTCGATTTTGAAGTCGGACACGCCGACGTTCGCGTCGCACAACAGTCCGCGGTCTTTCAGGTCTTTCGCGACGTTTTCGCCGATACCCTTCGACTCCACCCTGACGTCCTTTGCCGCAATCGAAAGCATCTCGGGGCCGCGTTCGGCGTATTCGAGGAAGGCTTTCAACGCCTTGACGCCCACACTGTCGGTGCGGTTAAGGTCAATCATATTGCCCGTTACGGAACTGAAAACAATCATCTCGCTCCTTGCGCGGGTAACTGCAACGTTAAGTCGTTTATAGCCGCCCTGCTGGTTTATAGGGCCGAAATTCAACGATAATCTGCCCGTTGCGTCGGGACCATATCCGACGCTGAACAAAATCAGGTCGCGCTCGTCGCCCTGAACGTTTTCAAGGTTTTTCACGAAAACGGGCTCATCCACGTCGTACGCCACGTCGTCGAGACCTTCTTTGTGAATCTCGTGTTGCAGCTTATCTTCGATGTAATTCTGTTGCGCCGTATTGAACGTAACTATGCCGATCGAGCGGTTTCGTTCCTGCGGATTTTTAAGCCTTGCCACGACTTCTTTCACAAGCGCGTCGCCTTCTTTTTTGTTGCATTTGCTGCCGCCCCTTTCGTAAACGCCGTCGACATAGACAAGTTTTACTTTGCCTTTCAGCTCGTTCGGAGACGGGAAAGTGAGCAACTTATTGTCGTAAAACATGCTGTTGGAAAACGCGATAAGGCTTTCGTGATTGCTGCGGTAATGCCACAAAAGATGCCGTTCGGGCATGCCGATTGCAAGGCAGTCGTCAAGAACGCTTTCAAGGTCTTCGACTTCGAAGTGCTGTTCGTCGCGATAATCGGTGCGGAAGAACATCGTGGGCGGAAGCTGCTTCGGATCGCCGACGACGATGACGTTTTTACCGCGCGCGATTGCGCCTACCGCCTCGCACGTGGGCATCTGCGACGCCTCGTCGAAGACCACAAGGTCGAATTTTTCCTTTTCGATATCGAGATATTGTGCAACCGACACCGGACTCATCAGAAGACACGGGCAAGTCGCGCGAAGTATTTCGGGAATTTGCGAAAACAGCGCGCGTATCGTCGTGCCCTGCATATTCGTTTTTTCGGCGCGGTACAGCAAAACTCTTTCCAGGTTATGTTCGCCCGAAGTATCGGTGCGCGGAAGTTTCGACACGAGCCTTAAATACAACTCCGACCTTGTGAGTTTTTCGTATTCGTCGGACAGCGCACGGAAACGTTGCATCGTTTCTTCAAGCGACAGCCCCGAGAACCTGCAAAGCACGTCGTCAAGGTAAAGTTCGCTCCTGACAAAATTGAAATACACGCATTTTTTGAAACTTCTCAGCACGTCTTCGGCGGTGATTTCGCCGTTAAACAGCGGTTCCAGCACGAAATC
>ENA-ORPD01002248-ORPD01002248.1-human-gut-metagenome-genome-assembly--contig:-NODE-2248-length-12023-cov-2.440926_pt1 | contig 12023 bp, 10 predicted proteins | sample MGYA00242143_ERZ509076 | MGnify/ENA primary metagenome ERZ509076 (study PRJEB26280, sample SAMEA2338706) | human gut metagenome | biome: human gut; feature: human-associated habitat; material: faeces... | reverse complement strand
GTTACTGCAGCGGTTTCCATAAGGTCTGCTTTCTGTAGAGCGCGCCCCACGTTAACTGCGGCTACACGAATCTGTATAGACCCGCTCATGTCAGCGTCAGCTCCCAGTGATGTATGCGAGAGCCAATGTAGATAGGGGATGATGTCTCAACCGTAAAGGCATCTTGGGGTGGTTTCTCTTCTGCATGAGCACCCATAATCACGCGATCACCCTTTTTGAGCGGTTCGGCTGATCCTGGCATCAACATTGTTACGCTGCGATTTGATGCGTCGCCCTGGATGCCTGGGGTAGCACCAAAGACTTCATCAAAGCGTACCCGCGTAAGGATCTCAGGCCCTTCCCAAATTGCCTGGCGACCTTCGGTTTCCTTAATCCAGGCAGTGACGGTGTGAGGATAAATACTCATAGCGCTGTCTCAATCAGATAGGTGCCTGATAAACACTGCTCAATCAGGTCATCGATGCCCATGGTTGGTGCATCGACGTATGTCTCGCTCACCTTCGATGCGGTATAGCTCGACACCGCTGGATCGGTGAGCGCATCGCATGCAATACAGCACGCGTTTTGATACGCAGTCAGTTCTTTATCAGGTAAATCGAACAAATCAAAAAGGCAGCAGCGCGCATTGACGCGCGCCACCGCCTTAGAAATAACTGCCTGGAAATCATCCTGGCTAAGTGACCCGCCAAACTCTTTGGAGTAATACTCGTATGTTGGTACTGGGCCAGCCATGACTATTCACCGGTTACCGTTACAACGCATGCTGCAGAAGTCTTATCTCCTACGGTTGCAGTGATATTAGTAGAACCAGCAGCTACACCAGTTACTAGGCCAGTATCAGGATCTACGGTTGCCTTGTCTGGGGCAGAAGATGCAAAGGTTGGCTTACCTGCCTCGGCTGGAATTACCGTAGCGGTAAGCTGCTTGGTTTCATCTACGCCCAAAGACATGGTCTTCTGGGAAAGCGTTACGGATTCGGCTGGCTTAGCACCAATAGAGCCAACAACTACCCAGTCAAGCAGCTCGGCATATAAGGCAATGCCGCAAATTGCCGTAGTCTCAGTAGTCATGTTCTTGTAGGTGGTGTCGTGGTGGACGCCTACATAACCAGTCTCGTCAGTCGTGAAATCAAACGCCTTAGCAATATCGGAATTGCGAGGGTTGGTGTAGTAAAGAATGAGATTATTCTTTGCAGTACCATAAACCATACCGCGCTCTACGCCAGAGTAAACGAGCACGTCATAGAGGCCCAAGAAGTTCTTGATGTAAGTCATGCCAAAGACGGTCTGTACCGTTACTTCGGTGTCTTCAAGGTAGCTCGCAATATCAAGAGGATTAACCATGTAGATAAGATCAGCATCTGCCACATCGTAATCCTCGGTGATTACCTTAAGCTGGCCCCAAGTCTGAGCAAGAGCGCCCTTAAGACCTACGCCAGTTGCACGACCAGTACCAGTAGGCAGGAAGTCAAAGAAGGACTGCTTAATGGTGCCCTGAATTTGGCGAACCATCTTATCGTCAGTATCGGTTACTGCCTGCTCATAGCCCTTGTCGTTAATGGCTTCGAGGGATGTTACTTTACGGTATTTTTTGACATCAAGTTCGAAGGTATCAGCTACCTCGGTTTCGTAGTGAGACAGAGGGATATCTTCGCCTTCTCCTACCGTGCCGTCTTCAAGCTCTCCTACTACCTTGTAGACCTTAATTACCTGGCCTGGTACCTTTTCAATCTTACGGGTAAGGCCAAGCACCTCCTGAAGAACTCGAATGCCTTCGGTAAACTGAGAAACGAAGTCAATCTCAGATACTTTGGCGAAGTCTTCAGCTTTCTGAAGTCCTGTTTCTGCAGCCATATATAGACTCCTTTCTATTTATTCAAATAAATCCTTGTTTTCAGCAATCAAACGACGGCGCTGTTGCGGGTCTTTGATTGCCACGATTTCTGCTTTGGTGATCTTCTTACCAGTTCCACCAGGTGTACCTGCGCTTGATAACGTCTGTGTGTTCGTGGCATCTTCGCGGAACAAATAGGGATAGGATTCAGCAAGCTTGGCGGTATCCAAGCCAGAGATATGGCCATCCTTCGCTACTTCGATCTCATCCATGTCGAGATGCGCAATAACAGCAACCGTGTCGCTGCATCCTGCAGCTAAGAGCGCGTTAGTTACAGTCAGCATCTTTTCGCGTGCAGCCCAGTCACTAGCAGCTTTGTCGGATGCTGCTTTTGCTTTCTCCTGGGCTTCCTTCACTGCTGCGTTTACGTCATCTTGGCTTAGCGCCTTTTCGAGATCGGCATTAAGCGATGCTTCGCGATCCTCAGAGGCTTTTAGTTGCTCTTCAAGATCCTTGATGCGTGCCTCGTACGATTCACGCTTCTGCTTCTGACCTTCGTCAGGCTGACCTTTAGGACCGCCTTGCTGTGCACCATTGTCTGGTGAGGGATTGGTGCCCGACTGTCCTGGATCGCCAGCACCCTGCTGTGTGCCGTTGTCTGTATCTGCCATATTTGCTCCTTCCATCGAGTTTGATTCGGGCTTCTCTGCCCGCTTGGTGGTGCCACTCTTCGCTTGTGGCGTGCGAGGTGAGCCTCTTCGCTTGGCTCTTGCGATGGTTGGAGTATCGATGCGGTGTCACTCGGTATGCTCTTCTGGACTTTCTTCAGGAGCGTTGAAGTGTTCGCCGCATCCATTGGTTGGATGTAACAGTGGGCGAACTTGGATAATCTCGTCATTGCTTAGTGCCCATGTCTCAGGAGGGAAACGACGGCACTCTACTAAACCATCTTCATTGGGCTCGGTGGCAAATAGACATGTTGCACAAGTTAGGTGTTCTGGAAGTTGTTTGTTCAAACTAATCAGCAACCATTGAAATTACGTGAAGGATAAGGCAGATAGTAGATCCAATACAGATTCCCAATGCTAAAGCTGATCGTTCCCATGCACCTTCTGGATCAGTGAGCTTTTCGATAAGATTTTTCATGTCAAGTCCTCCCTAATTTGATAGGAGAAGAATCGTGGATGTGTCACTGGTTATTTCGATTGTTATGGCTGTGATTGCTATTTGCGCAGCGGTATTTTCGTGTTGGCAGGCACGTATAGCTAAAGCAACATTTAAGAAGACGTTTAGTCCTTGCGTTATTGCGTATTTAGAACCTGCTCCTTCAGCTGGACTTGCTTGCCATCTTGTGGTGAAGAACATAGGCACGGAGCCAGCTACAGAAATAAAAATGATGGCAAGTAAAAATCTACCTGTTGATCCGAAATTAAAAGATATCGTTACAGATTTTTTAGATCAGGAAATTGCTTTTCTTGAGCCAGGAGGAGTAAGAAGAACATTTATTGGATCATTTCCTATATTAATAGAATTACAAAACGAAGATGCTTTAGTCACTATTACAACCAAAGAGACTGGCAGCAGTACTTATCCAATTAATGTACATTCATTTACTGCGACGGTTAAGGATTCAACTAATATTGAGATGTCTCTTGCTAAGATTGCAAAATCACTAGATAAACTAATAAAAAATAACCCCGCTTAGTGCGAGGTCGCGTCTTAACTTTCAACCCTTTGGCGAGTCTCTTTGTCTTTTAACCATATTGCGTATAAATGCTTATCCAGCACGCGTTTAGCTGCTTCATCATCTGATTCATTTTTGTGCTTCTCTCTGTGCACAATAGCGAGAGCATACAAATAATCAGGGTCTTCGTTTATGTAATACGCGTTCTTTTCCATGAATTTATTATACCCTCTTAAAGCTATACTTAAATCCATATTTTGAAGAGTTATCTAGAAGCCAAGAATGCATAAAACGCCTGATAGAAATAAGGTCTTTACCATACTTATCAAGTGCATCGAAAAAAGCATCTTCGTATGCTTTTACGAACGTTCGAGGCTTAGTTTTTTGGTTGGGAATAAGCGAGTAAGTTCCTTCACGGCATACAGCATGTAATCCTAAAATCCCTGAGTCAGCTAAGAAAAATACATCGCTAAGCGAAAATGTTCCACCGTATTCATCAGGATGAGTATGAGCAAAAGAAAGATCAGACCATTTGTATCCATTAGGTTTTGTGAACTCTATCGAATGGCCCTCATTTCCATCAATGAACAAAATATCGTTTCCATCTTTGTCAAAAGCCATGCCTACTTCACGACCTGTAGTACCGCGATATTTTCTTTCAAATGAAGACAAATCTTCTATCCTGTAGCCGCTCCGTGTTCCTCTGCTCCAATATGAATAGTTCTTCAGCGCCCTAGGCTGGCTACTTACGCCATAGGCTTTCTCACGGTTGTACAAGCGCACCAGCTTGTTGTCTTTGCAATGCTTGTTTAGCATGCGCTGTTGCTTACCAAGCACGAGACGCTTCTGCACGTAGGTAGGACTTTCTAAGCCGAGGCCAGCACGTTCTAAACCAACTATCTCGCGCTTGGTCTTGCGAATTCTGCGTTCAAGCTCTCGCTGGCGCTGCAGATCTGCGTAGTATTCGTCGCTACTCTTGCCGTACTTTTCTTGTGCTGCTTTAAACTCTCTGTCGGGGAGTTCGGTAATCCCAGGAAAGAACGGGTATAGTCCGTGCCTGCAGTTGACACCTTTTAGTCTATCTCCAAGTGCTACGTTGGGCCCACGCAGACCTTCGTAACCTGTTAATACATAGAAGTCTGGGTAAGTGGTGCCATTCACTGTTTTCTCGCCTGACATGCAGCCTGGCAGACCTTGCCACTTAGCATGTGAAGGACGTGCGCCAAAGTGTGCAGAAGTAATCGCAAATTCATGGCCATAGCTTTGCATAGTCTCTAACGACATCTGTCCGCCTACTTGACTTACCTGGCTAACAATGTGGCGTCGCAGGGCAACATCAGCCATATTCGACACAGTAGCTTTTCCATCACGACCATAATCAATAACCATGATGCCAGCATTCATTAGGTCCACAACGCCATCGGCGAGCGCCTTTTCAGTCGGCTTGGTGCCGAGCACTACTGCGTTAATGGCATCTTGCGATACCTGATACCATTTCTGTTCGGCTTGTTGCTCCATCAATATGTTTTGCCTGCGCACAATATCGGCGATTTGGTCGGCGGTGGCTTTGGCTAACGTGGCAAAATGAGCCGTTGAACCCATAGCAAAATAAGCTTCAGCAACATCGGCTTGTTCTTGGCCATAGATCTTTTTTAGTTGATCTAGATCTGCTGCTACTGATTCGTTGAGTGTCTTCTCAATTTCATCATGCACTTCATCGCTGATTGCATCCTGGTATTTGGCTAGGATTGTCTGTGCTTGGTTCGGAAAGATTTCAGCTAACTGCTGCAATGCTGCTTCATCACCGAGCTTTGCAAAGCCTTGCGCAAGATGGTCAACCATAAGATCGCTCATATCCTGCACGTACTTTTCTTGAGTACCGTGCAGGATTGCCTCTACCAAATCGTCAATCTGTTTTTCCGTGAGAGCCATACATTACGCCTCGATAGGGATATCCAGTGCACTCTCGTCATTGACGCCTTGTACCGCCTTGGCTTCTTCTTCGGTATAGCCCTGCCAACGCACCATATATTTCCACGGCTCAAGCAATCCTGCTGCCACATCTGCTCGGTCGCGTTCACGCAGGCTGTCATCGTCTTGCATGATGGAATCGCCCAGGACTACGTTTACTTGTCCTGCGATATCTTCTAGCTTCGCGGTACCTAGTTCGCGGTAGATTCCGCAAGCTGCAGTAAGCAAGGATTGAATAGCTGGCTTGATGATGTGCTCATGACGGCGCACGGCACGCATCATTTCAGAATTGTCTGCAGCTACTTGCTTTGCGGTAGTAATGCCGCCTTGGTCATCAAGCGCATAAGCCTTGATGCCAAAACCAATACGCTTACCTAACATTTGCAGGGCGGTAGACAACGCTTCACGATTCTCGTCTACGCGAAGGGATGGGTTGTATTCATACACGCCCATTTTGTCATCATAGGTGTTGCTTTTAACACCCAGGAAGAATCGCTTACCAGAAAGCATAGGCACCTGCGCATTGCCGTTTTCATCTTTGGTAAGCATTGACTCCGGCAGTGCTAACAGCTTGCGACCCATGATTAAGTCATCGCCCAAGTTGTTAAACGCCAAGTCAACAGTTTGCAAGGCATCGATAGCATCGTGGAACAATGCCACCCCCATTGGGCTGTAGTCCCAGTATGGATTGTCGAAGGCTAGGCGAATAAGGCTAAACGTGGGGTAGGGCTGTTTAGTGTTTACGCTGGTATTGGAATCGAGATAACCTGCTGGCACAAATTGCTTGCCCGTATCATCGAAAAAACCGCAATAGATCTGATAGTTTCCATCGTCACCGCGTTGATGAACTTCAATCTGACTGCATTTTTTACCGTGAATATAGACGTCTGCCAGAAATGCGCAGTCTACACAGTCATCTGCTTCCCATGAAAGCGGGATGATGGAGCGGGCATCATAGCTCATCGGGCGAACCTTAAGCAGGGGAGACTTGCCTGTCTCCATAAAGCCGGATACATGGAGCGCCCAGGCAGCAGTACCAGTGGAACACATACGACCAATAGCTAGTGGTGCTCGGTCATGCCACATGGTTATGTCTAACCACTGATCTAGCCAGCCAACGGTAGTTTTGTCATCAATAGCGTCAAGCGATATCGAGGCGGTCTCGTTATAGATGAGGCCTGCCATATCATCACAAACCATAGATGCAGGTGTGCAACTGCGTACCTTGATCTTATTCTTCTTAGCAGGATTCTGTGCATCAGGTTCTTCTAACCAGTAAAACGGATTACTTTCTTGCTGGATATAGTTCCACCATTTCGTAATATACTCATCCATTGGAGTATGCAAGTCTGCATTGTCATAGCCTAGGCTTCTAAGCCATTTGCTAGCTGCGCTATTAAGTCCTTTATCCATGTGTGCATCCTTTCGGCTTAAGGTATATCTGGGTCTGATATAAGGTCGAACGCGGCATAGCGCACCGCGTCGATGGTGTGGTTATCTTTGTCGGGATAGCCTAAGAATCGCCCGTCGTTCGGATCTTCTTTAGCTCGGTATCGACTGAATTCCTGGAATGCAAGCGGGCATCGCTCACGATCAATCACAATGGCTTTCCGCTTTTGCAACCATCGAATGCCGTCATCTACTGGCACGCGCTTAGATGCGCCCATAATTGCCATGCCAGCATGTCTCCATGTGGCTATATCCTTAGGCGCTGCGGCATCTGCTCGTATTTCGTTTTGCGGCTTGTGCTTGTTGTAGACTGGTTTGCCTTCGTTGGTATAGATCGGCTGGCCTTTATCGTCTCGATCAACTAAGTGGCGTTTGACTTCATTGATGTTTGCCTCGTCTAGAGTCTCGGTATTAAACACTTCATCAATGATGTAGAGCATGCGCGTCTTGCGGTCGTAGCCAACCATAAGCCAAACAAACGGGTCGTTCTGATAGCCCCAGTCAACGCCACAACGGATCCATTTAAACTGTAGTCTGTCTTCATAGGTGATAGTCTGCGCTACCACGTTTTCGAACACCGTGCCAGTAAGACCCGTTTCTTCCCCCATGTACTCGTTTGCATAGGCTTTGGGATTGATGGCTTTAAGTTGCTCTGCTTGTTCGATAAAGCGCTTGCCAATGAATTCTTCAGGTACATCTAAATACGACGAGTGGTGCACTAACTTGCCAGGCTCTTCAAGGCGTGCCTCCTGGTTAGTCCATTGCATGTCGTCAGGAGATGGATTGTAAACATCGATCTCAAGTGAATAATCGCTACGGAATACTGACTGGCGAACATTACGAGCATCTTCTGCGCATGCAAGCTGGTTGTACTCTTCGAGCAACAACAATTCGATCTTTGCCTTAGGATCCTCGAAGGTGATCGACTTAAGCTTTTCAGGCTCGTCCAAACCGTAAAACAAAATCTTTTGCCCTGTTTTGTTGTAAGTAATCTCCATAGGCGAGGTAGTCTTATCGAAGTCGCAACCTTCACCAGGCTTGCCTACTGTCATACCGCGCTTAGCAATGGCCCACAGAACGTTTGCAAAGCAAGACCTACGCAAGGTATTAGCATAGCGCCTGCCACAGATCCATTGAGCATGAGGGCGATGTAAGAATACGTCTAAGATCTTTTGATAGGCATAACTGGATTTAGTAGAACCACGGCCACCTTTGAGCATGACGCGGTTAGCTTGTCCTAAATCAATAGCACGGCTAACTTCGCAGAAAGTAGGCGAAATGTTAGCCGACAAATCGTAGGGCGGCACCAATACACGGATGTCTTCTGTTTCAGTGTTGGCTTTTACAATCTGCTTATCTACGCCAGTCATGCGATTGAGCAAGGCGGTAGATTCGATTAGCGCTTTGACGGCAGGAGAGCCTTTGTAAAGCCCGTCTTTCTCTAAGTCGGATACAGCTTCATCATTGAGCTTTCTCACACGTTCTACGGCTAAATCCAGGCTCCATTGAGCGTTTTTAGCAGCCTCGGCGCGTGCTTTTTCTACTCTCGCCGAAATCTCGCCCTTCTGCATCATCTCGTAAGCCTTGTTGTTTACCGTCTCAGGCTTCATACGAGCACAGTTATAGGCAGCGCGGTATGCATCGGAATAGGTCATTCCTGATACCACGCCTTGAATAAACTTTTCTTGTTTAGGAGTAAGTGCCATAAGTGCATAATCGGCTACGTGTCACGCACCATATAAGAATAGCCAGCCCGAGGAGGTGGACTGACTATTCAGAAGGGAGATTATCGTAGGACTTGACCCTACGCTTAAGAAGTATTGGCGCAGTGTCACCTAAAACGACAGAGAGCCGCACCATTGCTGGTACGACTCTCTGCCTGTTCAGTGCTCCCCTAAGGAGAAATAGGAGGGTTGCAAGAAGGGAAAACCAGGCGAAGGAAAACCTTCTTGCAGTGTTTATGGTGGGTTAGGTGTCACTCTGCTATTTTGTTTTACGCTGCTTCCATGATCTGCTTTTTGCTTTTTTGTAATCGACGTGAAGCGATTCATTTTCTTTATTCGGTTTCTTGTAGGTGCAAGAACGAAGTCCGTCAATGTGTTCATTTAATCCAGGCCTAATACCCTGCCACATTGGATCAAGGATAAAATCAATCCCTTCGCGTCGAGCATGTTTAGCTGCTGGAACAAAGTCACTATCTCCAGCGATGAGAACAATTTGCGAAACTTGTTTCTTGTAAGCTAAAGATGCTATATCTAGCCCTATGCGCATATCAACGCCTTTTTGAACGAAATCAGGTTCAAAATCAAACTCGGTCAGATCATCAACTGATATTTCTTTTCTTAGTAATTTATTAAGTGCTTTTCGCTTGATTCTGTAACCAGACTCTCGCTCTTGAAGTTCACCCATTCTTATAGCAACTTTTCGCTTATTGGCTAATTCTTTAAAAAAGTCACAGCTCCATTTGTAATTGCTTGTTTCTTTCATGCTTATTGGTTTATTTAGCAAAGGATGATAGATGTTGCCTGTAAGCGGAGGGCAATCATAATAAAAAATCCTGTATAGCGTTGTATTTGGGCACTTATCGTCTTCGTTATATGCATCAATGTGCCTTGAACAATAAGCTACTAGTTCATTAGCTCTTTCTTCTGGTGTTTTATCCCCGAAGAGATTAAATGCTCTTCTCCTGTAAAATCCACCATCAACAAGAATTGCCATCTTTTCGTACCCATAACAGCTATTCATTTTTTCCTCCAAAAATAAAAAGCCCCCTGGTTTCGAAGATTCCCTGATGTTGGGCCATCTACTTCCAGAGGGTCGCTTTAAATCAAGACGAGAACAAAGACCAAATACGGAGGTTTTATTTCGTCGTACCGTCATTTTGCATAACTTGAGTCAAGCTGTCAAATTTGTATTTGTAAATGTAATTGTTTTGTGATATAGGAACTTCCGATAAATACACTCGAACGCTGCACTAATGCTTTATCGGTTAAAAACTACGCCATATTTAACTATTTCGGAGCACCTTCTACCAAGCCGAACCGCATTTAAGACAAAGGCTTGTTTCGGCCTCGCTGTACTGTCCTTCGCCAATGGTGATAACTGTCGTAGTGATTACATGGCTCCCATTACAATGAGGGCAGGTTTGTTGATCGGTAGGCTTAGCTTGCCTTTCGTCTTTAACTACTTCTAGCTCCATTGCATCACACGTACGCTTGTTAATCTCTTCAAGGCGATACACAAGAGCAGATATATTGACAGGATCGAATGTTGCAGATTGGTAGATAGATCTGTTTAGATCGTTGATCACATCCTGTAAAGTTTCTGGTTCGTTTTTTCTTATTAGCTCTTCAATCCTATTGACGCCTCCATTCATATACACAAATTCGGTTGCGTTCTTAATGTAATCAAAACCATATCGAACTAACAAATCTTCTACTTCTTCTAAGCTATGCGAATACGGTGTCCTGGAAACCTTCCTATCTTCTTTTAAGTTCATCTTCTACCTACCTTCGTCATTCGTATTTAGTAAAGAAATGATTAGTTTTGTAGGGCGTTAGCTCCTGCGCACGAGTGCGGGCGCGGCTTTAGCCCGCACGCACGTCCCTACATAACTCATCTGGAATTACTACTGTTACCTGTGTTGTTACACTTATTTATTTAATATAGTTTCACAACACAGGTTTGACGCGTTACCAGTCTTCTAAAGCAGCTTCTAAATCGGGGCCATAAAGGATGCCTTTTCTAAGCTATGCGAATACGGTGTCCTGGAAACCTTCCTATCTTCTTTTAAGTTCATCTTCTACCTACCTTCGTCATTCGTATTTAGTAAAGAAATGATTAGTTTTGTAGGGCGTTAGCTCCTGCGCACGAGTGCGGGCGCGGCTTTAGCCCGCACGCACGTCCCTACATAACTCATCTGGAATTACTACTGTTACCTGTGTTGTTACACTTATTTATTTAATATAGTTTCACAACACAGGTTTGACGCGTTACCAGTCTTCTAAAGCAGCTTCTAAATCGGGGCCATAAAGGATGCCTTTTTTGCCTTTTTCGCTCCTTATTCGAATAGGGCACCACTCTGCTTGGTCTTGTCTTAACCAGTTACGTACAGTTCCTTTGCTTACCTGTTTGTCGTTAACCTCTGGCATTCGCTTAACGACATTCTCAAGCGTGCGCTCTACTTCATCGCGGTCGCATGCATCCATACCCTCGCGAAGTGCTGCGAGCTTTTCTGCCTGGCGTGCGCTGTCTCGTTTAGCCTTTGCTTCACGACCACGCTCCCTATATGCGTTGCGTTCTAGCATCTCACCTTCAGGTGCAGCATCGGCAAGTACGCCTAGATCATCGCGTCGGTGCATTGGGTAGTCGAACCACAGATTCACTGTCTCAAAGCGGGGGAATTCGCGCAGAGTCCCTTCCACGCGCCAGGCACTGCGAGACTTAACTTTCTGTCTGGCTGCATAGATAGTATTCAACAGCTCCTGCTCAAGTCCTAGAGGTTGGATCAGGTTCTTGGTGTCCGCCAGCATCTTGTTGGCCATAACTTGATCATCAAGCGGTATTACCTCTCGCCAGCCATCTAGGTCATGGTGCGCATCTAGGAATTGAGTGCAGCACTCACACACAGCAGCATCTTCTTGTTGTTTGGCTAAGTCGTCGCTTACGTGCAGCTCGATCATATCGAGCAAGGCATCAGGGTCACGGGCAAATACGCCAGAACCTGACGCACGATCCATGGAGCGTTTCTGTCCTTGACTACCTTTGGAGTGGTGATGGCAGTAGATGACAGCACATCCCAGGCTATCGGCTACCTTGTCGAAGTTGTTGCAGAACTGCGCCATCTGATCTGCGCTATTTTCATCACCCGTGATTACCTTGTAAATCGGGTCGATGATTACCGCTATAGGCCTGGTTTTTAATGCACGTCTAATTAGGGATGGTGCCAACTCGTCCATAGGCTTAGATTTGCCGCGTAAATTCCAGACATCGATATTGGCTAGATTGTTGGGCACAGCGCCCATAGCCTCGTAGACGTCGCGAAAACGATGCAGACAGCTTGCTCGGTCAAGCTCTAGATTTACGT
>ENA-ORPD01002244-ORPD01002244.1-human-gut-metagenome-genome-assembly--contig:-NODE-2244-length-12052-cov-2.180545_pt1 | contig 12052 bp, 6 predicted proteins | sample MGYA00242143_ERZ509076 | MGnify/ENA primary metagenome ERZ509076 (study PRJEB26280, sample SAMEA2338706) | human gut metagenome | biome: human gut; feature: human-associated habitat; material: faeces... | reverse complement strand
CAACCTCGATTGACTTCAAGGCGGTTGACACGTTTGTCAACTTATCCATCGTGTGAGAGCCATTCACCGTGACCATCCAGAAGAGTCCTTTTTGCTTGATCACGTGCGCCGAGATCGCAAACTCGCATCCGGAGTTTTCCAATTTTCCCATATTCACCTGCACGGAGGAAACTCCCACGGACCAAGGTAAAGAAATCGGCATCAAAGCATCTTTCGTTTTATTCTTGTAATAACTGGCATCAATATTTATCCGTTCATTAAACAACGTGGCACTCAACCCCCAGTTATATTTCATCGTGATCTGCCAGTTCAGATCCGGGTTTCCCATCGTGATCGGTACCGCCCCGATTCCCGCGTAATGAATCAGATCTGTCGTGTAATTATAAGTCGTCATTGCCTGATAGGGTGAGAACGTCACGTTAGCCGTTGATCCCACGCTAAAACGCAACCGTAGCATATTCAACCAACTCACGCTACCCATAAAACTCTCTTTGTCAACGTTCCATCCGATACCTGCCGACCACACCGGGGCAAAGCGATGATCACTCCCGAAACGGGATGATCCGGCCGATTTATAGGAACCGTTCAGGAAATAACGTCCCAGCAACTCGAAACTACCGGTCCCGTAAAAACCGACTTCTCTAGTTTTCTTATCTCCACCACTCGGACGGGTAGAGGCATATTGAGAAGCAAATTTAATATCTGTCATACCATCTTTCAAAAATCCTTCCGCCTTCGTCGTGATAGAAGAAGAATTCCCCATTTTAAAATCTGTACCCACGTTCACGGTCAACACCGTGTTACCTGTTTCATTCAGAGGTAAACGATAATTTAACGCAATCTTTCCCGCCCAGTTCGTACTCTCGTTATGCGTGAAAGAATAAGTTCCTTTCTGGTTTAAAAACTTACCTTCAAACGAAGAATCATCCGGTGACACGTACACCTTCGTGTAAGAATCACTCATATTCACGTTAATATCACCCGTGATGAAAAATGCCTTTTTAATATCCCACCGCATACTCAAGTAATTCGAAAACGACTTGTTCCGTCCCTTGTTAAAACTGGACAACGTTGCATCGTACAACGGATTTCCTTGATTCCGGGAATCATTGGCATTTGAAAGGTAAGGATCAAAATAATAGAGTTTTATATACTCCCCGTATTCGTCATACACCGGATTATACGGGTTCAGTCTCGTGTATTTCCCGAAATCCCCGTAAGGACTTGCTTTGCTATCGGTCATCGTGAAAGCAAAACGGTAATTAAAAGTCAATTTATCCGTTAAGTGATACGCGAAAGAAAAATTCACCCCGTAGTTCCGACGGTTATCCCCTTTCATCACGCCATAGGCATCCCTGAAACTCCCGCTTGCCCTGTACTCGATCCCGTTTCCCCTACCGGTCAACGTCACCGAATGATTGTGCGAGAAAGCCCAGCGTAAAGGCTTGGATGGCCAATCCGTGTAAACACCCCGGCGGATATTATCCAACTTGTAGTAATACGCCGGATCAAGGCTCCCATTCACTTCATCGTACAACCCGGCCAAACGTTCCAGTTCCAACTTCTGTTCTGCATTACACAAACGCAAGGATGTCAAATCCGGATAGCTGAAATTAGGCGTGAAATTATAACTCAAGCGAGGCTTGGATTCCGTCACTTTCGTTCTCTCCACCAAGATAACGCCACTGGCAGCTTTATCCCCGTACAACCCCGCCGCAGAAGCATCCTTCAACACGGTCACCTGCCCAATATCGTAAATATCCAAGTCATACAACTCCTGTATCGAAATCTCAACCCCATCCAGCATAATCAAAGGCGTATTCACGTCCGCCTGATTCTCGGTCATGATGGAATTCGCCCCCCGGATCAGAATCTCGGGAATCGCATTCGGATTGGACCCCTGCTCGTTATTTTCCACAATCCGTAAACCCGGCACCAATGAGGCCAGCGCCTGAATCAGATTCGTCGGGGACACTTTCAGCAAATCCTCCCCTTTCACCGTGGTCAATTCCCCCGTGTAGGCATTTTTAGCCTGCGTGTAATAACCGGTAACCACGACATCTTCCAACTCACGAGTGTCTTCCTTCAAAACAACATGCAACTCCTCGGATTTCGTCACCGTGATGGTCTGGCTTGCCATTCCGATAAAATTAAATATCAGTATCATCTCCTTTTGTGCGGGAATTTCCAGCTTAAACTTACCCGTCGCATCCGTGGCCACTCCTAAAGAAGTTCCTTTCAGCAGAACCGTGGCTCCCGGTAGCGGGTTACCGTCAGCATCCTTAACATCTCCGGTGATACTCACCTTGTCAACCGTTTTCGTTTCCTGGCGCTTTTTAATAATCACAACATCATTCACAAGCGTGTACGTGTAAGGTGTATTCTGCAAACAGTAATCCAGAATCTCCCTTACCGTCACATTCTTAAATTCTTTAGTAATAAGAGGGATTCCCTGAATCTCCTCGTGGTTATAAACGAAATCAAGTGATGTCTCCTTTTTCAAGGCATTCAAAACCTGCAACATCGTGGCTTTCTCGAATTTCAGATTCAAAGGTGTTTTCTCATCGAATTTAGGTGACGTTCCGCCACCAAAACCCGAAAAGCTGAATAAAATCAAGCAACCAAGCAACATGCATACTTTCGTAGCCCATTGGCTATAGCTCGCCTGTTTCATAGACAAGTTCTTTCCCATTTTCAGTTTGTTTAGGTTTGTAAAAAACACATAGAAGACCATTTCGAGATCTTTTCAGCACTTAAAACCCCAAAAGGTTTTAAGTGCTTGTAACATTTATTTTTTATTCAGAGCATTTAACGCTTCGTCCAAAGCATAAAGCATCGTCTGATAATGTGCTTTCGTATCGGAATCTGCCGAAGCCAATCTACTGTTCAACAAATTCTTCACACGTAAAGCATAAGCGTAGAAATACGTTTTCGAATCATCGATCGTACGGGTATTCACCCGGTACTGCCAATCATAACCATGTCCGAAAGAGGTCAGTTGCTTGGCCACAAGTCCCTTCCCATGAACTTGTTCCAATTCCCGCAACTCATTCTGGTATTGTCCCACCAATCCGGTCGGGTCCAAACCGTAAGCTACAATCTCATCCACGGACGGCATAAACGCATTCTCCATTCCCAGCCCCTCGTCCGGATCGGCTAGCACCTTCACCAGCTTACTCTTCTTGGTAATCACGTCAGCAGCCTGATCCACCACCAAACGTTGTAATATCTTCTCCCCCGAAGTCGGCTTACGCCCCTTTATAGCATTCTCCCACACGTGGTTGTACAAATCATCAAAGTAAGCCTTCAACGTGTAGGGATCTTGAGACACGTGAGCAGACAACACCACGTTCTTATACGTTCCTAACAACTCCGTTGCCGTGTAGTAACACACAATCGGTGGCAAGGCAACCCGTAGTCCGAACTGATCAGTCAATCCCGTGTTATGTAACCAATCACTATTTTTCAATTGCTTGATCACCCACACAAAAGAGTTACGTTGCAATTCTTTCGGCACGGATTGAAATGTCTTTCCGGCAGTACCCGGTTTCACCTCCGTCAGATAAATCCCCCCACATTATGCATGACATTTTTCAAATAACGGTAATACTGATTCCCCAGCTCGTTATACAGATTCTCACGATGCGAGCCATCCGTATCATCCACAAACCAATCATTCATGTTGGCCACGATATATTTCAGATTCTTGATCCCGTAATCCCCGGCCTTAATAGCATCGTCCCCTAAATCCTCTTCCAGCGCACTCGGATCGTAACGGGCAATCACCTGTTGCTTTCCATAACGATATATGGGATCTCCTGCATGTTCGTCAATCCAACTCTCCAACATAGCTTGCTCCTCTTTAGCCGAAAGACCGTACAGGGGCGAGTACAACCACTTAATCACATACTCGTCATAAATACCCAAATTAGGCGGGGTCAACTTCACACCCTTATCTTCGGGTTGCACCACGTAATTAAACCGGGCATAATCCATGATGGAAGGTGTCGTCCCGTACTTTTGAGTAAACTTTGCAGAACGTAACGAATCAACCGGATAGGCTGCCGATGCCGACATATTGTGCATCAACCCAAGAGTATGCCCCACCTCGTGAGCCACGATATATTCAATGGATTCTTCCAGAATATTATCCGGCATTTTCTTGGTACGCACGGACGGATCAACTTGAGAAGTTTGTAAAAAACGCCATTGATTGGCCAACTTCACTACATCATTAAAAATAATGACAGACGCGTTAATGATCTCACCTGTTCTCGGATCAGTCCACGAGGGCCCCATAGCATTCGTGATCGCAGCCGGAACATAACGAATACAAGAGTATTTCAGATTATCCGGATCAAAAGTCGGATCATCCTTCGGGAAATCCCGCACCTGGATCACGTTCTTCAACCCGATCTTCTCGAAAGCAACATTCCAACGCAAAGCAGCCTTCCGCACGGGTTCCTTCCACATGGCAGGAAAAGCATCATCCACATAAAACACGATCGGTTTCACGGGTTCCACCAGCTCACCTCGTTTATAGGCCTCCACATCTTTCGGTTCCACCCGCCAGCGATTGGCCAGCGTGTAAATCTGAATCCGGTCCTCGTCGGTAGAAATATGTTGTTTCGTATTCGTAACAAACACCCCAATCCGGGTATCACTCACCCGTGGATGCATCTTCTCTTCCGGCAACAACAGCAAAGTACGGGTTGCTTTCACCGTCAAAGGCTCGTTTTTCTTCACAATAAACATCCCCATCATCTTGGCCGACACGGAATAGGAAAGATACGACTTTACCGTCACGTTATCATCAAAAGCCTTAATTCCATCCAAAATAGAACCCGCACTATTAAACACGGCTGTAATCTCAACCATTCCACCTCCACTGGAAATCGGTGCCAATCGCTCCGAATTACCCGTAAACAAAGAGGTCATATCAAGCAAAAAAGCAGAACTATCGTTCGTGTAGCAATAGATTTTATATGAACCGATAATCGGGTCCATAAAACTCCTTGCCATCACTTCCCTCATATGCCCCTCTTGAGGGTTACAAGTCGCGGACACATTCACTTCCCGCATAAAAATCGTGCTGTCCGTCTTCGTGAATTTTATATGCATTGGATCTTTCGGTTTATAACCGATAGCACATAGGTTATTATCACTCGCCTCCGAAATCGTCGAGGCTAGTAACATTTCCCGCCCCAGATATTTCACTGGAAACTCGAAATAAACCTTCCCATCCAGCTTATGCAAGGTCACGAATTCCCCCCGGGCTGTCTCACACGATTTATTCTTTACCAACTTATCATATTTACTTTGCCGTTTGGTCGGTTCTTTTTTCGTTTCCGTTGCCACTGTCTTTTTCTTTCTCGCAGAAGCGAATGAAGTCTGAGTGCATGGCAATACTAATAGTATTACCATACCTAGGGTAATCCATCTTTTCATGTATGAAATTTTAAATAAAAATTATAATAACACCTGTTTTCTATTCCTGATGCGTGTATACCACGATCTGTTTATTATTCATCTTAAAGGTTACATTTGCAGCTTGTTCCATAATTTGCAGGATAGCATCTATACTCTCGTACCTGGGCATAAACCCGGAAAATTTATAATCCTTGATCTCCTCATCATCAAACACGAACTCCACGTCATACCAGCGGGAAATCTTTTTTAACAAATCCTCCAGACGTTCCTCGCTGAAACTGAACTGATCTCTCGTCCAAGAAATATAGGACTCCACGTTCACTTCCCGGGTCGTCACTTTCGAATCGGCCACGGCAGCCATCAGTCCGGGAGTCAACGCAACAACCGTATTCCCGCACTCAATATTCACCCGTCCCTCGACTAACGTCGTCATCGAAACTTCATCGTTCCGGTAAGCAGAAATATTAAACGTAGTACCTAACACACGCACGGCATACTTCTCACAATGCACAATAAAGGGTTTCGCAGCATCCTTTGCCACCTGGAAAAATCCTTCTCCTTCCAGATACACCTCCCGGGTATCACCCGAAAAAGATTGCGGGAACTTTAACCGGGAATCGGAATTCAGCATTACCTTCGTACCATCCGACAACTGCAAGGAATAAGCCCCGCCACGAGGTATTTTCAGCGTATTATACACCAAAGAATCCGCCGTCCGGGGAGTATGATAGATCAAGGTTTCACCATTATTACTCACGAAAGGTAATTGCTCGTCAAGCGTGTCCGCCACCCCCGGGGCAATCAGCAAAGTATCCCCTCCCGGCAGAATCAGCGAGGCACGCTTCCCAAAAGAAAAATGGTTGCCCGACTCCACCCGGGCCACGGGCAGTACTTCCTTCCCGCCCGTCGAAAACATCAGATAAGAAGACACACTCAATAACACGATGGCAGCCGCAGCAACTCCACGATACAAGCGTCGAATGGAATGTCTCTTCCGAATGTCTTTCATGACAGACGGCCACGACCGACGAGCATTAAACTGTTCGTATAAAGGATATTCCGTATGTTCCTCATATTCATTTTCCAATCGTTCATACAACTCCTCGTTGGCCTTGGAACGTGATTTCCAAGCCGTGAAGAAAGTTTCCTCTTCGGGAGACAAGCCTCCTTGAAGTCTTTTCACGATCAACTGGATAATATACTCTGTTTCCTTTTTCATTTCGTGCTATTTTACCTTATAACACTTCACGAAGAAAAAGGTACCGATAAATTCGAATCTTTTTTTAATAACTTGTAAACAAATCCTTAGTGAGCCTCCCCATACTCAACAGTGACTCGCACCTATGTCTCACTAATACCTCAATCATTTTTCAAGCAAAAAACAACAAAAAGTTTACCCCCTGTACAGTCAACCTATCGTTGACCTATTAGTGAAACACCTAAGAGACTGCGAAAAGAGTATAACGCAATCATACTAAATTAACCTCTAGGATTTCTCCGTCAACCCCAGTTCCAAGGTTGAAACATACTGAATTTTCCCTTCATCCAGCAATTTCCGGATTTGCTCGACCACAACTTCCTTGTCCTCACCTAATTGACGTACCAACTCCCGGATATTCGTATTTTGCCTGGCAAGCACCTGCAAAATCCGTTCCTCCAAGCTTTTCCGCTCTTCCCGATGCAAGCGTTTTTTCTTCCCGATACAAACATCACATATCCCGCAAGGCTTGTCTTCTTTCTGCCCAAAATACTCCATAAGCAAAAGCTGGCGACACGTTTCGTCATCCCGGATATAACGGGCCATGGCCCCGATCTTCGTGACAAACAACTCCTTCCGGTTCTCGTAAGCCTCCCTCCCGATTGTGATATAGGACAATGGCAACCGGGGCTGGTAATACACGATGTAAGGTTTCACGTCCCCCGGCACGTAGCGAATAATCTTACGCTTTGCCAAAGAAATAAAAGCATCATACAGCACCTTGCGTGTCACGTCGAGCTGATCAGCCAAAAAACCTTCGTCCACGTAAGCATCCTGCACGAAAATTCCGGCATAATTTCTCATCAGGAGAACCATAAGTCTTTCCAACAAGGGATCACCCGTCTCGAACTCGTACAACCGATCCCGTAACACGGTGAACATCACCCGGGAACGGGAATTTATATCCGTCGTGTACCCCAAGAACCCCGCAACCTCCAGAATACTGATGGCAGACATCACCCTCGCCTCGTTGAGTTTAAAATTACGGGCAAACAGTTTCAAATTGAACTCGAACGCCCGTCCCTGTCCCTCGCCCTCACCCAACTGGTAATAGTTCGCCAAGGCCTCGTACACCCTCAATATATAATCTTTCGGGGGAAAAGCATCATCAATCCGTTTTTTCAAACCACCCAAAGCCGCCCGGCTGGAAAGTAACACGGCGTATGCCCGTTTCCCGTCCCGTCCGGCACGTCCCGCTTCTTGAAAATAGGCTTCCGGACTGTCCGGCCCGTCATAATGCACCACCACCCGCACATCCGCCTTATCAATCCCCATCCCGAAAGCGTTTGTCGCCACGACCACGGGGACCTTCCCGCTTTTCCACGCCTCCTGCCTACGTGCCCGCTGGGCTGAAGACAACCCGGCATGATAAAAGTCAGACTTGATCCCCGACTTGTTCAGGAAAGCGGCAATCGAAGAAGCCTTCAACCGGGTACGCACGTACACGATCGCCCCTCCCTGCACCTTGGACAAAATATTGAATAATTCCAACGGCTTGGCTTCCGTGTCCCGGATCACGTAGGAAATATTTTCCCGACGGAAACTTTTAGAGAGGACGTTCGGGGTTGAAAAATGCAGTTGTTTCTGAATATCTTCCACGACCTCTGGAGTAGCCGTGGCCGTGAGTGCCAGCGTAGCCACCCCGGGAAAGAATTCACGCACCTCTGCTATTCGCAAGTACGGGGGACGAAAATCATACCCCCATTGAGAAATACAATGAGCCTCATCCACGGTAATCAGACACACGTTCATCAACCTCAATTTTTCCCGGAACCGTTCCGAGTACAATCGCTCGGGTGACACGTACAAGAACTTAACCGTGTCATATATACCACCCGGTCACGCCTCATCCCCGTGTAGATCGCCTCGGCCGGAATCCCCCTGTTCTTCAAATCCTCCACCTGATCCTTCATCAGGGCAATCAAGGGCGTCACCACCAGACAGACGCCCTCCATCGCTAGCCCGGACACCTGGTACGTGAGCGACTTTCCCCCTCCCGTGGGCATAAGGGCAAGCGTGTCCTTCCCGTCCAGCACGGAACGGATAATCTCTTCCTGCAAGGATCGGAAATCATCGTATCCCCAGTAAGTCTTTAATATCTCTTTTATATCACGGGTCATTCTTCGAATTCTATTCGCAAAAATACAAAATAGACGAAAAAACTCTCACAAACTCGTATATTTAAATCGCTTTTTATTATTTTCGCCCGAATATTAATCGCATAAAATCATGAAACTACAACATATACTGATTTTTATTCCCTTCCTATGGGCTTGCAACGATAAGTTCGCGAAAAACGAGCAACCTGTGGCAAAGGTTTTTGACAAATACCTGTTGAAATCGGAAGTTTCCGGCTTTATTCCTCAAGGAACACCCTCGAAAGATAGCCTCATCATGGCACAAAGCTACGTGCGGAACTGGATTACCAAGGAATTACTGCTGCACAAAGCGACCCAGAACCTAAGTGACGAGGAAAAAAACATCCGGAAACAAGTGGAAGACTATTCCTCTTCTATCTTGATCCATAAATACAAGGAAAAACTTATTTCCCAGAAACTCAGCCGGGAAATAAGCGAACGTGACATCTCGCAATACTACGATGCGAACAAATTCAACTTCGTACTGAACACCCCGGTCGTGAGAGCCTTGTTCGTGGTGATTCCTAAATCCGCCCCGAAAATCGAGGATGCCCGCAAGTGGTTCCGCTCCAAGGAAGCCAAAGACCAAGAAGCGTTGGAAGAATACTGTATCACCTCGGCCAAAAAATTCGACAGTTTCAACGACCAGTGGATTGAACTGCGCAACCTGCTGAACCTCCTGCCCATCACGTCGGCAGAATGGGAAAGCAAGTATAAAAATAAGGAGTCCATCGAAATCGAGGACGATGAGAATTACTATTTTCTCAAAATCAACGAGCTGCGCCAAGCCCATGAAACGGCACCTCTCGGTTACGTGAAGAAAGAGATTGAGATATTACTACTGAACAAACGTAAAATCTCCTTCGAGGAGAATCTGGAAAAAGACATCAACGCGGAAGGTCTCCGGAAAGATTACGTCAAAATATATTAACAGGATTAGAAAAATGAAAATAAAAATACGAAAACGAACAGATTATTCGCGGATTTGAAGAAAAAGTATTAGTTTAGAGCGTTTTTATTGAGTATAACCTTATTCATAAATTATGAGATATTTATCACTGCTTGTATTGTTATTTTTAGCTAGTTACGCCTCGGCACAAAAAAACGTGATCGACAAGATTATTGCTGTCGTGGGTGAAGAAATCGTGTTGAAATCGGATATTGAGAACCAATTTTTACATGAACAATCCCAAGGATTAGTAAATTCTTCCTCCGATTCACGTACCAGAATATTAGAAAACTTATTAGTTCAAAAACTATTAGTGGCTCAAGCTAAGATAGATAGTATCACGGTCACCGACACGGAAGTGGAAAATGCCTTGAATTCCCAGTTGGAACAATACGTGCAACATATCGGTTCACGGGAACGCCTGGAAACTTATTTCGGTAAATCATACGAGGACATCAAGAACGAAATGCGGACCCCGCTTCGCGAACAAATGATCACGCAAAGAATGCAATCTAAAATCGTGGACAACGTTCGCGTTACCCCTTCGGAAGTCAGGTATTTTTACCGGAAATTCAACAAGGACAGCCTCCCGGAAGTACCTGATAAATACGAAATCCAACAGATCGTTATCAAACCAAGAATCAGCGACACCGAGAAGGAGCGCATCCGTAACCGGTTGAGAGAGTTCCGTGAAGAAATTCTTGCCGGCAAACAAACATTCAACACGTTAGCCGTACTTTACTCGGAAGACCCCGGATCTGCAGCCAAAGGCGGTGAATTAGGTTACCAGACCAAAAGCGCATTGGCCCCGGCATTTGCGGAAGCTGCTTTTAGTTTGAAACCTGGCAGAGTATCTAAAATCGTGGAAACGGAATTCGGTTTCCATATTCTTCAATACATCGACCGCCAAGGAGACAAAGTAAACGTACGTCACATCCTGCTTCGTCCCCGTATCTCCGATGAAGAACGGCAAGAAGCAATCCAACATCTGGACTCCGTGTTGACTTACATTCATAACGGAGAAGCCACGTTTGAAGAAGCCGCAGCTTATTTCTCCATGGACAAAAAGACCAGAAACAACGGTGGATTAATTTTCAACGAGGAAGACGCCGATTCCAAACTGCCTAGAGAAACCATCGAAGGAGAAATGGCCCGTCAGGTAAACAAGCTGAAAGTAGGAGAAATTTCCTCTCCTTTCTTGGATCAGACCCGTACAGGTGAAGAATACAAAGTGATCAAAATCAAGGCTTACTATCCTTCCCATACGGCTAACCTGGACGATGACTGGATCAGCTTTGAAAACGGATTGAAAAGCAAGAAACAACAGGAAGTTCTTGACAAATGGATCAAGGAAAAACAAGCAAACACCTATATTCATATCGACGAAGATTACAAGAACTCCAAATTCCATTATGACGGATGGTTCAAGTAATTGACAAATTAAAATTTACAAGTAAAGATTGATGATTTTTCCGCAATGAGAGCAGGTTTATGGGTTGGGATACTATGTATTGTATGGGGATTACTCCCCTTGCAGACAGTTGTAGCACAGGGAAATAAAAAAGCTAAAGTCAAGATCGTTAATGCGGATAGTTTACTGGTGGGAACACTGGGCAAACCGTCCAGATTTATCGGTAACGTACACATGACACATGAAAACACGCTCATGTGGTGCGATAGCCTCTACCAGTATGAACTACCGGACTCTAATTATCTTGAAGCATTCGGCCACGTGCGGGTGATCAAGAACGACAGTATTCGAATGTCCGGCGACTACATGTACTATGATGCCAACAAAAAACTGATTCAAGTCCGCCGAAACGTCACGCTGGAAGATCCCCAGATGGTCTTGACCACCGATTTTCTGGATTATGACGGGTTATTCGACATCGGGTATTACTTCAACTGGGGACAACTGAAAGATAGCCAGAACACGTTGGATAGTAAAAAAGGAAACTACTTTACCCAGACGAAAATAGCCCTCTTCAAGGATAGTGTAAAAGTCAATTCTCCCGAATATTTGATCTTCTCGGACACCTTGAAATACAACACGGAGACCAAACTGGTTTCCATTCTAGGCCCCACGAACATATACGGGAAAGGAGAAGATAACAACACCCTCTACTCCGAGGATGGATGGTATGATTCCAACTTGGGACATGCCGAACTATACAAGAACAACCGGGTTACCCACTTGAGTTACGAGGGCGTGGCCGACACCATGGTAATCGACAGTATAACTGGTATGGCTTATCTCTACTGGAACGTCACGCTCGT
>ENA-ORPD01002243-ORPD01002243.1-human-gut-metagenome-genome-assembly--contig:-NODE-2243-length-12055-cov-4.382083_pt1 | contig 12055 bp, 8 predicted proteins | sample MGYA00242143_ERZ509076 | MGnify/ENA primary metagenome ERZ509076 (study PRJEB26280, sample SAMEA2338706) | human gut metagenome | biome: human gut; feature: human-associated habitat; material: faeces... | reverse complement strand
GAGCGTCAGGCGCCTGCGCCAGCGGGGCGGTGGCACGGGAGGAATCCTTGCGGTCCCGCTCCGCGATGGAGTCCGTCAGTCCCTCCGCAGCGCGGCGCGCGGCCCTCACTTCCTCGGAGGCGGTGACGAAGTACTTGAACGGCGTATCCGGAAAAACCACGGTGCCTATGTCCCTTCCTTCCATCACGACGGGTTCCCGGCGGTTATATTCCCGTTGCCGTTCCACCAGCAGGGCGCGTACTTCCGGGATGGCCGCAATGGTGGAAACATGGTCGTTGACCTGCTGGCTCGTGAGTTCTTCGCCCAGCACATGCTGTCCGCACAGAACTACGGATTGGCTGGGGTCCTTGCCGAAGGAGAGGGGCACGGACGGCAGAGATTCCAGAACGGCTGCTGTATCCGCGGGGTTGATGCCCTGTTCCAGCATGTACCAGGTAACGGCCCGGTACATGGCCCCGGTGTTGATGAACGTATAGCCGAGGCGGTCCGCGATGAGCTTGGCGACGGTGGATTTTCCGGAGGCGGCGGGGCCGTCAATGGCGATGGCTGGATGCATGAGTGTCTTCTGAGTTGGAAATGGGGGCTAAAGCCGTTTGAATTGTAGCTTTGAGCCCTGTGGAAATCAAGACTGCGTTCCGAAGGGCGTTGCAAAAAGAGTTTCACTTTTTCCCGTAAATCCGTTATACAGCGGGGCATGGCCCAGCTCAAACACCCGAAGATGGTGGACATCAGAGACATTTTGGACGAGAATACGCGTCTGCCTGCTCTGGTGGCCGCGTCCGCCGAAAAGCTGCTGGGCCTGGAACGCCTGAACAAGGCGTACGACAAGATCGTGCGCGACAAAGAATCCGGTTCTCAGGAAAATTTCTTTCAGCTTGCCTCCAGGCATTTGAACCTGAAGCTTCAGCTGCGCCCGGGGGACCTGGAAAATATTCCTAAGAAAGGGCCTGTCGTCGTCGTCGCCAATCATCCGCACGGCTTGTCGGACGGCATCATGTTCGGGGAGCTGCTTACCCGCGTAAGGGAGGATGTCCGCATCCTGGTCAACGAGCAGCTTTCCCTGTGCGGGGAGCTGGATCCCTGGCTCATCAAGGTGGACGTGTATGAAGATGAGAACGCCCGGCGCAAAAACCTTTCCGGCATGCGCAAGATGATTTCCTGGCTGCGGCAGGGCGGGGTTCTGGGCATTTTCCCCGCCGGCACGGTCTCCAGTTTTTCCTTGGCTCACAAAAGGGTGACGGACGACCCCTGGAACGCGAATATCGCCGCCATTATCCGCATGACGAAAGCGACGGTGGTGCCCGTATATTTCCCGGGGCGCAACAGTCTGCTGTTCCAGGGCATTTCCCTGATCAACCGCAAGGCGCGCGTGGCGTTCCTTCCCCGTGAAGTGGGTCGGGACGGCCGCCGGACACACCGCATTGTGGTAGGCAAGCCCATTCCGTTCAGCCAGCTTGGACAGTATGATTCCGATGAAGCCATCGTCTCCCATCTGCGCCTGCGCACCTATCTGCTGGGCAAAAGTTATGAAAAAAGCCGCCGCCCCCATGTGCACAAAAAGGACCGGAAGGCGAAGATGGCCGCGCTGACCTCCCCCGTTTCCGTGCAGGATATGCAGGCGGAAATCGACGCGCTGCCCCCGGAGTGTCTGCATGCCCGTCAGGAAAATGGAGATTGGGACGTGTACGTGGCGGATGCCCTGCAAATCCCCAATATCCTTATTGAAATAGGGCGTTTGCGGGAATATACTTTCCGCCAGGTAGGGGAAGGTTCCGGCAACGCCTGCGACCTGGATACATACGACAACCATTACAAACACCTGTTCCTGTGGGACAGAACGCACCAGAAAATTGTGGGCGCCTACCGCATGGGGGAAACGGACAAAATCCTTGCCCGCTACGGTGTCAAAGGGCTGTACAACGGAGAATACTTTTCCTTTTCCCCTGCCGCTTTGCGGGTGCTGGACCGCTCTCTGGAAATGGGGCGCGCCTTCATTGTTCCGGAATACCAGAAGAGGCCGCTGGCTCTCGGTTTCATTTGGGAGGGCATCGGCCAGTTCATGGCCCGCAACCACCATTACCGCTACCTGTTCGGCACGGTCAGCATTTCCCGGGATTACACCAACCTTTCCCGCGCCCTCATCGTCTCCTATCTGAAGGCGCATGAAATGGAGCCCGTGCTGGTGAATGAGGTGAGGGCCTACAATCCGCCCCGTAAAGCGGATCTGAAGAGGTCGGAATCATGCATCCTCCCTCTGGGGCTGGCAGATGCCCAGGGGCTGTCCCAATTGGTCGCTGATATAGAAGAGGATGGCAAGGGCATTCCCGTATTGCTTCGCCAATATCTGAAATTGAACGGCAAAATTCTTTCCTTCAGCGTGGACAAGCATTTTGGCGACGTATTGGACTGCCTGATCCTGGTGGACATTTTCAAAACGCCGGAGCGTTCCATCAAGCGTTATCTGGGCAAAGACGCGTATGAACAGCTCCTGCCTTACATGCAGCGGGAGAAAGAGGAGGAAAAGGCGGCGGAATAATTCCGCAGGCGTTTTGCGTGGCTCTGCCCCCGATTCTTAACGGGCTAGCTGAAGTGCCTGTAACCTGGGGGAAGGGCGGAGGCCGTTTCCGCAGTCATTTCCCCGATGACGGTGAGAGGCGTTTCCGGAAAATGCTCCGCGGCCAGTCGTGCCGCCCGTTCTCGGTCGCCGGGACGGAAGGTCACCAGCAATTCGTAATCCTCCCCATCCCCTACAGCCTGGGCCGCAGTGAACCCCGGGCGCACGGGAAGAAGCTCTTCATGAATACGGAACCCAAGCCCGGAGGCGGCCGCCAGCCGGGGGAGGTCGGTGCCCAGCCCGTCGGAAAGATCCATCATGGAGGTGGCTACGCCGGAGGCGGCCAGGATGCCCCCTTCCCTGACACGCGGCATGAAGGAAAGATGGTGACCGGTGGGAAAGCTGCCGCCGAGCGTTCCCGTTACGGCAATCAGATCCCCCGCCCGCGCCGTGCTGCGCAGTACGGCTTTGCCTTCCTCCACTTCTCCGGTCAGCGCCACGTTGATGATAAGCCCGTCAGCAGGCAGGCCGGAGCTTTCCCCCCCGGCGATGCTGATGCCGAACTGCCGCGCCAGCCTCCCCATGCCGCGGTAAATTCCTTCCACCTGGGAGATGGGGCGGTCTGCGTGCACGAACAGGGTCACCAGTGCGTGAAGGGGCGTGCCGCCCATGGCCCCTATGTCTGAAACGGCCCGTGCCAGCGCCTTCCTCCCGATTAGCTCCGGGGCCGTTCCGGGCAGGAAATGCATGCCTTCCACCACGCAGTCCGTTTTCAGGAGCAGCTGGCGGTTTCCTGACCCCCGGATGATGGCGCAGTCGTCTCCCGGCCCCGTTTCCAGGGACGGATTGGAAGGCATCAGGGGCAGGAGGCGGGCTACCAGCGCATCCTCTCCCGTCTGCCGGATGCTGGGCTCAGGTTCCATACGGAAGAAGGATGCCGGGATACAGAATGTTGATGAGAGTGGCGGTGTTGAAAATGCAATGGGCGATGATGGGCGTCCAGATGCTGCCCGTGTATTCGTACAGCAGCACCAGTACGGCTCCGAAGATTGCCAGGGGGATGAACGGAACCAGGCTGACGTGGATGATGCCGAAGAGGAGGGAGGTGGTGATCAGGGCAAACCAGACGCCCGTGTATTTTTTCATGATCGGGTACAGATAACCGCGGAAAATAAGTTCCTCCACCAGAGGGGCGGCGATGGCGGCGCTGAAGCAGATAACCGTGATCAGGGGAATGTCGCTGGAATGCCTCAGCACGGAAACAATGGATTGTTCGGCCGGGGCGTTGGTGGCGTGTTCAATCCACTGGAACAGGCCCGCCTTGTCCAGCAGGAAATGGATGGCCAGCACCAGCAGATAACCTGCCGCCGGAGCGTAGAGGAGGACCTTCAGGGAATGTTTTTTCAATCCCAGCGCCTCCATCCGGCCCGTATGGAACATGCGCACCAGCAGGACGAAGGCCAGAATGAGATTCAGGCAGGTTCCGTTGAAAACCTTGTAGCTGTCCAGCTCCATGTTGGTTGTGCTGGGCGGAGCGGAAGCACCCGGAGGCGTGGCTGCCGCCAACAGGGCCCCCAGGCTGAAGTAAAGCACGATGATGCCGCACATGGCGATGTCCAGCATGTCCAGATGGCCTACGGGAATGCGCCATTTCAGCGGATGCCGGGTATCAGGCGCATGATTCCGGCGGAATATGTTTACCGCCACGGCGAGGAACATGACGGTAATCAGGATGGAAGAGAACAGGGTAATGAGCTGGTCCGTTAATTCATTCATGGAATAGGCATGTGTGGAATGGGCCGCCCTTCCAGGGGGCCGCGCCGGAAGAAAAGCTCCTGTTTCTTTAGTGGAAACACGGTGATTTTCCAGCAGAAAATGAGCTATCTCCCCTCATTCCGCAAAAAAAATCATAAGGAAAGGGAATGAATACTTTTCAAGGAAAAGCGGGTATGCTACGTTCCCAACGGATTATCGCCATGAATATTCAACCCAAAATCACGCCTGTGCTGGACCCCGGCTTCGTGCCGGCCGTTCTTTGGAATCAAGCTTTTGAGGCCAAAGCCGCCGCCGATCCTGCTTCTCATCAAGTGGATATCGCTCTGACCCGCAATGACGGGACCTGTTTCCGCTGGTCCGGCAAGCTTCTTCCCCATACCGGAGAAAACATTGCCCTGAATGAAACCTATGTGGAGCGCATTGTGAAATTCCTGCTGTGGCAGAAGGGCGGCAATATCATCCTCGTCGCCGGGGATGACGCTATTGCGGACATGCTGGCCTCCCGCTATTGCAAGGGCGGTATCCGCGAATTCGACTGGGATTTCATCGGCAAGAAGATTTACGGCTCCCCGATTGAAGTGAAAAAGGTTTCCGTGGAAGAACTTCCCGAGGAATACTCCGGCTCCATGACACTGGGCCGCAACCTGGACGGATGCCGCATCGGTTTTGACCTGGGCGGTTCCGACCGCAAATGCGCCGCCGTGGTGAATGGGGAAGTAGTTTATTCCGAGGAAGTGGTCTGGGACCCTTACTTCCAGAAGGATCCCCAGTATCACATTGACGGAATTCAGGATTCTCTGGAACGCGCCGCCGCTCATCTCCCCCGGGTGGACGCCATCGGCGGATCCTCCGCCGGCGTGATCATCAACAGTGAAGTACGCACCTCCTCCCTGTTCCGCGGCGTCAGCCAGGAAGACATTGAAAAGACTCTCGGCAAGGTGTTCCGCACCCTCCAGAAGGAAAAATGGAACAACATTCCCTTTGAAGTGGTGAATGACGGTGAAGTCACCGCCCTCGCAGGGGCCATGGGCATGAACGATAACGCCGTGCTCGGCGTGGCCATGGGCACCTCCGAGGCCGCCGGCTACGTGGATCCGGAAGGCCACATCAAGCCCTGGCTGAATGAACTGGCTTTTGCCCCTGTGGACTACTCGGAGGAAGGCGGAGTGGACGAATGGTCCAAAGATATGGGCGTAGGCGCCCTTTATTTCTCCCAGCAGGCTGTGGCTCGCCTGGCCCCCCGCGCCGGCTTCCAGTTTGAAGGAATGCCCTTCCCGGAACAGCTTAAAAAGGTTCAGGCCGCCATGGCGGAAGGCGACGAACGCGCCCGCAAGATTTATGAAACCATCGGCGTGCACTTCGGCTATGCCATTGCCCATTACGCCAGGTTCTATGATATCCGCAACCTGCTCTTCCTGGGCCGTGTGGCTTCCGGAGACGGCGGCCAGATCATCATTGACAAGGCGGAAGAAGTGCTGCGCACCGAATTCCCCGAGCTGAAGATCCAGCTCCGCGTGCCGGATGAAAAGACCAAGCGCCACGGACAGGCCGTAGCCGCCGCTTCCCTTCCGGCTCTCTCCTGACGGGATTAATCAAATTTGCGGGAGGGGCCCTGGCTGGGGGTCCTCCCTGCTCATATTCGGAGGGGGGCGGACAATCCGCGCCATTTTTCCTCCTTCCTTTTTTCTGATTCCCGTTCCGCCGCCCTGCGTTCATGGTTCCCCAGAAAGAAAACATCGTCAATTGCCCGGCGTGCGGACAGCCCATGGATGTTTCCCTGCTGCCTCCGTACGCCAACGCCATTTGCCCGGGCTGCCAGGCGCTGACGCGTGTAAAAACGCGCATGGGGCCTTATCGTATTACCGGAAAACTGGGAAAAGGCGGCATGAGCGTGGTGTTCCGGGCGGAGGATGCCGTTCTGGGGCGGGAAGTGGCCCTGAAAGTGCTGAATGATGCTTATGCCGGGGATGCCCTGCGTTGCGAACGTTTTGAACGGGAGGCCCGGATCATGGCGCGGGTTTCCCATGAAAACCTGGTGCAGCTTTATGCCGTTGGGCGTGACCAGGGCCTTTTTTACATTGCCATGGAGCTGGTGGAGGGCAATGGCCTGGATGCCCTGATTGCTGCGGAGGAACGTGTGCCGGAAGACAGGGTGCTGCGCCTGACGCTGGATATCGTGCGCGGGCTGGACGCCGCATGGAATGCGGGCCTTATGCACAGGGATATCAAGCCCGCCAATGTTCTTTTGTCCCCCGACGGAATCGCCAAAATCGTGGATTTCGGCCTGTCCCTGCTTCATAGCGAATCCGACATGGAGCGGGAAATATGGGTTACTCCTTATTACGCCGCGCCGGAAACGCTGTTGCGAGGAGAGGAGGACTTCCGTACGGACATGTACGCTTTGGGTGCTACCATGTACCATTTGCTGGCAGGTGCGCCTCCCCGTGTGGACGCTTCCCAGTCTTCCGATATTCTTCTGGAGAACAAGAAAGATCTCCCTCTCCTGGAGCAGGTGGTGAACGACATTTCTCCAATGACCTGTTTCATTGTGGACAGACTGATGGCTTTTAATAAAGAAGACAGGTTCTCTTCCTATCCCGAATTGATAGATGCCGTGGAACAGGCGCAGGAGGAATACGCCCGGGCCATGCAGGAATCCGGTCTCACCTGGGCGGAACGGCGCGCGGTGGAGGCCCGGCACGCACGGCGCAGGAAATGCCGCATCATCGTTGCCTCCTCCATTGTTTCCGTAGTGGCGCTGGCGTTGGGCGTTTGGGGATGGGCGGAATGGCGGGAGGATGGAGCTCCTTCTCCCGTAACTCCGCCTTCGCCTATTTCTCCTGCGGCGGAAGCAGCCTTGGAAGACAGGGAGGCGGCGGAATCGCGGCTGGAGCGCAGCATACGCTTCGGCAAACTGTTTAACGAAGCCCAGGAATCCCTGAACCGTGGGGATCTGGTGAAAGCCGCCGCCATGTTCGGCGATTTGGCGGCTCAGCCGGACTGCCCCCTGTCCACATCCCTTTGGGCCGGTTTGAACCAGGTTCTGTGCATGTGGGTGCGCGGCCAGTTCCCGGAAGGGGTGAAGCGTCTGGAAGAACTGGGCAGAAAGATGGAAGCCTGCGGGGACCCTGAGGAACTGGAACGTTCCAGGGATATTGGCAACCTGGTCATGTACCTGAGCTCCGCAGACTGGTCTTCCCGGATGCCGGGGCTGCGCTCCAATTCTGACCTGGCCGTGCATTATTATGTGGGCATGGCGCTGAAATCCTGGTACTTTGCCGGGAGATGGACGGAATACGGCGGCTTTCTGGACCGGGTGGCCGCTGATGCGGCGGATGACCGGGACAGGAACGTCCGTGAGCTGGCTTCCGCGTGGCTCAGCAACCTGGAGAAGTATACGGACCAGTACGCGCGCTTGAAACGTCTTCAGGACATGCCGGAAAAAACGGTGGCTGAAGTAGAGGCCAAACGGTCCGCGGCGGACTTCCTGCGGGAACAGATGGTCATTGGGGAAGTTCCTTCCATGTCTCCGGCTTATGCCGCGCTGGAAGGAATACTGGATCATTTGAGGATGCAGTACCAGGCTGCGCGGGACTGGGAGGCTGCGGAAGCCGTGAAGGCGTCTGAAAGGAAAAAGGCGGAAGAGATGCAAAAAAAACTGGAGGAGGAAAAGAGGAGGGAAATCCTGCTGGCCGCCCAATCCAGAAGTTATGAAGACGTCTGCCGGGAAGCGGAGGGCATCATGAAGGAAACCGGTGATTATGAGAAAGTTTCCACTGTTTATGGAGAGGCTGAAAAAGTCATTTCCTCTCCTGCGGTGAAAGCCCGTCTGGCCATGCGCCGGGAAATGACGGACCAGATGCTGCCGTTGTTCTCCCGCATGGAGAAACTTTTGCCCGTACTGTTGGAAAAGAAACCGGGGAAAACTCTGGTGCTCAGAGATGGCTCCAGGGTGCGCCTGAAAGGGATGAAGGGACATCTGCTGACCGTGGAGCCTCAGGACAGCCGGGAAGGAAGCGGTGCGTACCAGGTCAGTTGGAACGAGCTTCCGTTCAACTCCCTGCATGCTCTGGCGCGGGAATGCCGCCAGAAGCAGCCTGCGGAATTTTCTTCCCTGACGGATACGTATTCCAAGCCTTTGCTTATTTTTGGCAGGCTGACGGGAACCATTTCCTCCGCACAGCAGGAAAAAGCATTGCTTCAGATGGACCGCTCTTTCATTGAAAAATGGAATTTATGGATGAACAGTCTGGAGGCGGAGGAAGGGCTGCCGGGAGACGATGGAAAATCAAGTTGATTCCGGAAGGGAATAAAGTCCCTTGAAAGGCGGCGGATTGCTGTCGCCGGCAGGTTTCTGCCCCCGCCGCGTGTTTTGCCGGCTGCCCCCGGGCCGGAAAAAAGGAAAACCGTCCGGGCAATTGCCTTTGTTCCGGATTTGGAGAAAAGTAATGGTGATGAAGTAAAATTTGCTTGCCTAGGGTACTTCGGACAGGTCTCATAGCCGCATGAGACTGATCAGCTTTCTGACGCTGGCATGTGTGGCCGGCTTCCTCTCTTCATGCAGTTGTGATTGTCATAAGCCCGCGGACTTCGCTCTGAAGGATTACCAGCCTACCTCCAGCAAGCAATTCCGTTAACTTCCCTGTATGTTTGAAATCCGCGAAAAACCGGAAATGGTGGAACGGGCCATGCTCGTTTCCATTTACTTCGATCCCTCCGAGGCCGGGGAAAAACAGGCCATGCTGGATGAGCTGGAAGACCTTGTCTCCAATCTCGGCATCGGCATCGCAGGGAAGCACCTCATCAAGTCCAGGGACATGCACGCCAAATTCCTGTGCGGCACCGGAAAGGCGCAGGAAGTGAAGCAGCTGGCGCTGGATTGCCGGGCGGATTGCGTTGTTTTTGACAATATGCTCTCCCCTTCCCAGCAGAGGGAATGGGAACGGCTTGTTGACGAATGCGTCATTGACCGTGAAGAGGTCATTCTGGACATCTTTGCCAGGCGCGCCCGGACACGGGAAGCTACCCTGCAGGTGGAACTGGCCCGCATGCAGTATTCCCTGCCGCGCATGGCCCGCATGTGGAACCACCTGGACCGCCAGGGCGGGGGCTCCGGCGGCAAGGGAGGCGGCGGAGCCGCCAGGGGGGAAGGTGAAAAGCAGATTGAAGTGGACCGTCGCCTGGCGCGCGCCAGAATTGAGGCTATTCAAAGGGAACTGGTCCTGGTGACCCGTCAGCGCGCCACGCAGCGCAAGGAACGGGAGCGCCAGGCCGTCGCCACGGCCGCCATTGTAGGTTATACCAATGCCGGAAAATCCTCCCTCCTGTCCCTGGTGTCCGGGTCTGAAGTCATGGCCAGGGATATGCTTTTTGCCACGCTGGACACCACAACGCGGAAGATAGAGCTTCCCCATGGGCAGCCGCTGCTGCTGACGGATACCGTGGGCTTCATCCGCAACCTTCCGCACCGTCTGGTGGAAGCGTTCAAGTCCACGCTGGAGGAAGCCGTTCTGGCGGATTTCCTGATTCAGGTGGTGGACGCTTCCGATCCGGAAGCCGTGCGCCATTATGAAACGACTCTGGAGGTTCTCAACGAACTGGGTGCGGGTGACAAGCCCATGATCGTGGTTCTAAACAAGGTGGACTTGGTGCCGGAAGAACGGCGCGGGGCCCTGGAAACGCTGCTGGCGCCTCATTTCAGCGGCAGGGTGGTTCCCATGTCCGTGAAAGAAGGGAATGGTGAGGGAGACCTGCTGAATGCCTGCGTGGAAATGCTGGAAAGCCGTGTCCGGCGCGCCCGGTTCCTGATTCCCTATACCCGCAGCGACCTGGTGGCCGCCATGCATAGTGAAGGCAAGGTTTTCTCTACGGAATATGTAGAGGAAGGGACCTTGCTGGAAGCTGTGCTTCCTGTGGCCTTTTACAATAAACTGGAATCATTCCTGGCAGACAGGTAATCCCCTGTTCCTGAAGCCTGGGGCTTTGCCTTGCGCTCCGAAGGCCGTTTCGGGGCGGGAAACGCCTTTTCTTCCGGAGACAATGTCCGGATTCCTGGACGGGTCAAACCCGGTATCCCAGGCCGTTCAGGCATTTCATCACATCCCTGACAGGCAGTCCGATGACGTTGTCCGTATCCCCGCGCACGGAGGAAATAATCATCTCCCCGTGTTCCTGGAAGGCGTAAGAGCCGGCCTTGTCCATCACGTCCACCAGTTCCATGTAATGGAGGATGTCTTTTTCCGTCAGCTTCCGGAACGTTACTTCCGTCAGCACGGCCAGGTTTTTCATGCCCAGCGGGGAACGGATGGCAACCGCCGTGCAGACATGGTGCGTGCGTCCGGAGAGCTTCCGGAGCATGGACCGGGCTTCTTCTTCATCTTCCGGCTTGCCAAGAGGGAAGCCTTCCAGAAAAACGAGCGTATCCGCGCCGATGACGGTGGAATCCGGATGTTCCCGGAACACGGCTTCCGCCTTGGCGGAAGCATTGTGCAGGCAGAGTTCCTGCGGGGGCATGGAAGCCTCTTTCAGTTCTTCCGTATCCCGGACAATAATGGAAAAAGGAATGCCGGTTTTCTCCAGCAATTCACGCCGCCGGGGCGATTGGGAGGCCAGGATGACGGGCGGAATCATGGGAGAAGAAAGCGGTCATGAAAAACAGGGAGCCAATCTTTCTCAAGCTCCCTGGATGATGGGCTGTCAATGATTGCCTGTCAACTGTCTGCTTCCCATGATCCTCTGGAAAGCCTCGGGGGAAATTTCCCGAATGGACCTGATAATGTTTTTGGAAAAGGCGCTCATGCGTTTCCGGATGGTTTCCCGGTCTTCCGCTGTATCAAATTCCATGCCCACCAGGGCGCGGCCTACGCGTTCCCCGGTGTAGGTATAGTTGAAATAACAGAGGGAAGCCAGATCCGCGATGCGTTCCATGAAGTCAAGGAAGGCGCCGGCGCGTTCCGGAAATTCAATGTGGACGAACAGGGGGTGTTGACACAGTTCCGGCTGGTAGTGAATCATGCGGAAGCGCACGTCGTCGTCCTCACTGATGTCTTCGAATTCTATTCCTTTCTTTTTCAGTGTCGTGCGGATGGTATCCAGGTCTTCATCGGAAGCGGCAATGCCGAACACGGGGTACTGGGTGCTTCCCTCCGTTTTACCGTATTGCACATCCACCAGCGTCGTATCCTGCGGAATGTGGCGCAGGTATTTAAGCACCTGGCCGCGCTTGGAATCCATGGAAATGCGCAGATAGCGCGTTTCATGGTTGCCGATGCCCGCCTGCCGGGCAATCTGGGTAAGGTGGGTGAAATCCATATTGGCTCCGGAAATGACCACGAAGCTCTTTTCCTCCGGCTTTACTTCGCCCCGGTTCCATTGTTTCAGGAATCCTGCCAGGCTCATGGCTCCGGATGGTTCCGGCACGACGCGGGAGGATTCCCACATGGCCCGGATGGCCTGGCAGACCTCATTATTGGTCACGGTCACGAACTCGTCAACCAGTTCCCGGCAAAGGGGATAGGTTAATTCTCCGGGGATGTGGACGGCTGTGCCGTCGCAGAAGACATCCACGTAATCCAGATTCACCCGGCGTCCCTGCTCAATGGAAGTTTTCATGGACGCCTGGTCGATGCCTTCCACGCCGATGACCTTGATGCGGGGCCAGAATTTTTTCAGCCAGCACGCCACGGAGGCGGCCAGTCCGCCGCCGCCGATGGGCACCAGGATCAC
>ENA-ORPD01002242-ORPD01002242.1-human-gut-metagenome-genome-assembly--contig:-NODE-2242-length-12065-cov-2.545462_pt1 | contig 12065 bp, 9 predicted proteins | sample MGYA00242143_ERZ509076 | MGnify/ENA primary metagenome ERZ509076 (study PRJEB26280, sample SAMEA2338706) | human gut metagenome | biome: human gut; feature: human-associated habitat; material: faeces... | reverse complement strand
CGGCAGTGAATCCTGTTTGAAGATGGCCTCTGTTCCGGCTTGCTGTGTTTCTGTATTTTGTTGTTGTGCTGCAAAATCTGCTTGGCGTTCTTTCTCCAATGCTGCGGCCCGTTGGGCTTCAACCCGTGCAATGGAGTCCCGGACATGCATAGCTTTCAGTTCCTCTTTGGAAGGACTCATGAAATAAGAGTAGCCGATTAGTATGAGTGCGATGACTACTAAACCGGTTATTGTATTTCTATCCATATTTTAATATTAGGTTTTAAATTTTTGATTTTGGAGTGAACCGCACGGGGCGGTTCTATCTGTTATCTTTTAGTTTTTATCTTTTAACTTTTATGATAGACAGGCTTTCACAAATGCCACGAATAGAGGATGCGGGTTGGTTACGGTACTCTTGTATTCGGGGTGGAACTGTGTACCCACGAACCATTTATGGGTCGGGATTTCCACGATCTCAGTTAATCCCGTGTCCGGATTAACTCCTGTCGTGATCATTCCGGCCTGTTCGAATTGTTCGGTGTATTTGCCGTTGAATTCGTAACGATGGCGATGTCTTTCCTCAATATCTTTTGTCCCGTAAGCCTCAATCGCTTTAGATCCTTCTTTCAGCACGCATTTGTATGCTCCTAGACGCATGGTTCCCCCTTTGTCTGTAACTTCTTTCTGAGACTCCATCAAGTCGATAACCGGGTATTTGGTTTTCGGGGCCATTTCCGTGGAATCGGCTCCGTCCAGGTGCAGCACGTTACGAGCGTATTCGATAACAGCCATTTGCATACCCAGGCATATTCCTAGGAAAGGGATATTGTTGGTTCGGGCATATTCGATGGCAAGAAGTTTTCCTTCAATTCCTCGTTGTCCGAATCCGGGAGCCACGAGAATACCGTCTACATCTTTGAATATGTCACACACGTTTTCCACGTTGATGTCGTGTGCGCTGTGTACCCATTTAATATTTACCTTACAATCATTAGCAGCCCCGGCGTGGATGAATGATTCCACGATAGATTTATAGGCATCGTGTAACTCCACGTATTTCCCGACGAGGGCGATGGTGACTTTGCGATTATAGTTTTTGAATTTGTATAGGAAACGTTCCCATGATTCCAAGTCCGGCTCGTGTTTTAAAGGTAATCCAAGCTGGGAAAGAACGATTTCATCCAGTTTTTCTTCCCGCATTTTGATCGGTACCTTGTAAATAGTGTCAACGTCTATGGATTGGATAACGGCTTTTGGGTCAACATTACAGAAAAGAGCAACTTTTCTCCTCAGATCAGAACCCAATTCATGTTCCGTGCGCAACACGATGATGTCCGGTTGTACCCCGTTTTCGAGGAGGGCTTTAACCGAGTGCTGCGTGGGTTTGGTTTTCAACTCACCAGAGGCACTCAGGTAGGGGACCAAAGTCAAATGGATGAACACGGATTTTTCACCCAGCTCCCAACGTAATTGGCGAACGGCCTCGATGAACGGTAAGGATTCAATGTCACCGACTGTACCCCCGATTTCAGTGATTACCACGTCGTAATCCCCTTTTGCCCCGAGGAGTTTTATATTTCGTTTGATTTCATCCGTGATATGCGGGATGATTTGTACTGTTTTGCCTAGATAATCACCGCGACGTTCTTTCGTGATCACGTTTTGGTAGATGCGTCCAGTCGTGATGTTGTTCGCCTGGGACGTCGGGATATTTGTGAACCTTTCGTAGTGTCCCAAGTCCAGATCGGTTTCTGCCCCGTCATTGGTCACATAACATTCGCCGTGTTCATAAGGATTCAAGGTTCCGGGATCGACATTGATATACGGGTCCAATTTCTGGTTTGCAACTTTATAACCTCTTGATTGGAGCAGTTTTGCTAATGAGGAAGCAATAATTCCTTTTCCTAAAGAAGAAGCAACTCCACCCGTAACGAAAACATATTTTGTTGACACGATATAAATATTTTATAGTTATTTCTATATTATACATCCAACGGTTTGAAAATACTTGAACTTTTTGTTATTCAATGAATAACAATCAAATGGAACAAGTATGTTGAAACTTAACGACAAAAGTAAGAAAAAATATCATACAAACATAAAAAGAGGCATTTTTGAAATGCCTCTTTTTGTGTTTGATGGTCTCGACTTAAATCATGCCATCGATGAGTCTCAGCTTTTCTTGCATTAATGCCAGTTTGTGGCGAGCGCTCTCGATCTTGTTGGAAAATTCTTTGACCAGGCTCTCGGAATTACTTGATTTGGAGAAGAATCCAATATTGTTTTCCCAAGCGTGAAGGTCTGTTTCCAGTTGCTTGATCTTGTTGACTAATTTTTCTCTTTCTTGAATGATCTTGCTGTCCTTGTCATCACTGTTGTCGAACGTGTTGATTTTGGACTTAAATCGTTCGATATTTTTCTCGAATTCGTCGATGTCAAGCTGATCAAAGTGATCGTTGATTAGTTTACGGAATTCGTTTTGAACGGTTTCTTTTTCTTTGATCGGAACAAATCCGATTTCTGCCCAGCGGGTTTGGAAGGCTTTCAAAGCCTCGATGTCATCATCGTTATTGCCGGTCAATTTGAAATTGCGTACTTCTTCAATCAGTTCTCGTTTCAGTTCAAGATTCTTTTCCTGATCGGAAGAGACGTGTTTGAATTGCGCTGATTTGCGGTCAAAGAAATGATCACAAGCAGACCGGAAACGGTTCCATATCTTGTTGGATACTTTTTTGGATACGGGGCCGATTGTTTTCCATTCTTTTTGGTACTCGATGATTTTCTTCGTGGTCGTACCCCAATCCGTGCTATCCTTTAACGCCTCGACTTTTTCGCAAAGTTCTATTTTCTTGGTCAAGTTTTTATTCTGTAAGGTCTGTATTTCCTGGAAATATTGACGTTTCCTCTCGAAGAAGGCATCGCAAGCTGCCCGATAACGTTTATACAGGCGATTGCGTTCCTTGAGTGGAATTGTTCCGGCATGTTTCCATTCGGTTTGTAGGGCAAGAACGCTATCTGTGGCCACGTTCCAATCGGAGAGTTTATCAAAAGAAACCGTGGCGTAATTTTCCAGTTTCACGCAAATCTCTTCTTTGATTTTCAAGTTGTTGTCCTGCTCTTCCCGGAGGTTATCGAAGAAACGATGGTAAGCGCTGTTGATCTTGTCCGTCACTTCTTTGAATCGGTTCCAGGTTTCTTCTTGAACTTCTTTGGCAACCGGTCCGATCTCTTTCCATTGCGAATGGAGAGATTGCAGTTGTCGAAAGGCATTCCCGATGTTATTGTCTTCGAGTAAAGCGTTGGCTTGTTCAATCAAAGCATTTTTGGCATCTAGGTTTTTTTTCAGATCAAGATCCCGCAACTCCTTGTTAATTTTGATATAATTGAAGAAGTTCTCCACGTGATGGTGGTACGTTTCCAGCAAATCGCTTGCTTGAGCTTGCGGAACCACCCCCGTGTTTCTCCATCTGTCTTGCAAATTTCTGAAATCCTGGTATGTTTTGTTCAGTGATTCCTCGTGTTGAATCAGATCTTTTAACTCCTCGATAATCTGGAGTTTTTCTTTCAAGTTCTGTTCTTTCTCTCCTTCCAGTTTTTTGTAATATTCCGATTTTTTCTCCCGGTAGGTCCTATACACGCTATAAAAGCGTTCCTTGGAATTGTCCTGATAGTCGAATGTCTCAGCCGGACTCCCGTCTTTGGTAAAATCGGCTAATGCTTTATCGTATTCTTTTTGGTACTGGGCCTCGAAAACTTGGGGTAGGGAATCCAGCACCTTCAGGCGTTGCACGGGGAAATCGTCAATTAAAGACTTCATGTGAGAAATAATTTCGTCCGTGTTAAAACTGGAGAAATCCCATACCGGAACTTCCTTTTCGGGGGCTTTCTCTATCGGTGTAGGTTGACCCTGAACTGAAACCTCGTTTCGTGTTTCGTCATTTAAAGTATCCGGAGAAATTGGCTCGTTGTTATTCAACTCTTCGGCTTGTTGTAAGTTTTCTTGCTCCATAACTGTTCGTATTTTTACGCATTCAACTCACGAAATTAATGATTAATTCTGATAATGCCAATTTATAATGAGTAAAAAAAGCGAGAGAGAGTTCTTTTTGGATTTCAATTGTAAAGCACGTATCTTTGACATTTATAATTGATGCTTATGTTTTCGTATATTCTATATGGTTTTATATGGTTGATCAGTTTTCTTCCGCTCCGGATTCTCTATCTGGTGGCGGATTTGAACTATTTGTTGCTTTATTACGTGGTCCATTATCGACGCGGGGTAGTGAGAACGAATTTATGTAATTCTTTCCCGGAGAAAAGTTTGCGGGAGATCAAGGTGATTGAACGGAAATATTACAAACATTTGGCTGATTTATCTATCGAATTGTATAAGTTGTGGCATATGTCCGAGGCATCAATTCGAAAACGTTGCGTGTTTAAGAACACGGAATTACCCCAGTCGTATTTTAACGAGGGAAGGAGCGTGATCGGGGTGTTGGGGCATTATGGTAACTGGGAGTGGATGTCTTCTTATAGTTTGTGGGAAACGGGGGCGGATTTTCTGGCTTTGTATAAACCGATTCGTGATAAAGTGACGGATCGTATGATGAAACAGATTCGTTCAAGGTTCGGGGCGGTACTCGTGGCAAAGGATGACACGTTAAGGGTTATCGCTCGTTACCGTTCGGAAAATCGTTTGTTTCTGGCTGGCTTTATCGGTGATCAGACTCCTAACGGACGTAATTTGAATTTCTGGATGCGCTTTTTAAATCAAGATACCCCGGTTTTGCTCGGTACGGAGCGGATTGCCCGGAAGTATAATATTCCGGTAGTTTCGGTGCGAATGCGTAAGGTGAAACGTGGGTATTACGAGGTCGAGTTCGTGGATGTGTGTGCTAACCCATCCGAGTTACCCCAGGGGAAATTGACGGAAATGCATACTCGATTGTTGGAATCTTTTATACAAGAAGAGCCGGAGTTTTGGCTGTGGTCGCATAAAAGATGGAAACATAAGAAGAAGTTTTGAATTTAAAATTTAGAATGAAATCAAAAAGCGGTGTTCTTGTGTGGCTGGAATTTAAAATCATAAATCTAAAATTAGAATGGCGAAACGGGTAGCTGTTATTATATTGAATTGGAACGGGGAGAATTTGTTACGGGAGTTTTTACCTTCGGTCATGAAGAACACGAATCTTGATTTGGGGCGTGTCGTCGTGGTGGATAACCGTTCGACGGATGGTTCCTGGATATGTTTGGAACAAGAGTTTCCAGACGTGGAACGGGTGCTGTTCGAGGAGAATTTCGGATTTGCTGGGGGTTATAACCGGGCGATCGAGATGATCGAGGCAGAATATGTGGTTCTTTTGAATAGTGACGTGGAGGTCGCTCCCGGTTGGTTGGAACCGTTGGTCGCCGTGTTGGACCGGGACGAGAAGGTTGCGGCCGTGCAGCCGAAGATATTAGCATATCGGGATAAAAATAAGTTCGAGTACGCTGGAGCGGCTGGGGGATATATTGATTATTTAGGATTTCCGTTTTGCCGTGGGCGTGTGATGGATACCACGGAACAGGATTATGGACAGTACGATGATGAGGTAGATGTTTTTTGGGCAACGGGGGCAGCGTTGTTTATCCGGCACACTGATTATGTGAATGTAGGAGGATTGGATGGACGTTTTTTTGCTCACATGGAAGAAATAGATTTGTGCTGGCGACTTCGTTCGCGGAATCGTGAGATTGTCTGTGTACCTCAAAGTATTGTCTATCATGTAGGAGGAGCTACTCTTAAAAAAGAGAATCCTCGTAAGACTTTTCTTAATTTCCGTAATAATCTTGTCATGCTCTATAAGAATCTTTCACAGAAGGAGTTAAATAAAGTGATGCGTATCCGGGCCTGTCTCGATTATGTGGCAGCGTTTAATTTCTTGTTGCAAGGGCACTGGGACAATGCTCGTGCTGTGATACGTGCGCGGAAAGAGTATAAACAACTATGTCCGTCATTTTCTTTATCCCGTGAAGAGAATATGAGAAAAAAAACTTTGAATCCGATACCTGAACGGACAAAAAGTAGTATCTTGTGGCAGTTTTATGCGAGAGGATGCAAACGGTTCTCTCAATTGTCGGATTTTAAAAGGATAGCAAATGGAATCAAAGGTTAGAAGAGGCATCGGGCTGGTAGCACACGATGCAATGAAAAAAGACCTCATCGAATGGGTGCTATGGAACTCGGAACTGTTGATGGGTAATAAATTCTACTGTACGGGTACTACAGGTACTTTGATATTGGAAGCATTGAAGGAGAAACATCCTGATGAAGAGTGGGATTTTACGATTTTAAAATCAGGTCCGTTAGGTGGTGACCAACAGATGGGGTCACGTATTGTGGATGGGCAGATTGATTATCTCTTTTTCTTCACGGATCCCATGACACTGCAACCGCATGATACGGATGTGAAAGCATTAACCCGTTTGGCCGGTGTAGAAAATATAGTTTTCTGTTGTAACCGTTCTACGGCAGATCATATTATTTCCAGTCCGTTATTTATGGATCCTGATTACGAACGTATTCATCCGGACTATTCCAGTTATACGAAACGTTTCCAGGATAAACCTGTGGTGACGGAGGCTGTAGAATCGGTAAATAGAAGAAAAAAGAAGAGAAAATAAGCCGGTAGTTTACGGCTGTGAAAATAGAAGCAGATCTTGCTTAAAAAGGAATGCAGATGATACGGATTACTTTATTAATATCGTATTATCTGCATTTCGTCATTTATGTTTCATTTCTAGCTGTGATTATCTTATTTCTTGCTGCAGTGTAGCTCAATTCCTGCAGACTCTATATCTGCTCCCATCGGTGGGTTTCGTTTGGAAAGCCGGAGTTCGATTTCTTCAATACAGGGGAATTGGTCAAAGAGTTTTTGTATAATCCGTCCGCTAACGTGTTCCAGTAATTTCGAGGGAACAGCCATTTCGTTTTTTATCACTTGATGTACTTCGGCATAGTTGACGGTGTCGGTAACTTCATCTGTTCGGGCAGCTTTGCTGATATCTACTTTCAGTTTCAGGTCAATGAGATATTCATTCCCAATCAGATTTTCTTGCGGTGCGACTCCATGATAGGCGTAACAACGAATTTCCTTCAAAAGAATATAGCTACTATTTATCTTCATATACTGTCTTTTTAGTGTGATCTTGTTTGACTTTTAACAGGTCTTTCTGTGCAACCATTTGTGGAATCACTTTAAGAAAGACGGGTGTGAGCAGAAGGCAGATGCTTAATGTTATAAGCAGAAGTGCGCTTGCTTGTGCCCAACTATTGTGAATATAACGGCTGACTAATGGACCTAAAAAATGAAGTATCGGTCCATGAATACTCAAGGTGATGATTGAATATCGTCCTAAGTAAGAAACAACCTTTATCTTCTTCACTTTTTTGCAAAGTAACATAATCATAAATATTCCTGCAAACGCAGCGATATATACTTGAAAAATATTTCCCGCATAATTGTTGGTACGCATACCCAATGTGGTAGCGGTAAAGTACATTACCACCAGTGCCAATACAACAAAAACCGGTATCAGTTTGTCGAAACGATGGCTGGGATATAGAAAGAAATTATACCGTCGGATCCAGAAACCGGCTACATAGAAGGGGAGGGCAGTCATGGAAACATCTATATACAGGGGTAACTCTATCTGTAATTTTCCGAGATAAAATCCTGCGCAACCAATCAGGATTGTCACAGCGAACATGACAGGCAGATGCTTTTCGCGCAGAAAGTGAATTAGATAAAACAGGATGTTGCAATTGAATAATGCGAGTAGAAACCAGATCGGTGGATTGAACTTGATAAGGTCGTGTCCATGAAATACAACTAAGAGTTCATTCCATGACACAGGCAGTTGAAATACCCCCGGAGCAATCTTCCAAACAATGTATTTCATTAGAAATGCACTTAGATAGAAGAAAAGAAAAGGAATAATCAATTTGTTTATTTTTCGCAGGATGAATCCGAACAGGCCTTCGTATGATTTGAAAAACACTCCCGAGATAAAGAAGTAAAGCGGCATGCGGAAACAGGATAACATCGAATTCGTATCCAGTTGTTCGAAGGCTCCTCCAACATGTGCCATTACTACAAGGATAATGCAGACTCCTTTGGTTAAGTCCACAAAATCAATACGTCTGCTCTGGTTGCCTTCCATTATCTCTTTTAATTTCTCTTTTTCGGCGCAAAGATACTTTATAAATCGGAATAAAAAGAGGAACATTGAAAAAATAAACGAATGATGCGAAAAGCGAAAAAGTATGATATATAGTAATGATATTATTGCGAAAAAAACGGTTGACTATGTTTTGAAACTCCTTATTTTACCTCTGTTATCAATATATCCTTGAAAAACGAATGACGCGGATCACATAGATTTTTGGCGTTCTTAATCTAGTGTTATCCGCGTCGGTAGTGTCCGGAAAATATCCTTTTAGAAAGTTACTTGTATCTTTTATTCTATTTATTCGGATCTCTTCCTGTGTATTTAATCAATTCGCTAATCTTATCATTAAGTGTTTTTGCTTTCATCAACTGCTCCAGAGTGAGATGCATCCGGTATCTCCAGTAGTTTCGTGGATTGGATGGAACATTAATTCGCTCTTCCGCCACATTCGGATTTCTCCATTTCCCGTCTATCGATAACCAATCCTGGAAAGACAAGATACAGAGAATGGAATTACTGTTGAGATGGTTGCGTACGATTTCCTCGCACAACTCCGGGGTGGCAGTTGTCGGTGCAACTCCGTAATGTCCTAACGTTGCATTATAGTAACGTTGGGTCTGTTGATAATCTTCTTCCCACCAGCCACGCAACGTAGACATATCGTGAGTGGAGATTGTGCAGACAGACCGGTACGGATATTCATTTAAATGCCCGAATTCATACATCGGATTCTTAGGCATCCGCTGAATTTCCAGACTAAGAATCCGGAGATCATTCATCACCGACGACACACAAGCAGGCATCATCCCCAAATCTTCTCCACAAACCAACATGCGGGTTGATTGTGTCAGTTGAGGTAACTTCTTCATAGCTTGTTGATACCAGAACTCGTTGTGCCGATGATAATAATACTGGTCGTATAGTCTGTTAAACGCATTTTTCTCTTCTTCGTTCAGCGACCGGAATACGAAATCTCGTTGCACACCGATACGCGGGTGGTATTTACCTTCCTCTTTCTTATCCGCAACAAATAAGACGTTACTGATTAATGAATAAAGCCCTTCCCGAATCCAGATACTATCTTCATCATTTCTACCAGCAAAGAATTGTTCTACCTCCCGTTGTGTTTCGAATCCCGGTTTCATCCGATAAAGTCCGGAGTCATCAATCAATTGAAGAAAGTCCTGTTTGACTAAATGGGTATGCGGTCCGAACAACTGTCCGAGGAAAGATTCATGGATGAATGGTAGCAGATATTCATCACGGAACGTTAGACCATAACTTTCGATTTCTTCCCGGCTCATCGGCAAAGAAGGATCAAACTGGCCTAACAATCCGTGTACAGCGTGCATTGGTATTTCCCAAATACGGAAGAAACCGAGGATATGATCGATCCGGTAAGCATCGAAGTATTCCGCCATTTTCTGAAAACGCTTCATCCACCAGCGGTATCCGTCTTTTTCCATGACATCCCAGTTGTATGTGGGGAATCCCCAGTTTTGCCCGTTGATCGAGAAATCATCGGGCGGAGCACCCGCTTGTCCGTCGAGATTGAAGTAATGGGGTTCTGTCCAGGCTTCCACGCTGTTGCGGCTGATACCAATCGGAATATCCCCCTTTAATACGACACCGTGTTGGCGGGCATATTCGGTTGCAGACAACAATTGCAGATGCAAATGATACTGGATATAATAATACAACGAGATGTGAGGATAATCTGCTGTTCCCGGTTGGCACATTTTTTCTATATCTTCCGCTTGGTAAACAGAGTGTCGCGGCCATTGGCGGAAATTGGGCGTTTTGTAGGCATCGCGCAGATAACTAAAGACTGCATAAGGTTGCAGCCATCCCTTGTTCGTTTCAAAGAAATCTTTGAAACCTTTGGAAGCCAATACCTTTTCTCCTTCCTGTCGGAACAGTAAGTTAAAAAACTCCCATTTAGTTTGGTTGACCGCTTCGTAGTCAATAGCAGGGAGGCTGTTCAGTTCCTTTTGCTTCTTGTTGAATTTCGATGCCGCTTCTTTATCTTTCAGAGTTCCCATTTGCCTGATATCCGCATACATCGGATGGAAAGCATAAATAGAAATGCTGTTATAAGGATAAGAGTCCGTCCATGCATGTGTCATGGTGGTGTCGTTGATCGGTAAAATCTGAATAACTTTCTGGCGAGTATTTACTGCCCAGTCGACCATACGTTTCAAGTCGCCGAAATCACCTACTCCGAAACTTTTCTCTGATTTTAAAGAAAATACGGGTATAGCGATTCCTGCCCCTTTCCATGCGGGGATGTCGAAATAAACATATCGGTCGGAAATCACGAGCGTTTCGTTGGTTTTCAGTTCCGGGTCTGCCAGATAGCGGTTAGGGTTTTTCTCCCAGCAGTCTGCTTTCTTTTCCTGTTTGTTGTAGAGGATGAATTTATATTCCAGCGGATATTTTAGTTTGCTGGCGTCCAATTCTATCTGCCATTCCGGGAAATTGGTATCACTCATCAACACCGCTTTCTCCGGGTCCCAGTGAGCTAATGATTTCTGGTTGCCACAAATTGCCAGGCAATAATCTTTGTTGATACGTGGGGCGTAGGCCTTGATAACCAGTCCCTTCTTATATCTTTGCGGGATATTCTCTTTTTCAGGATGTGCTAGTAAGGCTTCTGTAAAAGCAGAACTATAAAGATACAGTTGTTCCGGAATATTTTTCCAGCAATCATTGATTCTGTATATCTTCCTGGAGCTTCCTGATAAGAAAATAGATCTCGAAAAACTGTCCCATTCCTTGCGGATAACTATTCCGTTTTGCTCTATCTGATAGCTATAATTGATAGTCATCCCTTCTTGAGGGACTTCAAGCTCAAGTTCTGCCGTCCAATAGATACCATCGGTGGTGTGTAAAGGAATTGATTCCGGAAATAAGCCGGAAATCCTTACTTCTTCTCCCCAATTGGTGCGGTATTCAATATTAAATGATAGAATCATATATATTAGATTTTGATTGTATATGTAAGACACTGCAAGTATAAGACATTTTTTTGAATAAAAAATAAAAGGAGCCGCACCGGACTCCTTTTAATCTTTTGTTTATATATTAATTAACATACGTAGGACTATTATCCACATCTGGAAGCGCCGCAAGTAGTACAAATCAGACAGCCTTCCTGATAAACCAATGTCTCGTTGCCACAGTTCGGGCACTTCTTACCTTTGGCTTCCGTTCCATCCTGAATATACTTCTTCAATGCACGTTCTACACCGTTTTTCCAAGTGTTGATACTTTCACTGTTCAATTGCAGAGAGCCAACCAGTTTGATAACCTGTTCAATCGGCATCCGGTAGCGAAGCACGCCGGAAATCAATTTTGCATAGTTCCAGTATTCCTTGTTGAACTTCTCTGACAATCCTTCAATGGTCGTCTTATATCCGCGTTTGTTCTCGAATTGGAAGTCGTAACGTTTGGTACCGTCTTCATCCACATTTTTGATGATACGTCCGCAAGTTACGCTCTTAGGCAGCAAGATACCTTCGTCGTCATCTTGCAAACCAGTGAATATTTCATAGGGGTGTCCGTCCAATAATCCGACAAAAGCTACCCATTTTTCCTTGTTGTTCTGGAAACGGACAACGTCTGCTTCCAATATTCTCGGACGTACCTCTACAACCGTAGGCGGTTTGCAAGGAGGAAGTCCTTCTTTCTTGTCTTTATCCGATTTCGTAGAGATCAGCACTCCGGAGCGTGAACCGTCACGATATACGGTACAACCTTTACAGCCGGATTTCCATGCTTCTACATACAGGCGGTTTACTAAATCCTCGTCCACATCGTTCGGCAGGTTGATGGTTACGCTGATAGAGTGGTCCACCCATTTCTGGATT
>ENA-ORPD01002239-ORPD01002239.1-human-gut-metagenome-genome-assembly--contig:-NODE-2239-length-12072-cov-2.147541_pt1 | contig 12072 bp, 8 predicted proteins | sample MGYA00242143_ERZ509076 | MGnify/ENA primary metagenome ERZ509076 (study PRJEB26280, sample SAMEA2338706) | human gut metagenome | biome: human gut; feature: human-associated habitat; material: faeces... | reverse complement strand
TCTGATATTCTTTTTCTACATCCAAATAGTTTTGCATACTATCGTAAAGCAGAGTGATCTCTACAAAATAATCGATCATGGATATCTGCCCGGTTTCGAGAGCCTTATTGAGTAATTCGTCGGTCCGTTGGCTGGAAAGAGCCTCTGCATATTCATTCCGGGAGTTTGCCAAAGCTTCGGCTTGCAGGTATAGTTCCCGGAGGGTAGCTTTCAGGGTCTGTTGATTGGCTAAGATATTGGTAACCGTATATTCGGCTTGTGCTTTTGCTTGTTTAACCGTGTTTCTATTTTCCCAAAGCGGAATCGAAAGGCCGATTTTGAAACCGTTCATCTTTGATTCACTACCCCCGTTACGACGGTAACCCAGATCGAATTTAGGTAAAGTCAGGGCCCGGTTTACTTTGATCTCCCGTCGGGCGGATTCGGATTCGCTGCGTAGACTTTTTAATGTGGGATCAGCGGCCAGATACTCCGATTCCAGACTGGAATAGTCCGGTAGAACCTGAGTCTGTGGGTAGTCCGTTGCTTCGAAATCGAGGGGGTGGCCACCGTTCAGTGCCTGTAATTTCTCCAATTGAGCCCGCAAAGCCGAGTTATTGAGTCGGCTGGCATTATTGGCATTAATCTTTTCTAATTGAATTTTGTTGTATTCTAATCGGTTGGCATCACCATTCGCAAAACGTTGACGATACAATTCTGCTAGTTTTTCCGCATTTTTCAGCCGTTGGTCCAATAACTGTTTTTGTTTGCGTAAGTATATGATCTCCTGGCAGGTCTGTTGTGCTGTCAGTAAGATCTCCTGACGGGTGGCTGCATATTGGAGATCGGAAGTTGCAGATTTCAATTTGGCCAATTTGTTTTTATTGGCATAGACCGTAGGGAAGTCGAAACTCTGTACGACGGCTAATTCGTTGGCATTTCCGCCTACACTACGGTCGGCCCACAATTGATTTAATTCGACTGTCGGGTTGGGTAAAAAAATCCCCGTCCGTGCTTCCAGCTTTTGTGCTTGGTTTAGTTGCATGCCTGCTTGTAAGGTGGGATTGTTTACCTCGATATTTTTAAGCACTTCCTTGATTCCCGATTGAGAAAATACAGGGAGAGTGACGATCAGAGACAGGCAAAGGATGTATATGTATTTTTTCATAATGATGAATTGTAAATTTATAAATCGGCTTGTATCTCCTGAGGGGTTACTATTGATGCTTCTTTTTTCCGGTTCAACAGAAAATATACGATAGGGACTACAAATCCGTTTAGCAGAGTGGAGCTTAATAATCCTCCTAATATCACCTGTGCCATAGGACTTTGGATTTCATTTCCCGGAAGATCCCCACCCACAGCCAGCGGAATTAAAGCCAGTGCAGAGGTTAAGGCTGTCATCAGAATCGGATTGAGCCGGTCCAAAGAACCTTGAATAATACTTTCCCTCAGATTCAGACCTTCTTCCCGTAAATGATTGTAGTGGGATACCAGTAGTATTCCGTTACGGGTAGCGATACCAAATAGGGAAATGAATCCGATGATAGAAGGGATACTGATTACCCCTGAGGTAAACCAGATACTGATCACTCCTCCGATGATGGCTAAGGGCAGATTCAACATGATGATACCGGATAAAGGTAAACTCCGGAATTCATGATACAAAATCAAGAATATCAGTAGGATGGAGATCAGGGAAGTCAGGAATAAAGTTCGGGAAGCAGCTGCTTCACTTTCGAACTGTCCGCCATACTCGATGTGATAACCTTCCGGTAGAGAGATTTGTTCGTCTACTGTTTTTTGGATATCGTTGACTACGCCTTTCAAATCCCTGCCGGCAACATTGGCAGAAACGACGATCTTACGTTGTACATTCTCCCGGCTGATGGTGTTGGGCCCGGATAGGGGAAGTACTTCCGCTACATAATGCAGGGGCACTTTACGTCCATCGGCATCCAGCATGAGTTCACCGATTTCTTCCATGCTATCCCGGTCATGGTCGGCTACTTTAATGGTCAGGTCGAAGATTTTTCCACCTTCATTCACTTGTGAAACTACTTTCCCGGCCAGAGCGACATTGATAAATTCGGAAAATTCCGGTAGAGTAATACCATACCTAGCCAACATGTCCCGTTTAGGAAGAATCTGTAACTGAGGACGTTCAATCTGTTGTTCCAGAGTCAGGTCCGCAATACCGTCGATTCCTTGTATAGAATTTTTGATTTCACTTCCCAAGCTATACAGTTTATTCAGGTCATTACCGAATAGTTTGATCGCAATGTTGGCTTTCGTTCCGGAAAGCATGGCGTCGATACGGTGGGAGATCGGTTGACCGATTTCGATATTGGCCCCTTTCAGTTCACCCAATTGTTTTCGTACATCAGCCAGAAATTCATCTCTGTCCCGGTCTTGTAACTCGAAAGGTGCTTCGATTTCGGAGGTATTTACTCCCAGTGCATGTTCATCTAGCTCGGCACGTCCTGTCTTACGTGCCACAGTTTGAATTTCCGGAATCCCCAGGAGAATCTTTTCGGCTAATCCACCCATACGGTCCGACTCTTCAAGTGAGATACCCGGCATGGTACTGATATTGATGGTCAGCGAACCTTCGTTGAAAGGAGGCAAGAAGCTACGTCCTAAACTGAATAGGATGATCAGCGATAAAACCAGTAGGGTGGCAGCTGTACCGATCACTATTTTTTTGTAATGCAGTGCCCAGTTTAACGATTTTCGGTATACCTTTTTTAAGCTGCGGGAGATAAATGGCTCCTTTTCGCTTTTTTTCAATGCTTTTTCGGTAGTCAGCATATAACTACATAATACCGGAGTCAGTGTCAAAGCGATGACGGTCGAAGCAAACAGGGCGACAACGAAAGCAATACCCAGCGGTATCAGCATTCTGCCTTCCATGCCCGAAAGGAAAAATAAAGGAAGAAAACAAGCCACGATGATCAACGTAGAGTTCAGGATAGGCATCCGGACTTCTTTCGAACCTTCGAAAACAATTTCGATGGTCGGGCGTCGTTCTGTGGCGGGTTTGAATCGGTTTTCGCGTAAGCGTTTATATACATTTTCCACATCCACAATCGCATCGTCGACCAACGAGCCGATAGCAATAGCCAAACCTCCTAAACTCATAGTATTGATTGTCAACCCCAAAGCATGCATCACCAGGATTGCCATCAACATAGACAAAGGAAGAGCGACGAGGGAAATGATCGTGGTCCGGAAATTCATCAGGAAAAAGAACAACACCACAATCACAAAAACAGCTCCTTCCAGTAAAGCTTCCTGGATGTTGTGGATCGAACTGTTGATAAAACGGGATTGCCTGAAAATGTCTGTCGAAACCTCGACGTCTTCCGGTAAAGTTTTACGAAGTTCCTGGATAGAGGCATCCAGTTTGTCGGTTAGTTCGAGGGTGTTGGTGCCGGGTTGTTTGGTGACGGTAACCAGCACTGCCGGTTTACCTTTTTCTGAAGCAACTCCTAATTTAGGTGTTTTAGCTCCGATCTGAACGTTTGCAATATCAGCCAATGTGATAGGAAAATCGTCGACGGTTTTAATGACGGCTTTACCTATTTCCTCGACCCGGGTGGTTGCCATAACTCCCTGTATGATATATTCATTTCCGTATTCGTAAAGGATACCTCCGGTGGCATTTTGGTTCATATTTTCTACTACCGGCAGGACCTCGTCCAATCCGATATTGTAATACTTCATACGGGCCGGATCGAGCAATATCTGATACTCTTTGATGTCGCCTCCGATAACGGCCACTTGGGCAACTCCTCCGGTCGAGAGTAAGCGCGGTCGGATGGTCCAATCGGCTATTGTACGTAAATCCTGTAAAGAAGTACTGTCGGCAGTCAGACCGATAATCATCATTTCACCCAGGATCGAAGATTGGGGGCCCAGGGTGGGAGTACCGACATTATCAGGAAGTGCTTCTCCCAGGGTTGCCAGCTTTTCCGATACAATCTGCCGGGCTGTATAAATATTCGTACCCCATTCGAATTCAACCCATACGACCGAGAAACCTGTGGTAGAAGACGAACGTTGACGTCGGTGGCTCCGTTGACAGCGGTTTCCACCGGGAAGGTCACCAGCCGTTCTACTTCTTCCGGTGCCATCCCTTGAGCTTCGGTCATCACCACTACGGTCGGAGCATTCAGGTCTGGAAAAACATCCACTTCCATGTTGTGGGCTGTAATGCTTCCCCAAATCAGCAGGGCTACTGCTGCAATCATTACCAACAAACGGTTGTGTAATGAATATTGTATGATTTTATTTAGCATAGTTACTCCATTTTAATGTTCGTGGGTATGACCCGGAATAGCAGCAGAGGCTGAAGCCATTTTCACCTGATAAGCTCCACGGGTAACGATCCGGTCTCCCGGAGTTAAGCCTGATAATACCTGAACTTCCTTGCCATTGTTGGCTCCGAGTGTGATTTCTTGCTTTTGGTAACCTTCTTCATCGAGTTGGCGGTATACATAAAAATTACCCATTTCGTTCGTTAAGGCCGATACCGGAAGGCTCAGTACATTCTCCATGGGATAAGAGAGCAGGTATATTTCGACGAATGAACCCGGAATGATATCACCACGGTTGTCGAATTCGAAGGTTACCGGGATAAAAAATGAATTTGTTCCGGCTGCCTTACCGACAGATAGTAATTTCCCGGATAAATCAGGTAAAGCATATACTCGATTATCGTAAGGAGTTTTAAAGTTGGCATTGTTGATGGAATTCAGCGAGTTATAGTATTTTTCAGATACGTCTGCACGTAAAACCAGTTTTTTATTTTGCGATACAGTGGCTATAGCCTGACCTGCTGTAACATATTCGCCGTCTTTGACAGAGATGTTTTTGAGATAACCGGTTAATGGAGTGGTGATCCCGACACCTTTGGCCGATTGTTTACCCGAAATAGCTTCATAAGCGGTTTTGGCGTTCTGATAATTTAAGCGGGCATTTTCAAATTCTTTTTGAGAAACAATCTGATCTTTTACTAATTTTTCAGCTCGTTCGTATTCGGCTTTGGCTTTTTCGTAATTGGCATGGATACGGGTATAATAATCTCCTTCGCCCATGTGCTTCGAAGTAATGTAAAAAAGAGGTTGTCCTTGTTTTACCATACTTCCTTCCGCCAGGTTATTGTTAGCATAGGAAATAACCCCGTTGTTGGTGGCTACGATGATCGATTCATCTCCGGGAGCCGGAAGCACCTGACCTGTCGTTTTGATAATCTGGTGGAAGGTTCCGGGCTGTATTTCTTTCACTTCAAAATCTGTTTTGGCTGCCTGTGCTTTTGTGAAGATAATCTCATCACTATGTCCTTCGCCGTTCTCATGTTCCTCTTCTTCATGGTTGTGACCTTCGTGTTCATGGTCGTGATTTTCGTGTTCATGGTCGTGGTTATGAGCTGCATGCTCCTCGGCTGTCTCGTGTTCATGAGAGGATTTTTGAGTATTTTTACATCCGTAAAAACACATCGATAAAATAGTTAGGGCTATAATAAATAGTCTCATATCGTTTTATTTATGGATATTTAATTCGGTTAATTCTTATTGGTAAAGCTGATAAAGTTGTGTTTTCACTGTCTGAAGTTTATAAAGTGGATCGTATTCTTCGGAGGATTATACCAAACCTCATTTCTAACGATCGTTCTGCGGCCGTAAATAAAACGCCCGCAGGGGTATCGACTTTATAAATTTTATGAACTAAGCTTTATCGGTACGATAAAATTCTGTCCGGTTTATCAGAAGGGTATCTCCCTGATATTTAGAAAACTATACTGTAAAAGGAGGGGCTCGGCCGGCCAAGGCTGATATATAACAGGCTGTATGAAGTTTTTCCTGATAATAACTATCGGAATCACATTGTTGCTCTGCTTCAGAAGATAAGAATTCAAGAATATTGGAAACAAGAAACAACGAGAGGCTAAAATGATGATAGGCTCCTTCTTCGCTCTGATGTTCTACATTTTGGCCCCGGTTGATCTGGGTTTGAAAAAGATTTTTTACACACCGATGATTGCTACTGCCTGTGTCATGACTGTGCTCTTCGTTTTCTCCTTCATCCTGGCAGTGAGCGGTTGCGAAACAGATATATTCGTTGTGATGATGATGTGGAAATACAACAAAAGCAAGCATCACTATGCTGGCCATAGAAAGAAGCGTTATTGCTGTAAATTTCCTGATCATCCGAATCTTATATTTTGCACAAATATAATAGATGAGAATGGTTTGTGCAAAGGTTTTCATAGATTTCTCTGAATAACGGCTTTATCTGCCGCTTGATAAAGACGTTTCCGATAGTAAAGTCCGGGGGCCGGGCTTTACTGCTGATGCATATCGAGGAATCCCCGGATCATCATTTCTGCACTGGCTGGATTGGTCGCGATAGGTACATTGTGAACGTCACATACCCGCATTAACATTTGTATATCCGGTTCGTGTGGGTGTTTACCCAGCGGATCCCGAAAGAAAATTACCATCGCAATTTGGTGTTCAGCTACCAATGCGGCAATCTGAGCATCACCTCCCAACGGCCCTGATAGTAAGCGTTCAACTTCCAAACCTGCATCCTGTGCATGTTTCCCTGTAGTTCCGGTAGCTACGATTTCTGTACCTACGGATTTCAGAAAGTCCATGTGTCTGTTCAGGAAAGCTACCATTTCGGCTTTTTTTCCATCATGTGCAATTACTGCAATTTTCATAATTTAAAAGTTATTATTTTTTAACTCTACGAAATTACAAATTTTATTACATAAAATAAGTCCTTCCGGTAAAAATATTTGCGGAGTCGATTTCGGTGAGCACCTATTCTAATTGGAATTTCGGTGCTATATGACCGATAATCGAATCGGTATCCTGAAAAAATCGGGTATAGAGCAAAGAGTCCTGGCTGGCGAGGATTCGGTGGGCTTCCGGTTCGGGGATGACGTAATAACGTCTTTTCCCATCTTCCTGTGGACGATAGACATAGTTACTGAGGGTTTGCATCCGGTAACGGGTTTTCCCGTTTTGGCGGTAAAGAGTGAGGTGAACTCCCAAGCCTCCGTTTGTATATCGTTTACTTTGGTTGGATACAAAATTTCCTAAAGAGAAGACAGTAACACCCAGTGTGTCCTGTTCGTGTTGAATATAGCTTATCGGTTGGATGACGTGTGGGTGTGAACCGATGACGATGTCGGCTCCCCGTTCGTGCAACCAGGAAGAAAGTTTTTTTTGAGTTGCATTCGGAGCTGTAAAATACTCTTCACCCCAGTGCATGACTGCAATGATATTGGTAACCGTGTCTAAAAGGGCCTTTTCGATTTGGCGGGCCATATGAAAGGTATCGATCATGGAAACGACCTGGCCGTGGGTTACCGGAATACCGTTAGTCCCATAAGTATAACTGATCAGGGCAATCTTGAATTTTCCCTGGCGAATATAAAGGGGAGAACGGGTAATCCAAGCCGTTGTATCGGTAAAGGTACCGGTATGGGGGAATTGCAGGGAATCCAGATAGTATATGGTTTTAGCTATACCGCGATGTCCTTTGTCGCAGGAATGATTGTTATTGGTGGTCAGGATGTCGACTCCACATGCTTTTAAATCACGGGCAAGTTGCCAGGGAGCACAAAATTGAGGATAACCACTATACCCCCTGTCGGATAAAGTCGTTTCCAGATTGGCGATGACATAATCGGCTTTTTGCCAATAAGGAGTGATGTACTGAAAACAGGGCAGATAGTCGTAATCAGCTGTCTCTGCATTCCAGGCCCCGCTGATCTGAGGTTCGTGTTGCATGACGTCTCCGAAGAAAAAAAAGCTCAGGCTATCCAATTCCGGACTATTATCCCGGTATAACCAGGGTTGGGCTAAAGCCGGGATATATCCTGAAATCAGAAAAACCAACAGGAAATGTTTCATACTATATAAGCGGATAAAATGAAAAAAAGAGACAAAAATATCGGTTGGATCTTTGTCTCTTTTTATAGCAGGAATCGGAATCCTGTACTTATTTTGTTAAATCAAAACTGAAATCTGCTTCTGCAGGAGGAGTACATTGTCCGCCGGAGCAAGACATATATTCTACATAACCCACTAATTTAGCTTTTGCGCTGGTTACCTTGACCCGTTGAACAAAAGTAGCGGCATTGATAAAATATTTCAGATCCATATCGAACGCTTCGCTATGTTCGGTCAGAGCTTTCTCTGTCGCTTTGAATTCACCTACCAGTTCGATACCGCTGGTTTCATCTTCATCCATATTGAAGGTGGTTGGCAGAGGTCCGCCTTCGGGAAGTTTCGTGTCGTATAAATGCCATCCGCTGTCTACAGTAGCTTTGCAGATGATATCATATACTCCGTCACTCACTTTTTTCTGGGTGATTTGCCATTTTACGGGTTTTAAAACCTGAGCTGTCAGTCCTGTTGTAAATGCTGCGAACAGTACCATTATAACCAATATCTTCTTCATTTTTTCAAAAATTAATTGTTTTGTTTTTTATCTATCACAAAGTAAAGAAATAATCCCTGATAAGCAGTGTTAGACAGGTGTTAAATGTTCCTTAATTAATGATTAACAAAATAGAGAGCGGCAAGCAATATGGAAATCGTTTGTCGCTCGTCCGATATATTTAAAGTGTTTTTTTCACTTCCACTTCCTGGTATCCTTCGATCATGTCTCCGACCCGGATGTCGTTGTAGTTCTCGATATTCAGACCACATTCGAATCCTTTGGTTACTTCCTTTACATCGTCCTTAAAACGTTTCAAAGAACCCAAAACACCGGTGTAAATGACGATACCTTCGCGGATAACCCGGATTTTCGCTGTACGGGTGATCTTGCCGTCACGGACGATACAACCGGCGATGGTACCCACTTTGGAGATTTTGAAGGTTTCCAGAACTTCGACCGTTGCAATGATTTCTTCTTTGATTTCCGGAGAAAGCATACCTTCCATAGCTGATTTCAATTCTTCGATCGCCTGGTAGATGACAGAATAAAGCCGGATATCTATCTGTTCTTTTTCAGCCAGTTTACGGGCGCCCATAGACGGACGTACCTGGAACCCGACGATGATTGCATTCGAGGCTGCAGCCAGTAGTACATCTCCTTCTGTAATCTGTCCGACAGCTTTGTGAATGATGTTCACCTGGATCTCATCTGTAGACAGCTTGATCAGTGAATCGGACAACGCTTCGATAGAACCGTCGACGTCGCCTTTAACAATCACATTCAATTCCTGGAAATTACCGATAGCGATACGGCGTCCGATTTCGTCCAGAGTAATGTGTTTCTGAGTACGCAGACCTTGTTCACGCTGGAGCTGTTCCCGTTTATTGGCAAGTTGCCGCGCTTCTTTCTCGTTTCCCATTACATTGAATTTGTCACCTGCCTGTGGAGCACCGTTCAAACCTAATATTAAAGCCGGTTCGGAAGGACCTGCCTTCTCCATTTTTTCTCCCCGTTCGTTGAACATGGCTTTGACGTGTCCGAAATACTGGCCGGCAAGCACAATATCACCTACTTTAAGCGTTCCGGATTGTACGAGCACTGTAGCTACATATCCACGTCCTTTGTCCAAAGACGATTCGATGATAGAACCGGTAGCTTTCTTATGAGGATTGGCTTTCATATCCAGAAGTTCGGCTTCTAACAATACCTTCTCCAGCAACTCTTCGATATTTAAGCCTTTCTTAGCTGCGATTTCCTGACATTGGTATTTTCCTCCCCATTCTTCCACCAGATAATTCATATTGGCCAGTTCTTCCCGGATTTTGTCCGGATTCGCTCCCGGTTTATCTATTTTGTTGATGGCAAACACAATAGGTACTCCCGCAGCACTGGCGTGGTTGATCGCCTCGATGGTTTGAGGCATGACGTTATCGTCGGCAGCGACGATGATGATAGCGATATCGGTCACTTGAGCACCACGGGCACGCATCGCTGTAAATGCTTCGTGCCCCGGAGTATCCAGGAAAGTGATCGTCCGGCCGTCACTCAATTTTACGTTGTAAGCTCCGATATGCTGTGTAATACCACCGGCTTCACCTGCGATGACATTGGTTTTACGAATACTATCCAATAAAGAGGTTTTACCATGGTCGACGTGCCCCATAACAGTGACAATCGGCGGACGTGGCAACAGGTTCTCTTCGGAATCTTCTTCCTCTTCGTCGATGGCTTCCTGAATTTCAATGCTTACAAATTCAACCGAATAGCCGAATTCATCGGCAACAATATTGATCGTTTCTGCATCCAAGCGTTGGTTGATAGATACAAAAAGTCCGAGCGACATACAAGCAGAGATAACCTCTGTCACACTAATATTCATCATGGTTGCCAATTCGGCTACCGTCACGAATTCCGTTAGTTTCAGAATGCTCTTTTCCTTTTCTTCTTGTTCCAGTTCGGCCTGTAACTTTTGCTGTGCAGCATCCCGCTTATCCCGACGGTGTTTTGCAGTCTGTGATTTTCCTTTGCTTCCTAAGCGGGCAAAAGTATCTTTGATTTGCTTGTCGATATCTTCATCGGAGATTTCAGTCTTTTCGTTTTTCTTTTTCTTCAGCTTTTTCAGTTTCCGCTTATTTTCTTCAATTTTGGCATTTTTGGCCGGAACGGTAGCTGCTTCCACCTGAATTTTTTCATCCTGACGATGAATTCTTTTCCGTTTTTTACGGATATCTGCATCCTCTTCTCCCTTATTAACGATATCTGTCGATGGGCTTGCTACCGGCTGTTCGGTTTTAGCGGCCGATACGAAAGGCTTGTTGGCTTTTTTCTGTTCACGGCGATCCCGTTCCCGTTCCTGTTTACTTTTTTTCGGAGGTCTGGTACGTTGGTTGATGGCGTCCAGGTCGATTGTACCCACTACTTTTACATCTTTCAGCGCAGGTTGTGCTACTTTGAAAGGAGTGGATTCAGAAGACTCTTCCATTTGTACGGAAATTTCGGGCTCCACTTCTGGTGTTACTTCTCTTTCTTCTTCCTGAGTTTCTTCTACTTCAACCCGGGTTACTTTCGGTTCTTCCACTTTTTCGGTTATTTCTTCCTGAGTTTCTCTTTTCGGTTGTTCAACCTTTGCTTCTACCGGTTCCGGTTGTGTTTTTTTCTCCGGATTCAGATCGATATGATCGACAATCTTAATTTTATTTTCGAATCTCACTTCATCTTTAATCGAAATGAATTCCTCTTCCTCTTCTTCTGTATTTTCGTTTCCTGAAGAGATGTTGCCAGCGTTGTCTATCGTGACAGTCTCTTTTTTCTTTCTGGTATTTTTCAGATCAACCAGAGAGGACTCTTTTTTTACCTGGCTGTCAGATGAAAATTCTTTTGCAACCAAAGCATAATCTTCATCCGTTAACTTTGCATTCGGATCTGAGGATATTTTGATCCCCTTACTGTGCAGGAACTCTACGATAGTAGATAAACCTACGTTAAATTCTCGGGCTATTTTACTTAATCTTACTGCCATATTGAGATTACAAATTTACAAGCGTTAATACAGAATTATTCAAACTCTGCTTTTAAAATATTGAGAACCTCACGTATGGTCTCAATTTCAAGGTCTGTCCGGCTTTCCAGTTCTGACTCGCTGAGTTCTAATACACTCTTGGCAGTGTCACAGCCGACACGTTTCAGTTCGTCGATCACCCAACCTTCGATTTCATCGGCGAATTCATCCAGATTGACATCTTCTTCCTGGGCTTGATCGAGTTCGCGATATACGTCGATATCGTAACCGGTCAGCTGACTGGCCAATTTGATGTTCAATCCACCTTTACCGATAGCCAGTGATACTTCTTCCGGATCGAGGTAGACATTTGCTTTTTTATGGGCTTCGTCGATTTCGATATTTTTGATCTTAGCCGGATTTAAAGCACGAGTGATGTAGAGTTGTAAATTATTGGTATAATTGATCACATCGATATTTTCATTTCTCAACTCTCTGACAATACCATGTATTCTCGAACCTTTCATACCCACACAAGCACCCACCGGATCGATACGGTCGTCGTAGGATTCTACGGCAACTTTGGCTCTCTCTCCCGGTACCCGGACTACATTCTTGATCGTGATCAGACCGTC
>ENA-ORPD01002235-ORPD01002235.1-human-gut-metagenome-genome-assembly--contig:-NODE-2235-length-12099-cov-13.809283_pt1 | contig 12099 bp, 10 predicted proteins | sample MGYA00242143_ERZ509076 | MGnify/ENA primary metagenome ERZ509076 (study PRJEB26280, sample SAMEA2338706) | human gut metagenome | biome: human gut; feature: human-associated habitat; material: faeces... | reverse complement strand
AAACGAAAAAGCCTGCCTTGGCGTGACTGCTAAGACAGACTTTTTCTACAGGCTGCGGCATAGTCGCACAAACGACTATGCCGTTTTTTATATGCCGGCGAGCTTCACTCCTCGTCAGGCTTGTATTCCAATATATCTCCCGGCTGGCAGTTGAGAACATCGCAGATGGCCGCCAGGGTGGAAAAGCGGATGGCGCTGATATGTCCATTCTTCATTTTTGATAAATTCACGTTGGCCACGCCGACTCTTGCCGATAGCTCGTTGAGGCTCATCTTCCTGTCGGCCATGACACGATCCAGCCGCAAAATGATCTGTCCCATTCTTCCGCCTCCTTACAGGGTCTCATCCGATTCCTTTTGCAGGCAAACACCGTATCTGAAAACAGCCACCAGAGCCATGGTTACAACAAACGCTATCAAAATGCCCCACTGAATGCTGACATTGGTGCTTTTTCCTGCGGTGAAAAAGCTCTCCAGCATCGTTTCGGCGGCAGAAGTAAAAACGGCAACCGGAAGAAGTGAAAAGCCAAAGCCGCGCATCTTGGCCACAACTTCATTGCAGAACGGAGACTCGCACTTGGTGAGCACGGAAAACATCCCTCTGAGCAGCCAAAGCGCAACGGTTGCGGACGCTGCAAACAGCGCGGCGAAAATAAACACTTTCGTAAGATCGCTTGCGTTATATTCGGCCGGGGAGGCCTCGGCCTGCATGACCTTCGTGTTTCCGTCGGAGTGGATCTCGGCAGAGTCATATGAACGGTTAAAAAGCTTAAGCTCAGTTTTAAACTGCTGATCCTCAGGCGGTGTGACCTTACCTGCGCCCTCCCCGAGCATATACAGCGGACTGCTTTCGCCGGAATAGCTGAAGTTTCCTCCGATTATATTCCACAATGTATCAAAGCTTTCCGCATTGAAGCGCAGCTCGGTGTTTTCAACAACGCGCACCGTCAGTGCGTTATCCGGCAAAGCCGCCACGAAAGCGGCCGCAATGCAGCATGAGATCGTTATAATCGCCGCTATAACGGCCAAAACCGTCATGACTATCTTTCCTGCCTTGCCAAACAGACGGAATTTTGAAATAGTATCGGAATTCATGTGTGCTATTCCTTTCTGCGAAAGCGCTCTGCCCGAGCATCCCTGTGATAGATAGCTGTATTATAGCATTCTTTTGCGCGCAATGCACCAAAAATTAAGAGCGCAGTGCAGCTTTAGAGAGTTCTGCCGCTCAGCACCGTCCATGCCGCGATCCCGGCCGTCAGCAAAACGGTGATCGCCGCCGACAAAAGCCGTGTTTGTCGCTTCTTTTGTACTCCGAGAACGGTAACGGCAATAATAGCCGCGCAGGAGGCAACGGTAAGCAAATGCCGTGGAAACACTTTGAGCATCTGCTGAAAATAGCTTACTCCCATCAGGGCAACTATTGTATTTCCGACGCCCAGTATCGCAGCGCCCAAGGCATTCTGGCGCTTTGCAAGGAACGCGATTGCTCCACCGGGGAGGGTCAGCAGCGAAACGGGCAGCCAAATGCTCGTGTAATAGTAAAGTGCCTTGTCCAAGCCGATCGCAGGCAGCTCAACGAGGTAAATTACCGGCTGGCTTATGAGGAAAAACACAAGGCATTTGAGTCCGGCCTCACGGGCGCTTTTGCAGTTTGACACGATCAAAACCGCAAACAGCACCCACCACTCGAGCGTGACTGCAACGTCCTGAAACGAAGTGTCGTGCAGGATCGGTATCTGATTTATTACGCCGACATAGATACCGATGATCACCGCAAAGCCGCAGACTATCGGCCATGTCATCGGCAGGCCGCCGAACGCAGCGGATATCTTCTTCATTTCTCAGCCCCCAACCGAGGATATCGTGCCGTCGGCATTGAAGCCGACTGTCACCGTATAGTCCTTGATAGCAAACGGCATATCGCCCAAGGTTTTTGAGAAAGTGAGCTTTACATCCTCCGTACCCACACCCACATGAGAAAACTCAAACACATAGGTGCTGCCGTTTTCGCGGCTGTCATTGAGCGCCAGCGACTCGGGGTCGGAGCTTTCAAGCTCATACTTTTCGCCGACGGCATACGGGAGCAGGATGCCGAGCTTCGGCAGACCGCCCTTAAAGCCGAAATTGCACTTTCCGCGGAAGAAGATCGGCAATATCAGCATCAGCAGGCCGGCTATGATAAGCCTTGAAATATCGTCGTTTATCTGATACAGAAACGACTCCTTACCGCCCATTGATTCAAACATCAGCCCTGTCAAAACGGCGATCGTATCGCGCAGGACAAAAAAGGCCAGTGGAACAATCAGCGCCGTAAACAGCGCGTTATTTAAAAATCTGTGCTTCACGGTTTTCTCCATAAAGGCCACCTCCGACTGTGATCAACGTAAATTATTTAACGTAAAACGTTAAATCGATAGTATCACCGGCTCGAAGGTATGTCAAGCGATTTTTAATGCTTATCATTAAAAATTTGACGTTTTGCATGGGTAAACCGTATAAAAAAGCTCCCGTATCACAGGATACGGGAGCTTTAGCGTCCTTATTTTGATTTCGGTTCGGGTTTTTCTCCGGCAAGAGGCTTGCCGTTTACGGCGTTGCGCGCAACGACATACAGCACCGAGCACAGCGGAACGCTTATGAGCATTCCGACAACGCCCATTGCGTTGCCTCCGATCGTTACAGCAACGAGAACCCATATACCGGGCAGGCCGACGGACTTGCCTACGACCTTGGGGTAGATGAGGTTGCCCTCAAACTGCTGAAGGACGATTATAAACACAACAAACCACACGGCCTGGATAGGCTTTACGAGCAGGATCAGGAACGCACCGATAGCGGTTCCTATAAACGCACCGAACACGGGGATCAGCGCCGTGAAGCCGACGAGCACGGATATCGCCGGGGCATACGGCATGCGGAATATCGACATGCCGATAAAGCACAAAGCGCCGATGATGACAGCCTCGGTGAGCTGGCCGGTTATGAAGTTTGTAAACGTGCGGTTTATAAGGTCGAGCATATCGAGAAGCTTCTGCATCTTCTCGGGCTTCATGAGCTTTGCAAGCACCTTTTTCGACTGCCGCTTGAGCGTTTCCTTCTGAGCAAGAACATAGATGGAAAACGCAAGCGCCAGCACGATGTTTATGACCGCCGTTACGATCGACGTCGTTGCCGACAGGGTGGTATTCAAAACAGCCGTGCCGCCGTCCTTGAGGATCTGAATAAACTTATCCGTATCAAAGCTGAATTGCGGCAGCTCCACTCCGTACTTATCCAGACGCAGAGCCAGAGCTTCCCACCAGCTTTCCACCTCGGATACATACGAGGGCACCATGCTCACAAGCGAGGACACCGAATCGCTCAGCTCAGGCATGATAATGAACACGACGGCGAGAATGATGCCTATGACAAGCAGTATGCTCAGCAGCAGGCATATCGGGCGCTTCATTTTTTCGACCCATTTGCCCTTGCATTTGCTCAAAAGCTTCATCCACAGCCGCTCGATCGGCCGCATGATGACATTGACCACATACGCTATGCACAGGCCGATCACAAACGGCGAAATGAGCGAATACAGCTCGCCGATGTATTTAAACAGCAGCTTGTGATTATATATCGCCCATATGAGAAGCACCGTGAACGTTATGATGAGCAATATTCGTTTTACGGTTTTTTTACTGAGTTCCAATGCTAAGCCCCCTTCTCCAGCTCTTACTGCACGCTGAACAGGATATCGCCGTAGGTCGGATACGGCCAGAACTGCTTTGCCGTATTGACTTCAAGCTCGTCAACACTTGCTCTGAGCGCTTCCTGCGCAGGAAGCACCTTGTCGCGGAAAACGGATGCTCTTGTGTAGTTATCCGAATACTCGTCGGCAGACTCGGCCGCGTCGGCCAATATCTGCGCATTTTTGACCGTTTCGCTCATAATGGTGCTTATCTTGGCTGCCTGATCCTTTTCAAAGCTATTGTCGATGCCGAGCTGCGCTTTAACTATGGCAGTATCGCTCAGCTGCTTTGAGTAAGCGCTTGACGCCGGGAGAATATCCTGCCAGACCATCTCCTGCATGGTCTGCGCCTCGATGCGGATAACCTTGCAATAGTTGTCAAGCTTCATCTTGTAGCGCGCGGCAAGCTCTATCTCGGAATACACTCTGTGACGCGCGAAAAGATCGACGTTCTTTATGTCGAGGTAATACGGCACGCAGTCCACCGTCGTGCGGAAATTTTTAAGTCCGCGCGCGGCCGCTTCCTTGAGCCACTCCTCGCTGTAGCCGTTTCCGTTGAATATGATGCGCTTATGCTTTTTTATAACGCTGCGGATAAGCTCGTGCAGACTCGTTTCAAAATTATCGGCATTCTCCAAAATGTCGGCATATTTGCGCAGCGACTCGGCAACGGCGGTGTTCAGAACAACGTTTGCGCCGGATATGGAGGTTGACGAGCCGAGCATACGGAACTCAAACTTATTGCCGGTGAAGGCAAAGGGCGAGGTGCGGTTGCGGTCGGTCGCGTCGCGCGCAAACTTGGGCAGAACATGGACGCCGACCTTTATCTGCTCCTTTTCCTTGCCGCCATACGGCGTGTCGTTTTCTATCGCCTCGAGTATCTCCTCAAGCTCCTCTCCGAGGAACACCGAGATTATCGCCGGGGGCGCTTCGGCAGCGCCGAGGCGGTGGTCGTTTGCAGCGCTCGCAACGGATATGCGCAGCATATCCTGATAATCGTCTACCGCCTGCAAGACCGCACACAACATCAGCAGAAACTGAGCGTTTTCATACGGAGTCTCGCCCGGCTCGAGAAGGTTTAACCCCGTGTCGGTCGTCATAGACCAGTTATTGTGCTTGCCCGAGCCGTTAACGCCGGCAAAGGGCTTTTCGTGCAGCAGGCACACCATGTCGTACTTACGGGCAAGCTTTTGCATAAGCTCCATTGTTATCTGGTTGTGGTCTGCCGCGATATTGGTCGTCGTGTAGATCGGCGCAAGCTCGTGCTGGGCAGGCGCGACCTCGTTATGCTCGGTTTTCGCAAGAACGCCGAGCTTCCACAGCTCCTCGTCAAGCTCTTCCATGAACGCGGCGACGCGAGGCTTTATCGTCCCGTAATAATGATCATCCAGCTCCTGACCCTTGGGTGGCTGCGCGCCGAAGAGCGTTCTGCCGGTGTACATTACATCCTTGCGTTTTTCATAAACGCTTTTGTCGATGAGAAAATACTCCTGCTCCGGGCCGACGGTCGTCTTTACGGCCGTGACGTCGTTATTTCCGAACAGACGGAGCACGCGCAGTCCTTGACGGTTGAGAGCCTCCATAGAGCGCAAAAGCGGCGTTTTCTTATCCAGTGCTTCGCCGCCGTAAGAGCAAAACGCCGTCGGTATGCAAAGGACATTATCCTTGATAAACGCATACGAGGTCGGATCCCACGCGGTGTAGCCGCGCGCTTCAAACGTTGCGCGCAGTCCGCCGGTCGGGAAGCTTGACGCATCCGGCTCGCCCTGGATAAGCTCCTTGCCGGAAAACTCCATGATTATTCTGCCGTTATCACTGGGTGAAATAAAGCTGTCGTGCTTTTCGGCGGTGATGCCGGTCATCGGCTGGAACCAGTGCGTAAAGTGCGTTGCGCCCTTTTCTATCGCCCAGTCCTTCATCGCGTTTGCAACTATCTCGGCCGTTTCGCCGTCAAGCCGCTCGCCGAGCTTTATTGAGCGTTGGACCTGCTTATATGCCTGTTTTGGCAGCCGCGCCTGCATGACGCAGTCGTTAAACACCATAGAGCCAAACAATTCAATTACATTTTTCATTAGCAGATCCGCCTTTCGTGCATTGGGGTATAACATTGCCCTAATAGAGGAATTATATTACCCGATGCTCATTTTTGTCAACGCTTATATGTAAAAGCGTTGACAAACATATCACAGGCGTGTATACTAACTGTACTAATAAAACCCATACAGTTGTTCGATCTGCTGCTTGGATTTGTGAAAGAAAAGCTCATGAAAAATACGCTTAAAAACAATCTGCTGTGGATAGCTCTTTTGGCTGCCATATCGGCAATAACGATAAAGATCGTCACATCCTGCTCAAAAGGCTTTTCGTGGGGACGTTTTGTATGCTTTTTAAAGGGTGCTGATCCTGTGTGGATAATGCTTGCCGTGCTGTGCGCATTTGGCTTTATCTACTTTGAGGGGCTCGGTCTGCAATGCACCTGCCGATTCTTCGGGCATGGTTTTCCCGCCGGAAAGGGCATTATTTTTTCCGCCTCCGATATTTTCTTTTCCGCGATCACCCCATCTGCGACCGGCGGCCAGCCGGCAGCGCTTATTTTAATGCTCAAGTACGGAACTCCGGCTGCGGTGTCAGCTATCGCATTGCTTTTGAACCTTGTGATGTACACGGTTGCCATACTTACTATAAGTGCTGTGTGCTGCCTTGTTTATCCGGGCATTCTTTGCCGCATGAGCCTTGTTCCGAAGCTTTTCATTGCCTTCGGCGTCATTGTTCAGACAGCGTTTATCGCACTGTTTCTCATGTGCATTTTCAATGAAAAGCTCATCCTCAAGGTTTGCCGCTGGGGGCTGAGGCTGCTGTGCAAAATACATGTTTATAAGGACTATGACGCGCAGTATGAAAAGCTGCTTGCAATGATAAAGCAGTATAAGGAATGCGGCGCACTGCTGAAAAAGGAAACCGGGCTGCTAATAAAGGTGTTCCTGTGCAATCTTGCGCAGCGTCTGTCGGTGATATTTGTTTCGGTTTGTGTGTTTCTTGCGGTCGGCGGCGAGGCAAAGTGCGCGTTCAAGGCGTTTTCCGTGCAGACGCTTGCCGTGCTCGGCTCGAATGCGGTTCCCATCCCCGGAGCGGTCGGTGTTGCGGATTTCATCCTGCTCAGCGGATTCAGGCAGATCGTACACGAGCCTGTGAGCGTTGAGCTTTTAAGCCGCGGCATAAGCTTCTATGCAACGATAGTGTTCTGCGGTGTTCTTTTGCTCTGCGTACTTATAAAAAGAAAGCTTAAAAATGGTGATAAGATATGACTTCAAAGAAAATGGCCGTCGGCCTTACCTGCTGCTACTTCAAGCATCTCGGCTGGCCGGCACGTCAGATAATGACTAACCCGATACTTACTGCAATCATCGGCGCTTATATGGACACGAAGCTCTCGACCCGGCGCATCAGCGGCTTTATCCGCGCGAACGCGCTCAATATGAGCGACTATATAAAGCAGGATTACCGCTGCTTCAACGACTTTTTCACCCGGCAGGTCAAGGCCGGCGCGCGTCCGATAAACACCGACCGTGACACGCTCATCTCCCCCTGCGACGGATACATGTCGGCCTATAAAATAAGCAGCGACTCCGAGTTTTCGATAAAAAACAGCTATTACAACGTCGAGGATCTCGTAGGCGGTGCGGATATCGCAGACGATTACATAAACGGCACCTGCCTCGTACTGCGGCTTGGCGTTGAGAATTACCACCGCTATTGCTACATCGACGACGGCTTCAAAAGCCGCAACTGGCACATTCAGGGGCGCTATCATCCCGTGCAGCCGATAGTAGTGCGCAAAAGGCCCGTGTTTATGCAGAACACTCGTGAATACTGCATGCTGTACACCGAAAATTTCGGTACCGTTGTGCAGATCGAGGTCGGCGCATGCCTCGTCGGGAAGATCGAAAACTACCGTCAGGCAGGCGTTATCCATCGCGGCGAGGAGAAAGGTCTGTTCCGCTTCGGCGGCTCGACGATCGTCCTGCTGTTCAAGGAAGGCGTGCTCGATCTTCCGCAGGAAATTTTCGAGCAGACCCTGCACGGCAGGGAAAAGCCTGTGATATTCGGAAGCGCAATATGCAAAAAGGCGGATCATTAAAGAATCACAAAAAATACTATTGCATAGCAAAAAGCCTGTCCTCCCGGACGGGCTTTTTGAATTCTTAATTCATTTACCTCAAAGTGCGTGGATCCTGCGTTGGTGCAGAAGCTGTCTATCCTGCAAAACTAAGAAACAGAATAAGCCGGAGGATATCGTGAAGCTTTGCATACGCATAGCCGTCGGCGCAGCCTGCCGGCGGTGCGTTTCCGTCGGCGGCTTTGATCTGCGCGAGGTTGCGATAAGCGAGCACGAATCAATATTCGACGTTCCGGCCGAGTTTCGTCGGGAAACGACATACATATGATTGTATAATCGTCATGTCAGTGCAAATTATGCACAATTATTTTCTTATATAACTGGCTATTTCGCTGTTTTTAAACTTTTTGTATGAATACCGTTGCAAGTGATGTAATAATTCTGTATAATATTTGTCGTATGTTGACACTATGACTTTTGCAAATGGAGCAAGGAGGAAAAAAATGAGAACACGAATTATCAGTCTGGTAATGGTTCTGGCGCTCGTATTCACGCTGCTGCCCGTTTATGCCATTGCCGATGCCGTATCCGTCACAGGGAACGACGATACAACGGACAGTCAGAGTATAGATATTCAGGATATCGTCGGGAAAATACAAGCCCTGATCAAAGGCGGCGACCCCAACGGCGAGCTTGAGAATCTTCTGAAAGGGCTTAATATCGACACGATCGTCCAAATTCTCGAAAAGCTCGGCCTTGACAGCAATACCGCCAAGCAGCTCCTTGGAAAGCTCAAGGATATGGATATGAACGCGCTTTACGATACCTTAAAGGAGCTTCTTGAAAACGGCAATATCCCCACCGATAAGATTATTGATATCCTCAAGGGCTTGTTCGGTGATAGCAACGGCAATATCCCCACCGATAAGATTATTGATATCCTCAAGGGACTCATTGGCGGCAACGGCAATATCGACACCGATAAGATTATTGAGATCCTCAAGGGACTCATCGGCGGCAACGGCAATATCGACACCGATAAGATTATTGAGATTCTCAAGGGACTCATCGGCGGCAACGGCAATATCGATACCGATAAGATTATTGAGATCCTCAAGGGACTCATCGGCGGCGACGGCGATATCGGCGGAATTCTCGGGCAGCTTGATGCATACACTCTTCTCAAGGCTATCGCCGGACTTATCGGCAGCAAGCTTGATGTTACCGGCCCCAAAGACGTTACCGTGAATGAAGGCGAGACCGCGACCTTCAATGTCAAGGTCAACAGTAAGGCATCCGGCCTCAAGTACATGTGGATCGAGCCTTCCGTCGTCAAGGGTCTTGACCTCGGCGGCATCGACTTTTCCGGCAGCAAGCTTGAGATCGCAATGAAGCTCTTCCAGGCTCTGAGCAAGGTTTCCCTCAGCACCACTGACACTCTTGCGCTTAAGAACACCGCAGCCGCGGATAACGGCCGCACCTTCGCATGCGTGATCTATAACATCGCACTTAAGGACATCACTCTGTTTGTGACCGACGAAGCAAAGCTCACCGTTACCCCGGTCGTCCCCTGCCAGCACGTCAAGGTCATCGACACTCCGGCCATCGCAGCCACCTGCACCACCGACGGCCGCACCGAAGGCAGCCATTGCAGCGTGTGCAATGAAGTTCTCAGCGTATCCGAGGTCATCAAGGCCACCGGCCACGATTTCAGCGACCTCGACGGTATCCGCTGCAAAAACTGCGGCGAATATGTTCCCTTCCCCTTCACCGATGTTCCCAAGACCGCTTGGTGCCGCGCCGATGTTGAGTATGTATGGCAGCACGGCATCATGAAGGGCATTTCCGCCACCAAGTTCGGCCCGGACACCAAGATGACGCGCGCAATGTTCGTCACCGTCCTCTATCGCATGGAGGGCTCACCTTCCGTTGAAGGCATGCAGATCCCTGCATTCACCGATATCGGCGCAAAGTGGTGCTACGATGCGATCATCTGGGCATATAACGCCGGAGTCACCCTCGGCAAGACCGCCACGACGTTCGCTCCCAACGACAGCATAACACGCGCGGAGATCGTCACCATGGTCTATCGCTACTCCGGTTCTCCGACCGTGAGCGGCGTTCCCAACTTCACCGACGCGGCCAGCGTAGGTGCATGGGCGCGCGACGCGATCATCTGGGCAACCTCTGTTGGTGTTGTCAACGGCTACACGGACGGCAGCTTCGGCCCCAACAAGACCGCTCTCCGCTCCGAGATGGCAGCAATGCTCCATCGCTACATGGAGTTTGTCAAGGCATTCTGATATCTAAACTGAAAAGCTCCTGCAAGATTATCTTGCAGGAGCTTTTCTCTTATATGTGTAGTTAGCCTATCGCGACTCACAGGGCGATATAAGCCTTGACTAGCTGCGCAGTGCCATGCTCTTTAAGATGATATAGCAAAAGCTTCGGATGGCAGAACGATTCTGTATACCACAAGGGGCAAAATAAAAAAAGTTGAAAACGCTGAAGTGCACTCTCTGGAAATCAGAGGCGCGGAGCAGAATTCCAACTTCGACGAAAGTATAACCGATTAAAGCAAAAATGTCAATAGCTACTCCCGAGAGCCGGAGAGCATTACCGAGCTGCGGCGGCAGAATGAACGCCTACATATTGACGCGGAAAAGCCGCCACGCTCTACGGGAACGCAAGGGTCATAATGCCCAAGATTCCCCGTTCACGCAACGGCTTTATAGCCAGTATAAGGGATGCAAGCTCTCCTGTCAAGCAACACTTATGACACAAAAAAAGAGAGCATAGCCAGCATGGCCAATGCTGATGCCCTGACCATAACGCCCGAAACGTCTGCTGGGACTGCTCTCACTTCGACTATACGCAATTCCGGCGAGAATGTCAAGAAATATTATGCTGATCTGTCAGCAAAAGCGTGCATGTAATGAATGCCCAACAGATCGCTCACTTAAAGCATTACGCAAATATTTGATAAAGATATGATTCAAAAAAGTGTATTGAAACCTCATTATCACAAGACTACAAGACGCACAAATGAAAAAGTAGACCCTACACCGGCAGAGGCAGCGCCGAACGCTGAAAGCTCGCCCATCAGGTCTACAAAAGCATCATAATTCAAATCAAGATATAAGTCAAGGAATACGTAAAAAACACCGGACAAATTGTCCGGTGTTTGGCAGGGGAAGAAGGCTTCGAACCCTCGGCCTACGGTTTTGGAGACCGCCGCTCTACCAGCTGAGCTATTCCCCTATAAAATTGGTGGGCCTTCAGGGACTCGAACCCCAGACCGACCGGTTATGAGCCGGTTGCTCTAACCAACTGAGCTAAAGGCCCTAATATCAGTATTGCCGTCACTAATGTGGCGGCAATACCCTTGGCGCCCCCTGTAGGATTCGAACCTACGACCCTGCGGTTAACAGCCGCATGCTCTACCTGTTGAGCTAAGGAGGCAAAAGCAAAGGGCTTGACTTGCGCCAAACCCTTCGATGTTGGCATTGACCTATCTTCCCGGTCCGTCTCCAGACAAGTATTGTCGGCACTGGTGAGCTTAACTTCCGTGTTCGGAATGGGAACGGGTGGACCCTCACCGTTAAAAACACCAACTGCATTTGGAACACACCAAATACTACACTATTACGCTCTCATTGTCAAGAGCTTTTTCAAGGGGAAGAGGATTTCTTCCCCTTGTGGTACACCATCAGGGACTCGAACCCTGGACACCCTGATTAAGAGTCAGGTGCTCTACCAACTGAGCTAATGGTGCATATGGTGACCCGTAGGAGAGTCGAACTCCTGATTCAGGCGTGAGAGGCCTACGTCTTAACCACTTGACCAACGGGCCATATTGATCTTAAGGGGTTCATTACACCCTCAAAACTGAACAGAAAAGGAAGGAAGAAACAAGGCTGCCTGCATAACTGTAGGTCAAGCCCTCGGGCTATTAGTACCGGTAGGCTGAACACATTACTGCGCTTACACCGCCGGCCTATCAACCATGTAGTCTACATGGACCCTTACTCCATAAAGGATGGGAGATCTTATCTTAGGGGGAGTTTCACGCTTAGATGCCTTCAGCGTTTATCTCGTCCCGACATAGCTACCCAGCTGTGCCGTTGGCACGACAACTGGTGCACCAGAGGTCAGTCCATCCCGGTCCTCTCGTACTAAGGACAGCTCCCTTCAAATCTCCTACGCCCGCAACAGATAGGGACCGAACTGTCTCACGACGTTCTGAACCCAGCTCG
>ENA-ORPD01002222-ORPD01002222.1-human-gut-metagenome-genome-assembly--contig:-NODE-2222-length-12132-cov-2.389087_pt1 | contig 12132 bp, 9 predicted proteins | sample MGYA00242143_ERZ509076 | MGnify/ENA primary metagenome ERZ509076 (study PRJEB26280, sample SAMEA2338706) | human gut metagenome | biome: human gut; feature: human-associated habitat; material: faeces... | reverse complement strand
ATGACAATTACCGATTTCCTTTTCATCTCACTTCTCGCAAGTATATATGCGATCGGATATGCCAGCAGCAAACACACCAAAGTAGTCGCTATGGCAAGCAAAAAGCTGTATGCCAGAGTACCTATGGTGTTCGGGCTGGTAAAGAATCCCGTCAGATTGTCAAATGTAAACCTGCCCTCGCCGTTGGTGAAGGCATAATAAATAATTACAAACAGTGGTGCAACTACAAAGCATATGAGAAATAATGCGTATGGGATGCCCAGCTGTTTTCTTGAAAAACGTAAGCCGTTCATGTATATCCCTCCATTTCTTGAACATCAGCCCATTAAAAGTCGCCTTCGGCGAGGGGCTGACGCTACATGTCAAGTTTTCAGAGAAAACTTGACACACTTATCTCTTAAGTGAAAACTTCATCTTATCCTCTGGAATTATCAGGCTGACTCTGTCCTCCATGTTCCACAGGTACTCGTCATCCACGATAAAGTCCTCCTCATTGTCAGTTCTCACCACATAGCTGTAGTGGTCTCCCTTATATATAAGATTGATGATATGTCCGCAGAGTATACCAGCTTCCTCGTCATCACTCATGTCGATATCCTCTGGAAGTATAGATACTATTACCTTGATCTTCTCACGGTCTATCGCCTCACCATTTGCATCCACCAGCACGCCATCCTTCATGGCTGAACCCGGAACGATCTCCGTGAGGTCGCATGATACCTTACCGTCAAATACGCCGAGGGCATAATTTCTATTGACTGAGCTCTCTATCTTGTTGATTGCAGTCTCTGATATCATGATGTGGATTCCATCAGGTTCAACATTGAGGCCAACCTTGTCTCCAACCTTGGCGGACTTTGTGGTCTGAATAACTATCTCATTCCTTCCGGACTCAACAGTGATCTCATAGTGAACACCCTTAAATACTACGGAGGTCACAACGCCCTTTACAGCGCCCTGTTCAGGTGTAGTGATCATCACATCCTCAGGCCTTACTACGGCGTCCACCTTTGTTCCAATCTCCACGTCATCCAGACAGACAAATTCTGCACCACAGAATCTTACCTTTAACTTGCCCGTCATGATTCCGTTGAAGATGTTACTCTCGCCTATGAAATCCGCAACAAATGCGTTCTTTGGCTCATTATATATATCTTCAGGAGTTCCTATCTGCTGTATCTCACCCTCGCTCATGACAACTATCTTGTCTGACATGGTGAGCGCTTCCTCCTGGTCATGTGTTACATAGATAAAAGTGATTCCCAGCCTGTCATGCATTCCCTTGAGCTCTATCTGCATCTCTTTTCTCATCTTGAGATCCAGCGCACCAAGAGGCTCATCCAGAAGAAGTATCTCTGGCTCATTGACAAGAGCTCTCGCTATAGCTATTCTCTGCTGCTGTCCACCCGAAAGCGTGGCGACTTTTCTGTCCTCAAAGCCCTCAAGGTCAACCATCTCAAGGACCTTCTTGACCTTCTTCACGATCTCTGTCTTAGGAAGCTTCTTGAGCTTGAGACCAAATGCTATGTTGTCAAAGATATTCAGATGTGGGAACAGCGCATACCTCTGAAAGACCGTGTTGATAGGTCTCTTATTTGGTGGAAGCTTGCTGATATCCTGTCCATCCAGTAATATCTCTCCTGAAGTAGGAATCTCGAATCCTGCTATCATTCTAAGTGTCGTGGTTTTTCCGCAGCCTGAAGGGCCTAAGAACGTGACGAACTCGCCTCTCTTCACTTCGAGGTTAAAGCCGTCAACTGCTGTGAATCCATTGTCATAGGTCTTGACAATGTTTTTCAATTCAATGATATTGTTGGAATTATTGTTGTTTTTTTCCATTTATTTCCTCCTTAAGTATCGTGACATACTCCGTCACTTACTTACAGTGCCCCAACAAAGCGCATTTGTCATCTGCCATTCCAAATGGACGACAAGAGCGACCGCCCCGCCGTCAGCGGACAACAAATCCACGCTCCATGTATCACTGCTGTATATCTCACCAGCCCGGGGAGCAAATAACGAAAAGCCTATCTGATAGCTCTCCTCGCATGAGCACAACTTTATCTTGCCCTCATACTGTCGGGGAATCAAAAACATGTTAAGAAAAAACCCCTTTATGATACCGGGTGATGGCATGGATCACGGTTAGTAGCCCTATCCACCTGCCTCTCCATGTCGAGATACATTTTAAGGCACGATATCAAGGGTAAAATAGCTAACAGACTTCCTATTTTTCCCAAAATCCACGAAGATCATCCTGCATTTTATGCAGAAAAATCGACCCTGTCTCCAAACATTCCGCATATTCGCGGCTGCATCCCTGCAATTTGAAACAAAGTCGATTTATTCTAACATATAATCATTGGTAATGATATATATTTTCATTTAATTCTTTAACAAAACAGGTCGTTACCTGTTATTTCATTCTGAACAACTCCGGAATGACCCAAGAGGCAGTCACATTTTACTGAATCCATCAAATCCGAATCACTATTCAGATAATAGCTAATAAATTCTAGATCAGAAGTACCGCCAGCTGCACCAGTGCTGACAGCCATATGAGAACCACCAGGTATATCTTTGCCGCTTTTGTCATGTCGAACCTCCACACACATCCCTTTTACAACTTGTTATTATTATGTTCTACGAGAGGGATTTTATGCCTGAACAGGCACAAGTTTACGCAAAAATCATCTGATGATACTTCTTTCCGTTTTCCCATATTTCCATGTATATACATACGTAAGCTTCATCTGCCCGTGCTCTGACTGCCATTCAAGATGTCCGTCTTTCATCCGAAAATCTATGCTCAGCTTGTCCGTGTCTATCTCTCCTGGCTGGTATGTTCCATCTTGACCGTCATGAGATACATCGCTGATACCAGCGACCTCGTATCTCACTTTCTCAACATCCGCCTCCACCTGCGCTTTGGCCATGTAACCAGCCGCAGAAAACATAGCCAGATCAAAAATCACGGATACAAAGCCAGCCAAAAGTACAGTCATTATCTTCTTAAACAGATAGGTTCTTACCTTTCTGTCATCGACTGGTTCAAGCCTTCCTCTATATTTTCTATTGTCAGACTGTCTATAATATACAACTGCCCCAGCCACCCAGAATACAGCAACAATACACAGGCATATTCCAGGAATCGACACTCCTGGAATCCAGCGCCACCACCCTACATAATACTTTATGACCACCACCGCAAAACAGAGTGCACATGCAGCCGTGATACATGCTGATATCACGCTATCCCTGTCCCTTCCATCAACGATGCAATAATCTTCTCGTTCTCTTGGCAGATTTTCTAGCACACAATTATATTTCCTTCTGTCATCTGGGACCTCATATCCGGCCTTGCCCAGTTCTCTCAGGTACAGCCATGCGTCCAGGCAGGCAAGCCACAAACCAGCCATAGGGCAAAATGTAATAACGCTGGTCACCATCATAACATCGCAAAATGTACTGACAATATCATCAAAAAACACACCACAGATCATTCCTACAAGTGTAGGAACAGATACCACCACCGCGGTGATCAGAATTATACGCATTACGCGTCTGTCATATTTTATATTCATACGACTTTACCCCATTTTTGAACATCAAATAACTTACTATCTCTTACATGCACTACATCAATGCCAGCCCCACAAACATCTTAACTGCTGTCTCTATGATCTCATCCGGGAACTCGAATCCCGCCGTGTGGAGCTGGGCATGATCCTCACCATCACCTATGCCGAAGAATGCTCCCTTTGTCTCCTGCAGATAGTATCCGAAGTCCTCCGACCATCTCATCGGCTCAGCAAGTTCTGTGACCACAATATTCTGGTCAGCAGCACATTTTCTCAGTTTGTCCACATTCACAGCATGATTTTCCGTTGCCGGGAACCGCTCTATCTCCTGTATATCAAGGGTGAAACCCCCATCGTCCGCAGTATTTTGTGCAATCTGCTTTATCTCGTCCACATACCCGGCAAATATCTGTTCTCTCTCAGCCCTCACCGTCATGCGCAGCGTTCCTTCTGATGCAGCCACACCGTAATTGGCACTTCCAATATCCATTCCGATGAGCGTCATCCTGACAAATCCCCTGCTGCGGTTGTACTCCTCCGTAAGCTTCTCTACATCCAGCAGCAGCCTGGCAAGCGCAGGTCCCGGATTCTTTCCCGCCTCAGGATATGCCGCATGGCTGGCAGCACCAGCCACATGTATCTCAAGCCCCGTTGATGCGCATGCAAATGTTCCATCTATCGTCAGCACATGATTTCTCGGATATCCTGGTATGTTATGAAGTCCATAAATCTCACCTATATTCTTCTCAATTATAAGATCTCTGCACAGCCTTGCCCCGGCACCAATCTCCTCACCGGGCTGGAAAATGAAATAGACGTCCCTGTTAATTATCTGATTCCAGCATATCGCTCCAGAATTGTTATTTCTATCACACACATGCGTATTTCCGCATTTTTCCATTGCACGGGACAGCCAGACCGCAGCCCCACATAATATACTGCTATGCCCATCATGCCCGCAGTAATGTCCCGGCTTTCCATCCTGCCCACACACTGCATCCATGTCTGCCCTGAACGCGATCGGCGTTCTTTCTTCATCCCCTATTATGTCATAAGAAGATTTCAGCACCGCATAAAACCAAGCGCCTCTATCCACGATCTCAAGGTCAGTATTCTCCCTGAGAAATGACATGAGCACCGCCTTAGTATGCGTCTCATGCATCGAAGCCTCAGGAATGCCGTGAAGCCTGTGCCTGAGGTCATATATCTTTGTCATCAGCTCTTTGTCAATTTCCATAACGCCTCCGTGCTCCTTCTCATCTATCACAGCCCAAGACACATCCTTATAATACCGAGTATCAGCATATGCACCGGATAGAACAGGTAATTCACCAGCTTATTCTGCCTGCCGCGCTTGCCATTGTATGTCAAAGTCAGTCCAAACCCCAACAGTGCCCACGGTTCCTTGAACATCGCCAGGTAGCAGAACGGTATTGCAATTGCGGACTTTTCATGAAATATATACAGGAAATATCCTATAAGTATGGCGTGGTAGTCATAATCAACCGCAAGATTCATCGATATAAGACACACTATGGCAACTATCGGTATCGTTGCTATAAACCAAACTGCCTTGGGAAGCTTCTCCATTTTTTTCCTCAGCACATCTATGATCCATATCATTGCCAGCACCATCGCCAATGTAAACATAATATTATTTGCATTCCATTCAAAGAATACGCCGCTGGAGAACATGTCATAAGGGATCTCAGATATCACACCAAATATAAGCAGCATTCCAAGATACCTCCACTTGTTTCTCGTATGAAAATATCCTTCCACAAGCATATATATGAATATTGGGAAGGCTATCCGTCCCAGGACATCAAATACATCACTTACAGCCGATATTATTCCACCGTCCAGATACGGATACAGCAAAGTCTTATTCGTATGATCTATAAGCATTGAAATGAACGCTATATACTTAAGCTGTGCTCCGGAAAGCAGACCTATACCGTTCAATGTTATTTTTCTGCATGTTCCACAAGTTGTATCCTCTGCCTGCTCAATGTTATTTTTTATTTTATAATTATGAACTTTCATGCAATTTCTCCTTTATTTTTCCAACATTTACTGATGTTTTAGTCCTAATAAGTATAGTGGTCGTTTTTAGAAACCTAGCACTGATGCACTACCACACTTTTCAACAGTTTCAGCAGTTTCAGCAGTTTGTTCAATATCTGGGTCTTTGTAAACATACCATGCCTCATAGTATTTTCTCTATAAGTATAACATAAATGCATTGAATAACAGAGCTTAACTTTTTCTCAATACGCTTAAATTGATGACATTGCGCATTTACATGTAGTCAGCATATTTGCTGGATAAATAAACAAAATACCAGTCTGCAAAATCAGATGCTTTTTCTAAGCTTTGCAAGCTGGTATTTTTATCACATGTATTTAGGTTTTCAAGAATTTTATTGTATAATAAACTCTTCTATTTCTTTCAAAATTTGATCAATCAGAGCATATGACTTATATGTTCAGATCGTATTTCTCCACCTCAAGTTCCACACATCCGTCAGTTTCAAATACAATATCCTGAGCATTGCGCGGTGTATATATAACTGTAGACAGCACCTGTTCTCCATCATTTACAAATATCTCTATGGAATTCCAATCCATCACTATTCTCATTTTTGAAAGTCCATTGCCATTCTTGATTTTGACCTTGCGCACACAGTTTGTATCACGTATCCATCCCGCAAATGTTCTGTCTATCTCAAGCATTTGTGTTCCCGGGGTATAGCTGACATTGGTTTCATGAATCTCATCCTTTGCAAAGTGCATTGTAAAATGTCCGCAGTCAGCTTTCTTTATATCAACTGTCATATCGATAACTCTGCCGTTAATGCCTTCATATGTCTTCTCACCACGCAAAGTATCATTAACTACCAGCTTGTTCTGCCTGTATCCACAAAGCTCTCTGACCGGAGTCTGAATCAGCTTGCCGTCAGAGATCATTAGTTCTCTTGGGACTGACATCATACATGCCCACTTCTGTCCACGTGGCAGCGTATTTACGCTGTCCCAAGACTGCATCCAGCCAATCATCACTCTTCGTCCATCAGGTGTCATTATAGTCTGCGGCGCATAAAAATCAAATCCACTGTCCACAGATACCGCTTTTTCATACTTGAAAATATGTCTCTCTTCATCCACATCGCCTGTGAAGAATACCACGTTATTTCCATTGTGAAACTCTCCATCTGCTGACATGTCCTGTGGGGATACTATAAGCACATTATGCCCATCCATCTCAAAATAGTCTGGGCACTCCCATACTGCGCCAAATCTGCCTGTTTCATCCTTTGCAAATACTGATTCAAATTTCCAGTTGTACATATCATCTGAAGAGAACAGTACAACCTGAGGGATTCCATCATATGTCCGGTTTCCAGTCAGCATATAGTACCTGCCGTCCTCATCCTTCCAGACCTTCGGATCTCTGAAATCAACACGGCTGCAGTCCTCTGGCATGATCTTCCCATCAACAACAGGATTGCTGGATATTTTTTCATAACTAATTCCATCGCCTACAGCCATACACTGGTTTTGTATAACATTTTTAGTTCCATCAGCCAGTTTTTCCTCAACTACTCCTGTATAGAACAATACATGCTTCCCGTCATTCTCTATTGCAGTTCCTGAAAAGCAGCCAAATGCATCATAATCCGAGTCAGGTGCCAGTGCTGTTGGAAGCTCCTCCCATCTTATAAAATCATCTGAGGTGGAATGTCCCCAGTGCATCGGTCCCCACTCTGTACTGTATGGATGGAACTGGTAAAACAAATGTGCCTTTCCTCCATATATTGAAAACCCATTTGGATCGTTTAACCAGCCCACCGGAGTTGTAAGATGGAACTCCGGCTTGTCTGCTCTGTCTACTCTGTTCTTTTCTATATATTCATCTGCCTTCTTGCATGTATACATACTGTGTCCTCCTTCTGTTTGATTAGATTGTTTTTTCGGTTGTGCTGTCAAAGAAGTTCAGCTTATGTGGCATGAATACGAACGAAACCTTGTCGCCTATCTGGCTTATCTCATACTTTGATACTCTTGCAACAGTCTTGCTTCCCGCAAACTGGAAATACAGATTATTTTCATTTCCCGTCCACAAGAAGATCACGCCAGTTCTTCTGCGAAGGGATACAACCGACTAATTCAATATTCAACAAAAAGATCAAACCGCCCACACCCCTTTATTTATCTGAGGTGTTGGCGGTTTTTATCAAAACTTTTGTCCTATAAGTTTAAATATCGGAAACCAGTTTCTTTTTATTACCTTACATAGAATATCATTCTGTCTACTGCGCATGCTCGAACTGATGCTCTTTGTAGTGATGAGCCTCCTCCAGCATCATGTCCTTGACCTTCATAAGTCTGACCTGGGTGCTTCGCTCATTCTCATCAAGCTTCATGCTTATATACTTTATTCCCTCCCGGGTCTCCGGGATGATGACATGCTCAAGAGCATTTACACGCCTTCTGGTCTTCTCTATCTCCGCTGCGAGCATCTGGCAGGACTTCTCCACCTCCGCCAGTCTCAGCATATCAGGAAGTATATCCGATAGGGACTTCACTGCATCGTCCAGCTCTCCAGATGTAAATGCAAATCCATACGAATAGATGTCATTTGAATTTGCGCTTTTCGTCTTATAGTCGTACACCGGAATGTCAACACTCATTACATTCCTGTCGCCAAGGGCGATCCGCACCTCCTGCTTCGGAGCCATGAGCGCCGTGCTCAATGTCTGCTCATTCATACCCGCCTTCGCTATTACAAAGCCTGTGTTGGCAGCTTTGATGCCAGCCTCAACCTTCTTTCTCAGTTCCATATTCTCTCTTGCCATGTCAAGGAACTGCCTCATCAGCTCATCTCGCTTATCCTTAAGGAGCTTATGGCCTCTGGATGCCGTGACCAGCTTCTTCTTAAGCCTTGTCAGCTCCATTCTGGTTGGATTAACCACAACATTAGCCATCTGTCTTCTCCTTTCTTCCAAATATATTCTCAAGCTACTTGACATGTATTACAAAGACAACGTGTATATGGCAATTTTGCACGAATGCTTTAAATATATAGCAATCCACTGCATTACCATGAGCAGGACATTTGAGCCCGCCGGTACTCAGCGAGCATGCGAGCGCTAGTACCGCTGCAGGGTGAAACGAGCGAAAGCGCTCCTGCTCAGGTATGCAGTCGAATGCTATATTCCACAATCTTCCCGCAAAATTGCCTACCCACTACTTTCCGTAATACATGTCAAGCCACTTGTCGTCGATACGTTTCAGCTCGGCTCTAGGAAGAATGGAGAGAAGCTTCCAGCCGATGGCAAGTGTCTCCTCAATACTTCTGTCGGTGCCGTACCCCTGGGATACATACTCCTTCTCAAATGCCTCTGCAAACTTTGCATATATAATATCTATATCTGAAAGTGCCGACTCACCCAGGATAGTCATGAGCTCCTTGGCATCCTTTCCTCTTGAATAAGCAGCAAATAACTGGTTCATGGTGCTGGCGTGATCTCCTCTGGTCTTGCCCTCACCGGTTCCCTTATCCTTAAGTCTGGACAGTGACGGAAGTACATCGATAGGTGGTGTGACTCCCTTTCTGTACAGCTCTCTTGAGAGAATGATCTGTCCCTCTGTGATATATCCCGTAAGGTCTGGTATAGGATGAGTCTTGTCATCCTCAGGCATGGTCAGGATCGGTATCATGGTTATACTTCCATTCTTACCCTTCTGTCTTCCGGCTCTCTCATACAGAGTTGCTAGGTCAGTGTACATGTATCCAGGATAACCACGGCGTCCCGGAACCTCTTTTCTTGCGGCTGATACCTCACGAAGTGCATCCGCATAGTTCGTGATATCCGTGAGGATTACCAGAACGTGCATGTTCTTCTCAAATGCAAGATACTCAGCGGCGGTAAGTGCCATTCTAGGTGTGGCGATACGCTCAACCGCAGGATCATTTGCCAGGTTGATGAAGAGGACTGTTCTATCTATGGCACCAGTCTCCTTGAAGCTCTCTGTGAAGAAGTTTGCCTCCTCAAATGTGATACCCATGGCTGCAAATACAACGGCGAATGGCTCATCTGTTCCGCGCACCTTTGCCTGTCTTGCTATCTGTGCTGCAAGCTGGCTGTGCGGAAGTCCTGAAGCCGAGAATATCGGCAGCTTCTGTCCTCTTACCAGTGTGTTCAGTCCATCTATGGCTGATATACCTGTCTGAATGAACTCAGACGGATAGTTCCTGGCAGCCGGATTCATCGGCAGACCATTGATATCTCTTCTCTCATCAGGAAGTATCTCAGGGCCGCCATCTATAGGTCTTCCAAGTCCGTCAAATACACGGCCAAGCATATCTTCTGATACGCCGAGCTCCATACTCCTTCCAAGGAATCTTACTTTGCTGTTTGAAAGATTGATACCTGTCGAGTTCTCAAAGAGCTGTACCAGGGCGTCCTCACCATTTATCTCAAGGACCTTGCATCGTCTGATCTCGCCGTCCGCCAGCTCGATCTCACCCAGCTCATCATAAGCTACATTCTCAACTCCGTGCACCAGCATCAGAGGACCCGCAACTTCCTGTATAGTTCTGTATTCCTTTGGCATAGTCTTAGTCCTCCTTCTCTATAGCTTCCTGAAGCTCTTTGTCAAGCTCCCTAGATATCTTCTCGTACTCTTCATCCACATTCTCAGGAAGCACATATTTGAATCGTCCGATCTTTTCTCTGATCGGCATATTCAGAATATTTCTTATGCTTGCTCCACCGGCAAGAGCCTGCGCCGACTCCTCATAAAATGCCATGATGAGCTCCATCATCAAAAACTGCTTGTGAAGCGGTGTGTATGTGTCCACATCATGGAATGAGTTCTGGTGAAGAAAATCCTCTCTTATGGATCTCGCCGCCTCCATCTTCAGTCGGTCTCCCGCTGAAAGGGCATCCATACCTACCATCTTAACGATCTCATCGAGCTCTGCCTCCTCCTGAAGCAGTGTCATCATCTTCTGTCTGTCGACCATGAACTTTTCATTTACATTTTCCTCGAACCATTTGCCCATATTGTCCACATACAGAGAGTATGAGGTCAGCCAGTTGATAGCAGGGAAATGTCTCTTGTACGCAAGCGATGAATCCAGTCCCCAGAATACCTTGACGATTCGAAGTGTTGCCTGTGAAACCGGCTCGGAAATATCACCACCTGGAGGAGAAACCGCACCGATAACCGACAGTGCACCGGTTCTGCCCTCGCTGCCGAGAGTCTTGACCATTCCGGCTCTCTCGTAGAACTGCGCAAGTCTTGAACCGAGGTAAGCAGGGTAACCCTCCTCTCCAGGCATCTCCTGCAGACGTCCTGACATCTCTCTGAGCGCCTCAGCCCAACGCGATGTGGAATCCGCCATGAGTGCCACAGAGTAACCCATATCACGGAAATACTCAGCTATAGTTATACCTGTATATATAGATGCCTCTCTGGCCGCAACCGGCATATCCGATGTGTTGGCTATGAGGACTGTTCTCTGCATGAGTGAATGTCCGGTCTTCGGATCCTTCAGCTCTGGAAACTCGTTCAGAACATCCGTCATCTCGTTTCCTCGCTCTCCGCATCCGATGTAGACTACGATATCCGCCTCAGCCCACTTTGCAAGCTGATGCTGGATGACTGTCTTACCGCTTCCGAAAGGTCCGGGAACCGCAGCCACTCCTCCCTTTGCTATAGGGAAGAATGTATCCACAACTCTCTGTCCTGTGATAAGTGGCATAACCGGTGGTATCTTCTCCTTATATGGACGGCCCTTACGAACCGGCCACTTCTGCATCATAGTTAATTCTTTTTCGCCTTTTTCTGTTTCAACAACTGCTACAATATCTTCTACTGTAAATGTTCCTTCTTTGATTTCCTTGATTGTTCCTTTAATTCCGTAAGGAACCATGATCTTCTGCTGTACAAGAACTGTTTCCTGAACTGTACCGATCACATCTCCTGTCTCTACTTCATCTCCAACCTTTACAGTAGGAACAAACTCCCATTTCAGATTTCTCTTAAGAGACGGAACTTCAACTCCTCTTTTCAGGTTATTTCCGGAAATCTTCATAATATCATCCAGTGGTCTCTGGATTCCGTCATAAATACTTGCGATCAGACCAGGTCCTAATTCTACAGACATTGGAACATCCATAGATTCAACCGGTTCTCCAGGTCCGAGACCTGATGTCTCTTCATATACCTGGATGGATGCCTCGTCACCGTGCATCTCAATGATCTCTCCGATCAGACGCTGTTCCGATACACGGACAACGTCAAACATATTCGCATCACGCATTCCCTCTGCGATAACAAGAGGTCCTGCGACTTTTTTAATCACTCCTGTGCTCATTCGCTTACTCCTCCAAACAGAATATCTGATCCGACGGCCTGCTCAACTGTCTTCTTCACGCCTTCAACTCCGGCTCCTGTATTCCCCGACACACCCGGGATCTGAATAATCGCCGGAAATGTCTGCTCACCGTACTTGTTGATTTCTGACGGAATCTGTGCAG
>ENA-ORPD01002220-ORPD01002220.1-human-gut-metagenome-genome-assembly--contig:-NODE-2220-length-12134-cov-3.941551_pt1 | contig 12134 bp, 9 predicted proteins | sample MGYA00242143_ERZ509076 | MGnify/ENA primary metagenome ERZ509076 (study PRJEB26280, sample SAMEA2338706) | human gut metagenome | biome: human gut; feature: human-associated habitat; material: faeces... | reverse complement strand
AAGCCTTTTTTTGTGCAAATTCACTTCTTAATATCTAAATCCGAAACTTGAGTAATGGAATGTCTGTCCGGAAAGGGCTTTTTCTATACTCTCTATTTTGCTGACATTCTCGGGAGAAGACGCCAACTGCCTGTACGATTTGGGATGTGAGGACATGAAGTTGAGGGACAGCGCTATTGAGTCGGGACTGTTGGCTGCGGTTACATCTTCCATAAAACCATGTTTGACACCGTTGTTTATCCAGTCGGCAATGTAGTGCAGGCGGGAAGTATAACCGTTGATCCTGCCGTCGCGATAGCGTATCTTTTGTAGAACTCTTGCATAGTCAGTCTTATCTATCGCTCCGTTCTTGACGGGGGAGAGTGACAGGGCAAGTACGTACTCCACAAAAGTGGTGCAATCCACTTCGTCGAAATTGACTACGAGCTTCTCCTCTTCGTTCACTTCCAGTGTATGTGCCACATAAGGTGTTTTGAGGAAGTTCAACCCATATTTCAGCATGGCATTGCCCGTTTCCTGTGCAGAAACGGACGATGCTATCGCTAAAGTACAGAACATGCAGAACAAGGATTTCATTGTCTTGCGGTTTAATATTGATATATCAGACTCTTGAAGTCCGTCTTCTTGTCGAATGGTACAATCGTGAAGCCATAGCTGATGCTATTCTGCTTGCCTGAATGTATCAGATAAGGCTCGTGTGCCAAAGCTCCCCAACTGTTGTCACCGCCTATGCCCATCATGCGGTAGTCTATAAAGAAATCCACCGAGGGAACGGCTTGCGGGTCGGTGAGGTGGCGATGATTGGTCTTGGCGGTGCGTGGAGCGCCGTTTTCTATGGAGTCGCCGCTGTCGAGACTTTCCAACGGATAATTGGACACGTTCATCTCGAAAGTGCGGTCGGCTACAAAGAGCAGACCTTCTTTTGCCTTGCTGGTGAGTGTACACCAATATATGTCTGTCCGGTGATTGTTTTCCTGCGGGCGGACGTAGGGTTCGTACATGTCTTTGATGTCCGAGGTGTATTCACCGAAGAATTGCGAAGTGCGGCGGTCGCGGTAGTTTTCTTCCGGACCGCGTCCGTAGTAGGCCAGCGAAGTGATGCGTGCGGGAAGTTGCATGCGCAGTCCCACGCGCGGTATCATTGGCGCTTGGGCATTTTCGGCTACGAAGTGGTTGTTCACTTTGATAACGCCGTTGCTGTACACCTTGTATGTAATGTCCCAGCGGGCATCGGTCTGTGGAAAGCGGTAGGTCACTTTTACTGCTGTGGAGTCCTTGCCCCGCACAATGTCGAAGTTTTCGGCTTTCGGTTCCTGATAGCTTGCTTCTTTCCATGCTTTCAGTCGTACGGGAAGCCGGGCTCCATAATCGTTGTCGATAGGTGCACGCCAGAAGAAGGGGCGGGGACCTTGTCCATTATGGATAAATTCCTGTTTCTTGTATCGGTAGGATACCAGCAAGCCGCTTTGCTTGTCGAATGTGGCTGTGAAGTCTGCACCGGAGAAGGTGAGCTGTCTGCCATTATCTTCCGGAGTGGCAAATGCCTGCTGCGGAGCGTCTTTCTTATGGAAAGTATAGACATAGGTTTGCTCGCGGGCAATGACTGTGCCTGCCGGAAGGAACGGTTCGGGGGTACGGATGGCAGCATAGAATTCAATGCGTACGTCTCCGGTTGAGGGGTTGACCGCTGGAATACCATTCAGGAACGGACTGGTGACTGTCTGGCCCGGTTCGGCTGCGATGTCTTTGATGCGCCCTTTGTAGATTTCTTTACCATGCTGGCGGACGATGTAGTAGAAGTCGAACTTGTTGAGGTTGGTAAAGGAAAAGTCATTTCGTATCTTTACGACAAAGGCTATGCGATCGAAGTCGAGGAACTTAATATTCTGATATACTTTCTTCATTTCCTCTGTCTGAGGCTTTACGCTACGGTCGGGATATACCACGCCGTTGATGCAGAAGTCTCCGTCGGAAGGAGTGCCGTATTCACCATAGTCGCCGCCGTACGTCCAGTATTTGCGTCCGTCGGAGGTCTTGGCGGCAAATCCTTGGTCTACCCAGTCCCAGATGCAACCGCCTTGCAGGATAGGATATTTTTCGATGAGGTTCCAGTATTCTTGGAAGTTTCCGAGGCTGTTTCCCATGGCATGGGCATATTCGCAGAGGATGAGCGGACGGGTCATTTCGGGGTTTTGGGCATATTTCTCGATCTGGGCGGGGCGGTGGTACATGGGACAGAAGATGTCCGTATTCCACTCCAGTTGGGCGCGCTCGTATTGTATGGGACGGCTGTCCAGCGCCTTCAGTGTGTTGTATGTGACGTAGAAGTTCACTCCGTTGCCGGCTTCGTTGCCCAATGACCAAGTGATGATGCAGGGATGATTTTTGTCGCGCTCGTACATGTTCAGGGTACGGTCTGCGTGGGAGTTCATAAACAACGGGTTATTTGCCAATGTTCCGCCTACGTTCAGATTATAGCCCATTCCATGGCTTTCGATGTTGGCTTCGTCGATGACGTAGATGCCATACTGGTCGCACAACTCGTAAAAACGTTCCTGTTGCGGGTAGTGACAGGTGCGGACGGTGTTTATGTTGTAGCGTTTCCAGAGCTCGAAGTCTTTCAGCATAAGGTCTTCGGGAACGTAATGTCCGGTATGTTCATTGTGCTCATGGTAGTTGACGCCTTTCACAAGGATCGGTTTGCCGTTCACCATCAGCTGCTTGTCCTTTATCTCTACGGTGCGGAAGCCCACTTTGCAGCTGGTGGCTTCGATAACGTCTCCGTTGGTGTGCTTCAGGCTGATGACAAGTGTATAGAGATCAGGTGTTTCGGCCGTCCATTGCAGTGGTTCTTTGATTGTTTTTGGGGTGAACTCCACTTCTGTCTGGCCGTAGCTTGCGCGTGCGGATGACTGGGCTATCTGTTCGTCTTTGCTGTTCAGCAGACGATAGCCTACCGTAAACGGGATTTCCTTACCGGTTTCATTGGCGAACTTCACCTTCAGCTTCAGGATACCGTTGCGATAATCTGCGTCCAGAGGAGTTTCTGCCTTGAAGTCGGTGAGATGTATTTGCGGCTGGGCATACATGTAAATATCCCGTTCGATGCCGCTGATGCGCCAGAAGTCCTGACACTCCAGATAGTTGCCGTCGGAGAAACGATGCACCTGTATGGCTATCACGTTTTCTCCTCTTCGGGCAAAGGAGGTGACGTTGAAGCGGGCAGGGGTTTTGGAGTCTTTGTTCATGCCCACGAATTTCCCGTTGAGGTAGTAGAAAGCTGCTCCGCGTACTCCGTCGGCACTGAGGAAGATTTCTTTGTCATCCCAGTCGGCAGGCAGCGTGAAGGTGCGGCGGTAGGTTCCCGTAGGGTTCCACTCTTTGGGAACGTAGGGCGGATTGGGCTTGTCCCAGTAGGGGGCGTAGCCGGGGGAACAGAACTCGTACGACTGGTTGACGTAGATAGGCGTGCCGAAGCCTTGCAGTTCCCAGTTGCCGGGAACGTTGATGTCGGGCCATTTGCTTACGTCTGTATGGGGAGACATAAAGTCGGTAGGGCGGTCGGCGAAGTTCTCTACATAGTTGAATTTCCACTTCCCGTTGAGGGAGATGCGGAATGTCCCGTTCTTGCGGTCGTTGATGACGGCATCTGCTTCGTTCGTATAGGAGGTGAACGTGCTGCGGGGCTGCTCTTTGTTGATACTTGTCAGCCGGGGATTGGTGATTTGTGCGTACCTGTCTTCCTGTGCCATGAGGGCGAGAGGAAGACAGGCGGCTGCAACCAGTAGTTTTTTCATTTTCATAAAAGAATGTTTTAAGGTTTGTATGAGTTAATGATTGTTTGTAAATACGTTTTCTCCCGGTCTGCTATTTCTCCGGAAAGGTGAGTCCTTCTCTCAGCCATTTTTCCAGTTCCCCGGTCCATTGGCGTTTATAGGTGAAACTGTCACGAAAGCCCCAGCCATGTCCGCCGGTGGGGTAGACATGCAGAGTGGCGGGAACTTTCTGCTCTTGCAGGGCGAGGAAATAGCCGATGCCGTTGATGGGCAGAACGCCTGCATCATCTGCCGACAGCATGATGAATGTTTGCGGCGTTTGGGGAGATACTTGCCGTTCGAGCGAGTACTTCTGTTCCAGTTCGGCGGAAGGCGTTTCTCCGAGGAGGTTTTTGCGTGAACCGCTGTGGGTAACTCCTTTCAGCATGGAGATGACGGGATAGAACAAGACCTGAAAGTCGGGGCGGGGGGCGTCACTGCTGTATAGTGTGGCAAGAGAAGCCGCCAGATGCCCGCCGGCAGATGCTCCCATGATGCCGATACGGTTGGGATTCACACCCCATTCTTTGGCGTGTCCGCGCATCAGGCGGATAGCTTGTTCGGCGTCCGACAAGGGAACCTCATGGTGTCCGTTGGGCATGCGGTATTTTAATACGGCATACGTGATGCCCTGCGTTGTGAACCATGCCGCCATGTCGTGTCCTTCGTGGTTCATGGCGAGACGGCCGTATCCGCCGCCGGGGCACATGATAACAGCCATGCCGTTGGGTTTTGCCGGACGGTAAACGGTTATGGAAGGATTGACTACATTGGCTACGCGGCCGCCTTCCAAATCTTCCTGATTGCCGGTCAGCCCGTTTGTATTAGGCGCTCCGTCGGGCCATAACGGCAGTTCGACGGGCTTTTGTGCAGACAACATTGTTGTTGCGAACAGTAAGGATAGGAATAGTGTCTTTTTCATAATGAATACGGTTTTATATCATCAGCCATTCAGAACATAGCGAAGAATGGCTGATGATTTCCTATGAACTTATTTCAGTATCTCCGCAGCTTATTTCGTTTTCATCGAAGCTTTGACGAGATAGAATATCAGGATAGCGTAAGCACCCAGTGCCAGTACTTCGGACCATGTGTTGTTGAGCCATGCGTCGTTCACAAGGTTCACACCGCCGAAGCGCATTGCCGCGCTTACCACGCCCATCAGTGCGCCACCGGCTATGAAACCGGATGCCAGCAGTGTACCTTTTTCACCGCGTTCGGCATTGAGGGCAGCATCCTTGCTGCGGCTGGTTACGTACCAGTTGACGGCGCCACCCACTACCAACGGAACGTTCAGCTCCAGTGGGATGAACATGCCCAGCGCAAAGGCAAGTGCAGGTATCTTGCAAAAATTCAGTACGATAGCCAGCACAGCACCGATGCCATAAAGCAGCCAGGGTGCGCCTACACCGTTCATCAACGGTTCGATGACAGCCGCCATTGCATTGGCCTGCGGGGCAGCCAGTTGTCCGCTGGTGAATCCGTATGTCTTGTTCAGGATAATCATTACACCACCTACGGTAGCGGCAGAAACGATGGTTCCGAGGAACTTCCAGGTCTCCTGCTTGGCAGGCGTGCTACCCAGCCAGTAACCGATTTTCAAGTCTGTGATGAAGCCTCCCGCCATGGACAGTGCCGTACATACAACACCGCCCATCACCAGTGCCGCAACCATCCCTTCGGGACCTTTCAGCCCTACGGCTACCATGACTACGGATGCCAGGATTAATGTCATCAGCGTCATTCCGGATACGGGGTTTGTGCCCACAATCGCAATGGCATTGGCTGCCACGGTGGTGAACAGGAAAGCGATACCTGCAACAAGCAGGATAGCTACAATGGTATGTGTCAAGTTGCCCTGCATCACATCGAAGTAGAAGAAGAGAACAACCAGCAGCAGCGTGATGATGGAACCGATGGCGATAATCTTCATGGAGATGTCCCGCTGTGTGCGTTTCACACTGGCTTCCACGTTGGACTTACCTCCCATTTCCTTGGCAGCCAGTCCTACGGCACTCTTGATGATGCCCCAAGACTTGATAATGCCGATGATACCTGCCATGGCAATGCCACCGATACCGATGCTCTTGGCATAGTATTTGAAGATTTCTTCCGGAGCCATAGCGCCTATGGTTGCCGTGATTTCGGGGTTCCATTGGTTCAGTACGGAATCTCCCCAAATCATGGACATACCGGGGATGATAATCCACCATACGGCCAGTGAGCCGGCACAGATGATGGACGCGTATTTCAGTCCCACAATATAACCCAGACCGAGCACGGCAGCACCCGTATTAACCTTGAATACCAGCTTGGCTTTCTCGGCCAGCATTTCGCCGAAGCCGCATACGCGGGTAGTGAAATTCTCGTTCCACCAGCCGAAGGTTGCCACGATGAAGTCGTATAGACCTCCGATAATACCAGCCATGAGTAATGGTTTTGCCTGGCTGCCGCCCTTTTCACCGGAGACGAGCACTTGTGTGGTGGCTGTCGCCTCGGGGAAGGGATACTTGCCGTGCATGTCGCTCACGAAATATTTGCGGAAGGGGATAAGGAAAAGAATACCCAGCACACCTCCCAGCAGGGAACTGATAAAGACTTGTGCAAAGGTGACGGTGATTTCTTTCGGATAGGTCTCTTGGAGAATATAGAGTGCCGGAAGGGTGAAGATGGCACCTGCCACGATGACGCCCGAGCTGGCACCGATAGACTGGATAATGACGTTTTCGCCCAATGCGTTTTTGCGTTTGGCGGCACCCGATACGCCGACGGCAATGATGGCGATGGGGATGGCGGCTTCGAATACTTGTCCCACCTTCAGCCCCAGATAGGCGGCTGCGGCCGAAAAGAGGATGGCCATCAGAATACCCCATGTCACCGACCAGGCATTTACTTCTGAATACTTCTTATCCGGGCTCATCAGAGGGTTGTACACTTCTCCCGGTTTCAATTCACGGAACGCATTTTCCGGTAGTCCGGTAATAGGTTCTTCTTCTTGTTTCATAGGTTTTGTAGTTTTATGTTTTTCTTTAATAGACTTCAAAGAAAGCAAAAAAAAAGGAGATTTAAAAAAATCTCCTTAATTCTGTATGGTAAAATGCTTATTTGGCATCTTTAGCGGTCATGTCCCCTTCGATAAACAATCGCATGATTTCCGTTTTGGCATTGGTGCGCAGGGTAATGGATTTCTTGAAGTGTCCGGGGTATCTTCCGGTTCCATTATAAGTTACTTTCACTGTTCCAGTCTTTCCCGGTGCTATCGGTTCTTGTGAATATTCGGGAACGGTACATCCGCAGGAAGCTACAGCCTGATGGATGACAAGCGGAGCATCGCCTACGTTCGTAAACTTAAAGGTGTAGCTGACCACAGGACTGTTTTCGGAGAATGTGCCGAAGTTGTGGGTGGTCTGTTCGAATTTGATGTCTGCCTTTCCTTGTGCATAGGCATAACCGATGCTCATAACCAGCAGCATCATATAAAAAACGACTTTCTTCATGTTCTTATCTTTTTTATATTTCAACGGCGCAAAGGTAACCCATTTTCATTAAAATAATGCCTATGGCGTGCGAAATTGTATTAAATCGGACTCAAAAGGTCTCTGTACGAATGATAAGCAGGGAAAAATAGGGGAAGCGGATGGTCGCTATCCGCTTGCTGTCATTGATATACTTCTCTTCCGGAGTGCCTACATTCTCAAAATAGTGATACCGGTATTCGGGATGCAGGCGGATGCAGCGGTGAATCTCATCGGTGCATCTGGACAACTTCATGATGACAACCGCACTGTTTTCGCTTGTCAGTTTCTCTATCTCTTCTGTCGTAGTAATGCCGGGTATCACCGTCAGCCGCTCTTCCTGGCTGGCCACATGGAGCCTGCCCAGTGCGCCGGCGGCAATGAAGGCGGGGATACCGGGGATGTGCTTCACGGGGATGCCGTCTGCCTGCAGTTTGTCATATACATAATGTATGGAAGAGTAGAATCCGGCATCTCCTTCGGCAACGATACAGACCTTCTTTCCTTGTTGCCGGAGGGTGGAGCTCTCCATATAGACCTCGTCGTAGGCGCTCAGGGCTTTTTCGCGCTGTTTGCTCATGGGGAGTGGAAAGCGGTGCACCGTGTTTTCCGGAATGTCGAGTTGCAATAGGATGTCGGCTGCGCGTGAAACTCTGTTTCCATCTTTGGCCAGTGTCTCGGGACAGAATATACAGTCGGCTGTCTGCAGGGCTTTCAAGCCTTTTACGGTAATCAGTTCCGGTTCGCCGGGACCGAGAGATACAAATATGACGGGGAACATTTGCATGAAGACATTAAAGTTAAAAATTAAAGAACAGCAAAACGGCTACAAAAGTGGGGAAATAATCAGTAGCAAACAAGATATTCGCTATCTTTGTTATTTACTAAAACAATCTGTTTTTTATGGATTATCAACTGAACACCCGCTTGAATGGCAACATAGCCATGACTTCCAGCTACCATGAGCGTGCGTCGCTGCAACGTGACAAGACTCTGTATAAATTCATTTGGGTACAGATCGGTACGCTCACTCTGGAAATAGACCATATCCCCATGCGCCTGGAAAAGGATGAAATCGTGACCTTGACCCCGTTGCATCACCTGGAGGTAAAAGAGGTGGACGGTGAATACCTGACGTTTGTATTCAACAGCAATTTTTATTGCATCTATGGACATGACAACGAGGTCTCTTGCAACGGACTCCTTTTTTATGGCTCTTCCAGGGTGATGAGACTGGCGCTTTCTGCCGGGCAGTCTTCCAACTTGCATGACATAGTCCGCATTTTCCGGCAGGAATCGGTCATCCATGACAACCTGCAGGAGGAGATGCTGCGGATTGTCTTGAAACGTTTCATCATTACCTGCACACGCATTGCGCGCCAGCGTTTTGGGGTGGGGCAGGAGAAGGAAAAGACGTTTGACATCATCCGGCAGTATTACGTATTAGTGGACCGGCATTTCAAGGAGAAGAAGCAAGTGCAGGATTATGCCGATATTCTTTGCCGTTCTCCCAAGACACTTTCCAATCTGTTCTCGACCTGCGGGTTGCCTTCCCCTTTACGGGTGATTCATGACCGCATTGAGGCAGAAGCCATGAGATTGCTGCTGTATACCCACAAAAGCGCTAAGGAAATCAGCTCCATTCTGGGCTTCGAAGACTTGTCCGCGTTCAGCCGTTTTTTCAAGAAAATGACCGGCGAGAGTGTCTCGGACTACCGGAAAAGAGTGAAACGGGAAGAATTGCCAACTGTTGCGGAATAATTGCCATTTCGTACGTGGTGGAAAACAAGGAACTTTGCAAAAACAAAAATCAAGTCATATTACTGAAACCATTTAAAAAGTAGAACAAAGATGAAAACGAAATTGCAAAACTTGTTTATGGCTGCGTTGACGCTGGCCGCTTCCACTCAAAAGTTGGGTGTTAATTTGATTCGTGTAGCCATCCTGGTTATTTTCGTATGGATTGGTGGGTTGAAATTCTGGAATTATGAGGCTGAAGGGATTGTCCCTTTTGTGGCGAACAGCCCGTTCATGAGCTTCTTTTATACAAAGAGTGCCCCGGAGTACAAGGAGTATAAGCTGAAAGAGGGCGAGTTCAATGAGGCGAAACATCAGTGGCACGTGGAGAACAATACGTATGGTTTCTCTCACGGTCTGGGCATTCTGATTATGACCATCGGCATTCTGACATTTCTGGGGATATTCTCTCCGAAAATCGGACTGGCGGGAGCTGCACTGGCCATTGTCATGACAATAGGTACCCTCTCTTTCCTGGTGACAACCCCTGAGGTGTGGGTGCCCGACTTGGGAAGCGGGGAGCACGGCTTTCCGTTGCTGACGGGGGCAGGGCGCTTGGTCATCAAGGATACGGCCATTCTTGCCGGTGCCATTGTCGTACTGTCTGACAGTGCAAAAAGAGTATTGAACCAATTAAGGAAATAGACGTATGAAACAGTATGATGTCATTATCATCGGATTCGGCAAAGGCGGAAAGACATTGGCTGCCGAGTTGGCAAAACGGAAGCTGGACGTTGCCGTAGTGGAGCGTTCGGAAAAGATGTACGGAGGGACATGTATCAATATCGGTTGCATTCCCACAAAAACATTGGTGCATGCGGCAAAGCATGCGGACAAAGACGCTTCTTGGGAGGTCAAGAAGGCATACTATCGTCAGTCCATTGCAAGGAAGGAAGAGGTCGTCTCTTTCCTACGTCAGAAGAACTATCACAATCTGGCCGACAATCCTCATATAACGGTCTATACGGGTATCGGCTCCTTTGCAGGTCCGGATGTGGTGGAAGTTGGGATGGTGGAAGGGACATTACAATTGCAAGCTCCCCGGATATTCATCAATACGGGTGCCGAAACCGTCATTCCACCGATAGAGGGGATACAAGGTAACCCACGGGTATATACCAGCACCTCCATTATGGAACTGACTGAGCTGCCGGCACAGCTCGTCATTGTAGGTGGGGGATACATCGGACTAGAATTTGCTTCCATGTATGCTTCATTCGGTTCGCAAGTCACGGTGCTCCGAACTGATATCCCGGGAGGACCGGGACATTGCGGACAGTGTCCGGGAGGTATTGGAACAGAAAGGAATCGTTTTCAGGCTGAATGCACGCGTGCAGTCCGTGAAAGACTCTGACGTCATTTACCGGGATGCGGTCACGGGAGAGGAACATCAGTTACACGCAGATGCCATCCTGCTGGCTACCGGCCGGCGTCCGAATACGGCTGGCTTGAATCTGGCGGCGGCAGGTGTAGAGGTGAATGAGCGCGGTGCTATTGTGGTGGACGACTATTTGCAGACTACCAACCCCAAGATACATGCTATCGGTGATGTAAAGGGCGGTTTGCAGTTTACCTACATTTCTTTGGATGATTACCGCATTCTGCGCGAAGACCTTTTCGGGGCAGGAGAACGCAAGGTGTCCGACCGTGACCCGGTGAGCTATTCGGTATTCATCGACCCGCCGCTTTCACGCATCGGGCTGAGCGAAGCGGAAGCACGCAAGAAAGGATTGAATATAAAGGTCAACAAACTGCCGGTAGCCGCTGTTCCGCGTGCCAGGACTTTGGGCGATACGAACGGATTGTTCAAGGTGGTGGTGGACGCCGATACGGACAAGATAGTGGGATGTACGCTGTTTGGTCCGGAATCGAGCGAGGTCATCAACCTGGTGGCAATGGCCATGAAGACCGGGCAGGAATATACCTTCCTCCGTGATTTTGTCTTTACACATCCCAGCATGAGCGAAGCGCTGAATGACTTGATGGGCTTTTAAAGATTATTTAGGCACAATATCCACCAATTTGCGGGAAGAGCATTTGCGTATTTCCCCAAAAATGACGAATATTGTGCCCGAATTCTATAAACCCCAATAGTCATGACCCGGATATCTGCCATAGGCATTGCACTGCTGTGCATTTTATGCGTAACCTCTTGCGGCTTAAAATCAAGACAGACTACTACCGAATCTTCTTCCGAAACGGGCTATTCTCCGGTTACGACAGACACGGCAGCTACCATTGTACCGTGCTATGCCAAAGGCTATACGGTGAAATATCTTCCGCACCATGTCCGTCTGGTGGATATACACGACCCTCAAAAAGAAAGCAGCAGCACTTTCCACTATGCGCTGGTACCGAAAGGCATAAAGCCTGTCGGTATACCGAGCGACTATACGGTGATTGAAACGCCGGTAGAGCACGTTATGTGTATGACATCCCTGCAACTTTCCAACTTCATCCGTCTGGATGCCTGCGATTATGTGGTGGGCATCACCAGTACGCGCCATCTCTTCAACAAGGAGATGAACGACCGTTTGAAGTCCGGCGAGACCGTGAAGATTGGTATCGAAGGGAACTTTGATAATGAAGTGATAATGAGCATGAATCCGGATGTTATCTTTATCTCTCCTTTCAAGCGGGGCGGATATGATGCCATGCGGGAAATCGGTATTCCACTGGTTCCCCATTTGGGATATAAGGAGATGACCCCGTTGGGGCAGGCTGAATGGATAAAATTCATCGGCATGTTTATAGGCCAGGAAGTGGAGGCGAATGAAAAGTTTGCTGCGATAGAGAAGCGCTATAACGAATTGAAGGAGCTGGCTGCCAACGTGAAGAAGCGTCCGATGGTATTCAGCGGCGAGATACGGGGTGGCAACTGGTATGCAGTGGGAGGAAAGAGCTTTCTTGCCGAACTGTTCCGTGATGCCGGTGCGGATTATTTCTTGAAAGACGATCCCCGTTCGGGAGGTGTCACGCTGGATTTTGAAACCGTATATAGCCAGGC
>ENA-ORPD01002217-ORPD01002217.1-human-gut-metagenome-genome-assembly--contig:-NODE-2217-length-12144-cov-2.949789_pt1 | contig 12144 bp, 10 predicted proteins | sample MGYA00242143_ERZ509076 | MGnify/ENA primary metagenome ERZ509076 (study PRJEB26280, sample SAMEA2338706) | human gut metagenome | biome: human gut; feature: human-associated habitat; material: faeces... | reverse complement strand
GTACACTTCCAGGTAAGGCAATGGTTCTTATGCCAGGTGCAGGTTACGAAGGAATAACAGATTTCGTACTTGACCAGATGACAAGCTATGGACTTAATGCATGTCCTCCACTTCTCGTAGGCGTAGGCGTTGCAACATCTGTTGAGACAGCAGCACTTCTTTCTAAGAAGGCACTTATGAGACCAATCGGTTCACATAATGAGAATGAAAATGCAGCTAAGATGGAGAAGTTACTTGAAGACGGAATCAATGCTATCGGACTTGGACCTCAGGGTATGGGCGGTAAATTCTCCGTTATGGGAGTTAATATTGAAAATACAGCAAGACATCCATCAACAATTGGTGTAGCTGTCAATGTAGGTTGCTGGTCACACAGAAGAGGTCATGTAATATTTGATAAAGACTTAAATGCAGTATGTGATACACATTCAACAATAGACCTGAATGCATAGGAGGATTAGAAAATGGTAGAAATCAGAGGCGATAAAAAGGTTCTTGTTACACCAGTAAGTGCAGAGGACTTAAAGGATATTAAGATTGGTGACATTGTATGGCTTGACGGAGATTTAATGACATGCCGTGATGTTGCACACAGAAGACTTGTAGAATATGGAAGAGAGCTTCCTTATGATATTAAGGACAAGGCAATATTCCATGCAGGACCAATCGTAAGAAAGATTGAAGGAACAGAGAATGATTATGAGATGGTATCTGTAGGACCAACAACATCAATGCGTATGGAGAAATTCGAATATGAATTCACTAAGCAGACAGGTGTAAGAGTAATCGTAGGAAAAGGCGGAATGGGTCCTAATACAGAGAGAGCATGTAAGGAATTTGGTGCTATCCACTGCGTATTCCCTGCCGGATGTGCTGTAGTAGCAGCAACAGAGGTTGAAAGAATTGCTGAACATCACTGGGATGAGCTTGGTATGCCAGAAACATTATGGTGCTGTAAGGTTAAGGAATTCGGACCTCTTATAGTATCAATAGATGCTAATGGAGATAACCTCTTTGAACAGAATAAGGTTACATTCAATGAAAGAAAAGAAGAAGCCAAGAAGGCAATATATCCTAATGTCAAATTCATAAAATAAATATACATAAAAACAGGGGCGGCAGACCAATCAGTCTGTCGCCCCAACTCCTTTATATGGAATATTATTTTATACCAAAGATAAGGTACAGTAAATTGTAGTTGTAGAACATTACTGCGGCAACAAGTGAAACAGTAGACATAATCTTGATAAGAATATCAAGAGATGGTCCTACAGTATCCTTTAATGGATCACCTACAGTATCACCAACAACGGCTGCGTCATGTGCTGGAGAGCCTTTGCCCTGTCCTTCAATAGCACCTGATTCGATGTACTTTTTACCGTTATCCCATGCACCACCAGCGTTACCTGTAAAGATGGCAAGCATGATAGCTGAAAGAGTAGCGCCGATAAGAAGACCGCCTACGAAGTAAGGTCCGAAAAGGAATCCGGCAATTACAGGGAAGATGATTGAGATGATAGCTGGCATACGCATTTCCTTTAATGCACCCTGAGAAGATATCTCAATACATGTCTTGTAGTCTGGCTTAGCCTTTCCTTCAAGGATACCAGGAATATCTCTGAACTGTCTTCTTACTTCTTCAACCATCTTACGGGCAGCATTGGCAACGGCTTCAATAAGCATACCTGAGAACAGATATGGAAGGGCACCACCAACTAAAGCACCGGCAAGAATAAGTGGGTTAGTGAAATTAAGGTCGAGACTGCTTCCCTCTGGCTGGAATGCATAAAGGAAACTAACCATAAGTGAAAGTGCTGCGAGTGAAGCTGAACCGATAGCGAAGCCTTTACCGATGGCAGCAGTTGTGTTACCAACTGAATCAAGCTTATCAGTAATTTCTCTTACCTCAGGTTCAAGCTCTGACATTTCAGCAATACCACCGGCATTATCAGAGATTGGTCCATAAGTATCAACAGAAACAGTTGCTGATACGAATGAAAGCATACCAACGGCAGCCATGGCAATACCAAACATGCCTGAAACTGCATATGATGCATAAGTTGTAATACCTAAAACAATAAGTGGATACATACAAGACTTCATACCAACTGAAAGACCCTGTGTAATAGTTAAAGCTGCACCTTCCTTAGAAGCCTGTGCAATTGTCTGTGTTGGCTTGTAATCATAGCTTGTATAGTATTCTGCGATACCACCGATGATAACACCACTCACTACGCCAAGTGAAGCAGCAATCCAAGGCGATATGAAACCTATGTTAAATCCTGCAACCTTAAGAATATCTGCATTCTCGCCATTGAATAACAGATATGTAGCCACGAATCCGCCGATAATTGTAATTCCGGCAGCACTCCATGTTGAGATATTAAGATCTCTGTGAGGATTATCAGAACCCTTCTTTAAGAGAACATAAGCGATACCAAGAATAGATGCGATAAGTCCGATTGCAGCGAATACAAGTGGGAAATACATCATCTTAGAGAGCATTTCATCTGAAACTTCAAGGTTATTAGCTACATTTGAAAGGTAAAGACTTACTGCAAGAATAATTGCTGAAGATATAGCTCCAACAAATGATTCAAGAAGGTCAGAACCAAGTCCGGCAACATCACCTACATTATCACCAACGTTATCTGCGATAGTGGCAGGATTTCTTGGATCATCTTCAGGAATGTGTGCTTCTGTCTTACCAACAAGGTCAGCTCCCATATCAGCTGCCTTAGTATATATACCGCCGCCAACACGGTTAAACATAGCAACAATAGAGCAGCCAAGTGCGTAGCATGAAAGACACTGTGTGAATACATGACCACCGCGGAGAGCCTCGATATCAAGCATGTTAAGACCAAATCCAAATATGATGTATACAAGGAAAAGTCCTAAAAGTGCGAAACCGCCAACGCAGAGACCCATAACTGAGCCACCCTTTAAAGCTACCTTAAGTGTTGAACCAATGTTCTTAGTGTTGCGGGCTGTATTAGAAACTCTTACATTAGCGTAAGTAGCAATCTTCATACCTACCCAGCCTGCTGATGCACTCATGATAACACCAATCATGAAACATACAGATGGCTCCCAGCTGAATTCTCCATACTGGACAGTGAATATAGCCGCAAATGCGATTGCAATAATAACAACTACTACTGCAATGATCTTGTACTCGTATGTAATAAATGCGTTAGCACCAACTCTTATGGCTGCTGCGATTTCTTTCATACGGTCTGTTCCTTCATCAAGTTTCTTAACACCGATGAAGTTGAATGCTGCATAACCGAGCGCAAGCAGGGCTGCAACGATGACTAGAATTAATAAAGCTTCCATGTTTTTCTCCTCGTTAAAAAATTATGTCCGTTACGCGTGCCTGTAGAGATAATAAATGTGGCGTCATTTATTATTATGCTTCAAAACACCAACTTGTTAAAGTTTACTAAAAAATATTATGAAAGTCAAATAATATTATGCATATTTACCATATAATTATATTAAATTATTTAATGAAAGCGATATGGGCACAATTGCTTAATTATTAAGAATAAGATATAATTAATGCTTAAATAAGGCACTATATATAAAATTAATTGAAAGGATAGTTTACCCTATGAAAATGAAATTAAGAAAATTAATGCAGCAGGCTGCCTCATATGTTGAGATTGTATTATCTGCATTTTTACTGATAGTTATTCTTGCAGGGAAATTTATTGTGGAAAGCGTGCTGGGAATAGGCTGTGATAATGCCACGCTTGAGTATTTCCTTGAGAATGTTATGACATTTGCAATTGGAGTTGAGTTTGTAAAGATGCTTTGCACTCATACTCCGGGTACGGTTATTGAAGTTCTGCTTTTTGCTATTTCAAGACAGATGATAGTAGGACATGTATCAGGTTTTGAGGTACTGGCTGGGGTGGCTGCAATTGCGGGATTATTTGCAACTCATAAGTATCTTTACGCTAAATCATTTGGAACTGAAGAGAAAGAAGAAAAACAAGATAAATAGAAAAGGAAGTCTAAAAATGTATAGTTCATTTTCAAAGAAGTTCAGGCAGATTAAACCTTATGATGATTATAATGTCACAGATGTACCATGGCATGAGGCTATGGTGGCAGGTAATGGATGGCTTGGAGTTCTTGAATCATGTGCGCCTATAGAGGACAGTCTTATATATCAGAATGTTGAATTTGTTATGCCATCGGAAGAGCCAAGACATGTGCCTTACGATGTTACAGCACAGTTAGATGAAGCCAGACAGTCAGTTATTAATTTTGATGATACATGGAATATACATGATAGAAAAAGAACGAATATGTACTGTTATCATCCAGGCCATATGATAAGACTGACACTTGAAGGAGAGCCGGATATTTCTGGTTACAGAAGATGGACAGATTATAAGACTGGTACAATAAATACTACATTTAAATCAGACGGAGCTTCTGTTTCAAAAAGTACATATGTATCGAGAAAACAGAATGTGATTATAACTAAAATAATATCTGAAAAGTCTGTGAATATGTCGATATCAATAGATGATTTTGAGTCTATGCCGAAATTCGGAGTTCAGAAGAACAATATTCCTGCACCTGAAAGAAATATGCTGTATTCAAGATTTGTAAGAGGTAACATAATAGGTACGGTTGTGCATTATCCTGAGTATGAGGGAAGTGAGCTTGCAAAGGGTGGATTTGCAGGTGTTACAAGGATATTGACAGATGGTGATATGAGGGTTTCATCAAAGCCTAAAGACATCCGGGCGTACACTTGCATTGATGAGACTGCGCCGGTTATTAATATATCACATGCAGAGAGTATAACACTTATAACTTACACAGACTGGACAGATGATTTGGGGGAATATTGTGAGTTCAGGGACAGAGTTAATGACAAAGATACATTTGCACTGATAGACAAATGTATTAACAAAGTTGACAGTGCCGATATAACGGAAGAACCGGTAAGCTTAGAACATAAGAATATAGAGCTTAAGCTTGACGGCGGATATTTTTGCGAGTCTGCTAATGAAGAACTGCTTGACTTGCAGAAAAATGAATATGACATTATGCCTCATCTGCTGGAGAAATTATATTATAACGGTCTGTATGGAATGCAGGCATGCGCAGGAACGACAGCACCAAGACTCAGCGGCTTGTGGGTTGGTGAGTGGAATCTGTTGTGGAGAAGTGCGTACACAATGGATGCCAATGTTAATATTCAGGTTTCGGGAATGAACAGCTCAGGGTTGTATGAAGCAGGTGCTGGTTATATGTGGTTTATACTTCGACAGATACCTGACTGGGTTAACAATGCGGCAATGGTGTATGGAATGAAGGATGCAGTGCTTGTTCCGGTTAATACTGATGGACATAGGGCAATGATGGTAGAGTACGATATTAATTATCCATTCCAGTACTGGAATGCCGGTGCTGGTTGGATGCTTATTCCTATTTATGAATTCTTACAGACTTACGGCGACGCTGTGATAACAACTTTTGATGCGTCGCTGATTAAGATGTACGGCAAAGATACATTTGATGTAAGAAAAGATGTATATGAGCCACTTCTTAAAAAAGCCTATAATTTCTGGAAACAGATAGGAAATCCTGAGTATTATACAGATACAGACGGTAATGCAAGGTATGAGAAGGGAAAATGCAGCCTTAATGCAGGGGAGCATTATCTTATTATTCCATCATTTTCACCAGAGAATAAGCCTTTTGGATATCATAGTGCGATTACTGCCAATGCAGCAATGGATATCTCTGCGGCTAAAGATGTAATTAATATGTATATTGAGATGATTAATAAAGAGATGGCTGAAGAGAATAGGACTGCAGCAATGCAGGCTGTATCAGAGGCGGAAGCACTCTTAAGATTGTTACCTGATTTTATGTATGATGAGTCAGGTGCAGTTAAGGAATGGTCTATGAAGGAGTATGGCGAGAATAATGCACACAGGCATATAAGCCATCTTTATCCGGCATGGCCGGCTTTGCAGACTCAGCATGATAGTAAGTTAGCAGCTGCGTGTCGTCAGGCAATCATTAACAGAAACCATGAGAATAAAGGAAAAGATGATACCGCTTCACATGGCTGGATACATAAGGCGTTAGTAGAGGCTCGTCTTAAAAATGCAGATGCTGTATATGATACACTTAATCTGCTTGTACACAGTGACATATTCTACACAACTTTATTTACAGACCACAATACTGACAGGAGCAAAGGTGTGTATTGTACAGATACCGCATTTGGACTGGTTGGAATTATTAATGAAATGCTTATATATTCGGATGAACACACAATTGAACTGCTTCCGGCATGGTCAGACAAGCTTGGAAGCGGCATGGTTAAGGGACTTCGTACAAGATGCGGAATAACTATTGATGAACTTAAGTGGGATGTTGATAAGAAGAAAGTGTATGTGAGTCTTGACTGGGATAAGACTGAAGGTATTAATGTTGTATGCAGAAATTATGAAATTGAAAAAATCGGACATGAAAGGTAGAATTGATGATAACTACAACTTTATGTTATATAGAGAAGGACGGGAAGTATCTTATGCTTCACAGAGTGAAAAAGCATAATGATATTAATGAAGGCAAATGGATTGGAGTAGGCGGACATGCTGAGAATCAGGAGACTCCTGAGGAATGTCTTGTGCGTGAGGTAAAGGAAGAAACAGGTCTTATGCTTACTTCATACAGATTCCGCGGGCTTGTAACATTTATAAGTAATGAATGTGAGCCAGAGCTTATGTGTGTATTTACGGCAGATGGCTTTACAGGTGAGCTTATTGAATGTGACGAAGGAGAACTGGCTTGGGTTGATAAAGAAGAAGTTCCCGAGCTTCCGACATGGGAGGGTGACAGGGTATTTCTTAACCTTCTTCTTTCGGGGGAGGAGAGATTTTTCTCGATAAAGCTTAAGTATGAAGGCAGCAGACTTATGGAAAAACAGGTCAATCTGTATTAAAATACAGGTTTGAATATATTTACAGATGGAGTAATTTAGCAGCAATGCTTGACAAGTTCAAGAATATGGGGTGGAAGAAATTCTATCTCATATATGCAATGTGTACTGCCTTAAAAATGTTAATGTGACAGGCTGCAGTTATGGTCTGCCAGAGCTGATTGCAATTATTGTGACAGTTCTTCTTCACAAATGGAAAAGGCAGATGCTTGTTTCTATCGCAGGCGGAACGATATGTTATATGCTGCTTGTGCAGCTGGTGCGGGAGATTTTGTTGATTGGACGCTGAGGTAGATGAAAGGCTGCTGGAAGTCCAAAACAGCTGAGGAAATGTGAAAAATTGGATCTCGGGGCGATTAAAAGGTAAGTGAAAGTCCAAAACGGCTGCGAGAAAGTGGCAAATTGGACATTGGAGCAGATAAAAGGTTGATGGAGGTCCAAAACAGCCGCAAGAAAGTGACAGATTGGACATTGAGATAGAGAAAAGGCATCTCTTGGAAAGTTTATTGTTTATGTTAAAAAGAAAAATGAGGGCATTTGGATTGTAAGGGATTAACTTGCAATTCAAATGCCCTGATTGGTTATACACGATTTTTAATATTTAATTACTTAGGTCTTACCGTAAGTCTCTTGATAAGACCGTCTTCTGTTACTTCACGGACTGTAGCGATGGCCATGATGTTGTAACCGCCAAAGTTGGCGATGAATTCTGCCTGGGTAGAATTTACAACTTCACCATCTAAGATAGAGTATTTGCGGAAGCCGAACTTGTTACGGAAGAACATGCTGATAGCTTCCCGTCCATATATATGATATTCGTTCTGGGCTGCTGAGTTAGTACAATAATCGTTGATTATTCCGTTTGGAGAAAAGAGATTGGCAAGTCCTGCATAATCTTTGTTTTCCATTGCTTCTACATATTTTTCAATTGCTGTCATGTTTAATGCCCTCCTTAATTAATATACTTTCTCTGTGTTTAATAATGCGTCTGTACCGCCATCAACGAACATGATGTTTCCATTGACGCCTCTTGCTGAATCTGAAGCAAGGAAAACCATAACCTCAGCAATTTCCTCTGGAGCCATGAGACACTCCTGACCGTACTTGGTTGGGATAGGAAGGGCGTTAAGAGCCATTTTTGCTGTAGTGCTCATTGTTGCGGTCATGGCTGTGTGTACATTACCAGGAGCAACAGCATTTATACGGACACCGTTAGCAGCCCATGTTGCAGATACACGGCGTACCCATCTTGCAAGTGCGTACTTAGTAGAAACATAAAGGCTGTTACCAACTGAAAGATTAGTGCTGTCCATAGATGAAACAAGGCTTAATACACGCTTTTCATCACCGATGTTATTAAGAAGGTCAACGATATCCTTACGGCCTGCACCCTGTGAAATTGTGTTAGAAACAGTTACAACACAGCTTCCGTGCTTCTTCTTTAAAAGGTCATATACACCATTTGCAACGGCTACTGTTCCGAAGTAGTTAAGAGAGATAATGAGTCCGAGATTACCGCATGCGCCTGAAACACCAGCGTTGCATATCATTCCGTCAAGTCCGTCAGGGCACATAGTATGTAACTGATCAACAGCAGACTGTCTGCCTTCCTGCGATGCAAGGTTTACGCAGATGTCACCGTCTTTAAGATCAATATTAATTACCTTATGTCCCTGCTGTATTAACAATTCTTTAGTTTTCGCACCGATACCGCTTGAAGCACCAGTAATAGCATAGATTCCCATAGTATTTCTATTCCTCCTTGTTTTTCGAAGAAAAATCCGAACCCTTCATGTGAGGAGAGGAATTTTCCTCCTTGTTTTTTGCTTATGAGCTTATTATAATTAGAACTGATATCTTTTAAATATCCAAAACACATATATAATAGGAGACCAGATTTGCTTACATATGATTTAGATAAACGCGGAAACAAAACAATGTACGAATATTTGTATGAACTGATTAAGGAAGATATAGCTGACAGGAAGCTTAAGGCTGATGAGAAGCTGCCATCAAAGCGAGGGCTTTCACAGCATTTGCAGATAAGTGTCAAGACGGTGGAGAACGCATATGAGCAGCTTCTTCTGGAAGGTTATATCCGATCTGAGGAAAAAAGAGGGTATTATGTTAATAAGATTGCCGTGGTTACAGGTGGTGCACCAGGGTATGCTGCCCCTGTGAAAAGATTCCAGGAGGAGACTTATCTTGCTGATTTGACGGCAAATAATATCCGGTATGATAGATTTCCATTTGCTACATGGGCAAAGGTTATGAGGGAAACCCTGACCGATTATAACACTTCACTTCTTAAGACTGTGCCTTTTAATGGTGTGCTGCAGCTTCGTGAGGCAATTGCGGACCATCTTAACAGATACCGCGGAATGCAGGTTTCAGCAGACCATATTATTATAGGGGCCGGAACGGAATATCTGTATAACAGGCTGTTACAGCTCTTAGGTCCAGATGTGAAGTTTGGTGTTGAGAATCCAGGATACCGTAAGATTACCAAGATATATGATGAAAATGGTGTGGACTGGGATTATGTTAATATTGATGATAAGGGTATGAAAGTTGATGAACTTAGAATGAAAGACATAAATGTAGCACATGTAAGTCCTGAACATCATTTTCCAATAGGCCTTGTTATGCCGGTTGCAAGAAGACAGGAACTGCTTAATTGGGCGGCGGAGGAGCCAGGCAGATATATAATAGAGGATGATTTTGACTGTGAATTCCGTATGCAGGGCAAACCAATTCCGTCCATTCAGTCGAGAGACAGAAGTCACAGGGTAATATACATGAATACATTTTCAAAGACAATGGTCCCTTCGCTTAGAATAGGATATATGGTGCTGCCGGAAAAGCTGATGGAAAAATATATCTCAACAATGAATTTTTATTCGTGTACGGTGTCGGGCTTTGAACAGTATGCGATGGCGGCATTTATTGAGAAGGGATACTTTGAGCGTCACATTAAGAGGCTTGTCAATGATTACAGGGGACGCCGTGAAAAGATTTGCAGGATGTTTCGTGAATCAAGGCTTAATGAAATCAGTACGATATATCAGGACGATGCGGGAACACATTTCCTGCTGCATGTGAAGACTTCCTTAAGTGATGTTGAGATTAAATGGGCAGTCAGGCAGAAGGGGATTCTGATTAACTGCCTTTCAGAGTATTGTTTCGCTGATGCGGATAAGTACCACGGAATACTTGTAATTCATTATTCGGATATGGACGAAGCAACTCTTAAGCTTGTAATTGCTGCTTTTGAGGAAATTTTTTTGTGAAAAATGCGGCAGAAAGCAGAAATAGCGTAACAAATAAATAAAAAAGGAATCCCGTAAGCAGAAAGGCAATATCTCCATGCTCACAGGATTCCTTTTATTTTAATATCTTAATCAGCCGATTCCGCCAAGTACTATTCCAAGTATAAGAACAAGGAAACATACAGGGCAGAAAATGTATTTGCATATAGGATAGAATTTGTCAGTAAATTTCTTATCGCGTCCAGTATTAACCTGAGTCTCAACATATTTCTTACCACATATCCAGAAGAACATAATTCCGGCAAGACCTGCACCAAGCGGGCAGATGTAGATAGAAAGTATATCCATCCATCCAGAGACAATTCCCTGGATACATATTGAAACTACAAGTGCTATTGCAGCGATTATTGCACAAGATGATTTTCTTCCTAGATGCAGCTTTTCCTGAATAGTTGCAATAGGTGCTTCATACAGGTTGATTAAAGAAGAAAGTCCTGCCATAAATACAGCAACAAAGAATATAATTGCGACTATGTATCCGCCAGGCATAGATTTGAAAAGTGCCGGAAGAAAGATAAACATAAGTCCTGGACCACCCTGATTAAGCTGGGCACCGGTTGTTGCCATTGCAGGAATGATAACAAGAGCTGCGAGCAAGGCTGCTATAGTATCGAACAGCGCAACACGTCCGGCAGCAGCAGGGATATCTTCATTATCTGAAAGGTAAGAACCATATATAAGAGTACCATTACCAGCAACAGAAAGAGAGAAGAATGCCTGGCCAAGAGCAAATATCCATGTCTTAGGGTCAGCGAATGCCTCAGGATCAACTCTGAATATGTATTTGTAGCCTTCTATTGCACCAGGCTGGAAAGCAACATATATTCCAAGCACAGCAAAAAGAATAAAGAAAACAGGCATCATGATTTTATTGGCTTTTTCAATTCCACGTCCGACACCGAACATAAGAATAATAATACCAATAACAAGCGCTACAATCTGCCATACATTATTACCAAATGCACTTGCCATACTTCCAAATGAAGCAGCAAAGCCTTCTGTGTCAGCAGGTGCAAGTGTCTTTCCTGTAAAAGCTCCAATCATGTACTTAAGAATCCAGCCCATTACAACTGTGTAACCAATTGCCATGGCAAGTGCGCCAAGTACAGGAATAAAACCGATAACCTCACCAAGCTTTCTCTTATTCTTAGTTTCACATGCATATCCAAATGCATCAACAGGTCCTGACTTGGTAGCACGACCAAAACTCATTTCTCCGATAACACCTGTGAAACCAATAAGTGCAACGAATATAAAATACGGTATCAGGTATGAACCACCGCCATACATTGATACTCTTGTCGGGAACATCCAGATATTACCCATACCAACGGCAGAGCCGATACAGGCAAGGATGAATCCCCATTTGTTGTTAAAAGAATCTCGTTTTTTCATAAAACAATTCCCCCGCATATATTTTGCTAAAAAGCAATGTATTTAATATACAGTATATTTGCGGATATGTAAAACTATAATCTGAAAATATGTTGGAAAATCAAACGGCTCTTTGACAATACTATAATAATCATGATATTATATAGCATCATACAGGTAATTATAAGTAAATAATATATAGGCAGGTACAGCATATGACAACTAAGGAATGTTTTGATGCAATGGGAGCAGATTATGAAGGTGTTTTAGAAAGATTTTCAAGTGAAGCTCTTGTTAAGAAATTTGCATTAAAGTTTTTGGATGATAACAGTTATTCTAATCTTGAAGATGCCTTAGCTGATGGCAATGTAGAGAACGCATTCAGGGCAGCACATACACTTAAAGGTGTGTGTCTGAATCTTGGATTTGATAATTTATATAAAGTCAGTTCAGATATTA
>ENA-ORPD01002211-ORPD01002211.1-human-gut-metagenome-genome-assembly--contig:-NODE-2211-length-12160-cov-4.640644_pt1 | contig 12160 bp, 11 predicted proteins | sample MGYA00242143_ERZ509076 | MGnify/ENA primary metagenome ERZ509076 (study PRJEB26280, sample SAMEA2338706) | human gut metagenome | biome: human gut; feature: human-associated habitat; material: faeces... | reverse complement strand
AGTTCCGTAGCATAAAAAATGTTACAAAAAAATTAATTAAAAAGTGCTAAAAAAGCGGTATTGACTTATTATAATAAGATAGTAAAATATATATAGAAATGTGTCATTAAATAAAAGAAGGAGAGTTAATTAAAATGAAAGTTAAAAAAATTCTTTTAAGTATTATAAGCATGTTGGTGTTAATATCATTAGCATTAACAAGCAAAGTATTTGCAGCTGATGTTTCAGTTTATTTTGGAATAATCCAAAAAGGACCATCAGGATGGGGATATGCCATAGGAGACCCAACGAACGGAGGATCACAAATATGGAATATAGTTAAATATAAGGGAAGTAACAAAGCTTCAGGCTATGATTGGAAAGACGCATATTGTGCAAGAGCAGGTAGAGGATTAGGAAATATGACAACAGGTGTTGCAGATACTGAAGTCCATAATTACGTAAATGCGTTTAATATGAGAACTGAAAAAGAAACAATTCTAAATTATGGATCAGATGCAACATTAAATGGTCAAGTAAATAGAATATTACCTACAGCAAATACAAAAATAGCAGGAACAGAAGTTACATGTTATGATGCAATACTTTCTGTAGCTGATTTAGTATATTTAAGAGAAGATGCAAATAAAGATAGCTATAAAGAAGAATTAATGACAAAAGCATTAGAAAAGACTGTAAATCAATATAGTGATTATAACTATAAAATTACCGAAGATGATATAATTGCTGTACAACAAGCTGTAATCTGGTATTTTACAAACTATGATGAAACTAAATATAATTTATTAGAAAATGCAAGCTGGTTAAGTTATGTAACAGATACAACAACAACTTATACAAGTTTAAATGATTACAGACCAAATGGACAAGGTTCAAATGATGAAGGACCACAAAGACAAGAACAAGCAGTTGCTTTATATAAATACTTAATAAATACAGCAATAGAAAATGCAAAAAATTCAAATTATAAAGGTATAAACCCTGTAACATTATATACAAATATAGCAGATATAACAGGAACACAACCAATAATTATAATTGAAAAAGGTGAAGAAAAAGAATTTGACTTAGCTTTAAGAAAATATATAACAAAAGTAGATGATCATGAATTAACAAATAGTAATGAAACAAGAATGCCAAATCCTAATACAACAAAATTAGAATCTGGAGAAGAAACAACAGCTCAGTATAATCACAGAAAAAATCCTGTAAAAGTAAAAACAGGAAGTAAAGTTACATATAATTTAACAATATATAATGAAGGCGAAGTTGCAGGAAGAGCAACAAAAATTTCTGATCAATTACCAACTGGTTTAAAATTAGATACAACAGGAACAGTAACATCAGAAAAAGGAAATGTGTACCAAATATCTGTAGATGCAAATAATAAAGTAACATTAGTAACAGATGGAACAAATAATATAAATGCATTTGATGGAACAAATTTAGATAAAGATACAGTTTCAATTGTATGTGAAGTAACACAAACTGCAAGTACACAAAGTGATATAATTTTAACAAACTTAGCATGGATTGCAGAAGAAGTTAATGCATCAACAAATACTGTAATTACAAATCAAAAAGGAGAAGATAGAGACTCAGAACCATCAACAATTGATACAAAAACTGCAGATCAATTAAAAACAACTGATATTGGATATACAGGAAAAGATAATTATTCAAAAGAGCAATTAAATGATAGCACAAAATACTTTAAAGGTGGTCAAGATGATGACGACTTTGAAAAAGTAATATTAGAACAAGATACAAGAAAAGTAGATTTAGCATTAAGAAAATATATAGTATCTATTACAAATAACTCAAATACAACAATATTAGATGGAAATAACTCTAGGGTACCAGATGTAAAAGAAGATTCATTACTTACAGGAACAACAGCAACATATAACCACAAAAAAGACCCTGTAGAAGTTGAAGAAGGAAGTTTAGTAAATTACAAATTAACAATATATAATGAAGGAAATATGGCAGGAAGAGCAACAAAAGTTGTTGACCAATTACCAGCAGGTCTTGAATTTGTAAGTGTTGTAAGTGGAAATTTTGAAAAAGATACCTATAATGAAACAACAAATAAGTTAACATTAAAAAGAAAAGATGGAAATGGAACTAATTTACCAGCATATGAAGAAGGAAAATTAGTAGAAAATTCAGAAACAATAGAAATACAATGTAAAGTAACAGCAAAAGCTGACAAAGAAAATAACAAAGTTCTTACAAATATTGCTTGGATTGAGGATCAAGTTGATGAAGCAGGAAGACAAACAGATAGAGATTCAACTCCAGGAAATACAAATGTGCCAGGAAGCTTAGTTACAACAGACAATGGTTATACAAATAATGATTCAACAGATTTAAATAACAAAGATCATTATTTTGAAGGTCAAGAAGATGATGACGACTTTGAAAAAGTTGTATTAAAACCAAAAGCATTTGACTTAAAATTAATTAAAAGAATAGTAGAAGTAAATGGCCAAGAGGTTCCAGAAAGAATTAAAAATGTTGATGTAAGTAAATTAAATACAAAAGATGAAAATGGAAATTTAATAACAACAGCAGATTATGACTTAGACAAAACACCAGTTCAAGTTAAAAAAGGTGACATTGTAAAATACACATTCAGAATTTACAATGAAGGTGACATAGATGGTTTTGCTTCTGAGATTACAGAAGATATACCAGAAGGATTAGAATTTATATATTCTACAAAGCAAGCAGATGAATTAGATGCTGATACAACATTAACAGCAGAGGAAAAAGCTGCAATTAAGTTTAACCAAAGCATGTTATGGGTATATGATAGTAGTAAAATAAATGCAAACGGAAAAATATTAGAAATAAAAACAGATTATCTATCAAAAGAAGTATCAGAAGATAATTTAATAAAAGCATTTAATAAAGAAACACAAGAAATTGATTATAAAGAAGTATCTGTAATGTTAAAAGTTGTAACAGAAGATACAACAGGAAAAATAATAAGAAATGAAGCATGTATTTCTGAAGATTCTGATAAAGATGGAAATGACGTAGATGATAGGGATTCAAATCCAAAAGAATGGAAAAAATATGAAGATGACGAAGATTATGACAATATAGTTCCAGGGGTATTTGACTTAGCATTAAGAAAATTCATAGTTGCTGTAAGCAAAGATGAAACAATTGAAAATACTGAATATATGAAAAATGAAGATGGAACATATACAAGAGCTCCAAAAGTAGATACAAGTAAATTAAATACAAAAGATGAAAATGGAAAATTAATTACAACTGCAATTTATAACCATACAAAAGAACCAGTACAAGTTCAAAAAGGAAACTATGTAGTATATATGTTAAGAGTATACAATGAAGGAAGTATGGCAGGATATGCAGCACAAATAAAAGATCACTTACCAGAATATTTAGAATTTGTTGACGGAGACTTTAACAAAAAATATGGATGGGAAGTAAGTGAAGATGGAAGAACAGTTACAACAAAATACTTATCAGATGATAAATATTTAATAGAAGCAGCAGTAGAAAAAAACGGAAAAATTGAATTAGACTATAAAGATGTTCCAATTATGTGTAAAGTAAAATCTACAGCAAAAACAGGAGAAAAAGTTACAAATATAGCAGATATATCAATATATGAAGATGAAAAACATAAAGAAATAGGAGATAGAGATTCAAGCAAAGACAATGTAAAATTACCAGATGACAAAGACTTACCTTCATACAAAGATGATGAAAAAGGCGACTATATACCAGGTCAAGAAGATGATGATGACTTTGAAAAAGTAATAATCAAAAAATTTGACTTAGCATTAAGAAAATTTATTACAGCTGTAAATGATAAAGAAGTAACAACAAGAATTCCTGTACCTCAAATGGGAGAAGACGGAAATATTAAATATAATCATACAAAAGAACCAGTAGAGGTTACAACAAAAGATATAGTAACATATACATTAAGAGTATATAATGAAGGTGAAATTAATGGATATGCAAGCAAAGTATCAGACGATTTACCAGAAGGATTAGAATTTTTACCAGAAAATAGCTTAAATAAAGAAATGAGATGGGTAATGTATGATAAAGATGGAAAAGAGACAACAAATGTAAAAGATGCAGTAAAAATTACAACAGATTACTTATCAAAAGAACAAGGTGAAGAAAGAATGAAACAAGATTCTAGCCTAAAAGAAAATCCAAATTTAATAAAAGCATTTGATACAAGCAAAGATATTTCAGATACAAATCCAGATTATAAAGAAGTAAAAATTGCATTTAAAGTAGTAGAACCAAATAGTTCAAAGAAAATACTAGTAAATGCAGCCCAAATATCAGACGATTCAGATGAAGACGGAAATGAAGTAGATGATGAAGACTCTATTCCAGATAAATGGAATGAAGGTGAAGATGACCAAGACAAAGAATATGTTAAATTAGTTGAATTTGACTTGGCATTAAGAAAATGGGTAACACAAGCAATAGTAATTGAAAATGGAAAACAAACAGTAACAAACACAGGACATCAACCATATGATGATCCAGAAGCAATAGTAAAAGTTGAATTACATAGAAAGAAATTAAAAGATGTTACAGTTAAATTTAAATATTCAATAAGAGTAATAAATGAAGGTGACATTGAGGGTTATGCAAAAGAAGTAACAGATTATATACCAGAAGGATTAAAATTTGTTGCAAGTGACAACCCAGGTTGGACAGATAAAGGAAATAATGTAATTACAACAAGATTATTAGAAAATACATTATTAAAACCAGGAGAATATGCAGATGTTGAAGTATTATTAACATGGGTAAATAATGAAAATAATATGGGATTAAAAACAAACATTGCAGAAATTTCTGAAGACTATAATGATAAAGGTGTACCGGATAGAGATTCAACACCAAACAATAAAAAAGATGGTGAAGATGATATAGATGACGCACCAGTAATGTTATCAATTTCAACTGGTAAAGAAAAAGTATTTATAATACTAGGAGTAACAGTATTAATTACAATTGCTGGAGGAGTAGTTCTTATAAAGAAATTTGTATTATAATAAAATAAAGAAACTGTAATAAAATATTGCAGTTTCTTTTTGTATATGGTATAATTTTTACTGTAAGAGCTAAGTGCTCTAAAACAAAAGAGGTGAAAACATGAATCAAATATTATCTACGGAAAATATAAGTAACAAAGGAAAATATAATAAAGGTAGTCAAAAAGATATAAAAACAGTAATAAAATTTTTTGCTATAATATTAATAATATTTGGAATATTTATTACAGCTAGTAGTTCATATGCATTATATAAAAATAACGAAAAAAAAGAAGTTCCAACAACAAAACCGGAAATTGTTTTAGAAAATAAAAATGAAGACCAATTAATATTAAAAGTAATGCATGGTCAAATTATAGACAATGTTATATATTATTGGAATAATGAAGAAGAAAATAAAATAAATGGAAATGGTGGAAAATATGTTGAAAAAACTTTAGATATACCAAATGGAGAAAATACACTTCATGTTATTGCAAAAGATATAAATAACATGACACAAGAAGTTAATAAAACATATACAAAAACAGCTCAAAGTGGAAATGTAAATATAGAAATAAAATTATCAGGAAATAACATATCAATTTCATTTACATCAGAAGAAAAAATATCATATATAAAATATAATTGGGATGATGAGGAAGAAAAAGAAGTAGAAGTAAATGATACACAATATAAAACAGAAATAGAGGCTATAAAAGGGGAACATACATTAACTGTTTATGCAGTAGATGAAAATGGAAATGAAACAAAAGAGGTTAAAAAAATAATAGGTACAACAAAACCAAAAATACAAATATCAAAAGGTGATGATTGTTTTGTTATAACAGCAACAGATGAATCTGGAATAGATAAAGTTGTAATTAAAAGAACATCAGATAATAAATCATTTACAATGAAAGCAAAAGATAACGAAAAAGAATACAAATGTGAATTCCCTTTAGAAGAAGGTGAAAATAGAATAGAAATAACAGTATATAATATAAATGGTGCAACAGAGCAAGCAAAAGCTAAGTTGACAAAAAAATAAAAATCAGCCCTCTAGGCAATAGAGGGCTATGAAACGTAAAAGAGGGAAAATTTAATGAGTTTTTTTCAAGTATTATCATATTTCGTGATATATTCCTTTTTAGGATGGATATTAGAATCAATTTTTAGGTCTTTTTGTGAAAAAAAACTTATAAATACAGGATTTTTAATTGGTCCAATATGTCCTATATATGGAGCAGGAGCAATAATTATGTTACTATTTATGGGACAATTAAAAGGAAAAACAATTGTACTATTTTTTGTATCAATGCTTGTACTTACAGTATGGGAATATGTAGTTGGAGTATTTTTAGAAAAAGTTTTTAAAACAAAATATTGGGATTATTCAGATCATAAAATAAATTTTCAAGGAAGAATTTGCTTGACAAATTCTATATTTTGGGGTTTACTAGGTGTAGGGTTTATTAATTATATACATCCATATATATTAAGTTTAATAAATATGGTGGATGTAAATATTTTTAAAAATATAATTTATATTTCAATAACTATAATTATAATTGATACAATTATAAGCATAATAAAGGTTATAAATATAAAACCTGCATGGCAAAAAGTTAAAGATTTAAATAATGAAATAAAAGATAAGCTAAAGGAAATAAAAGAATCTTCGAAACTTAACAAACAAAAGGTACCAGAAGAAGTAAATAAAACAGTAGTTGAATTAGAAAAAAGAAGAAATAAAATTACAAGAAAATTATATAAATATGTATATAGATTAAAAAATGCATTTCCAGCAATAGATACAAAGGAAATAACAGAAATATTAAATAAAAAAATAACATTTAAAAAAAATAAAACAAATGAAAAAGGGAGGAAATAATGGTACAAGAGGTATATATAATAGATGACGATGATTCATCAATATTGGTTTTTAGAGAATTATTTAAAAATGACCCTGAATATAAATTTATAAATATCAAGTCAGAGCAAATTGATGTTGCGTTAAAAAATATTCCATCTTTAATAATTATAAATGAAGATGCAGTAGATAGAGATGTTGTAGAACTTTGCAAACAGATTAGAACAGATGAAGATAATACAATTACTCCAGTTATAGTAGTATCTTCAAATAGTGAAAAATCTCATAGAGTAAAAATATTGCAAGAAGCAATAGAATATTTTATAAAAAAACCAGTAGATGAAGAGTATTTATATTATACTATAAAAAATTTAAATAGATTACTTACAATAAATAGAAGAATCAGTCCTCTTACAGGATTGCCAGGAAATGTACAAATTCATGCAGAGTTAAAAAAGAGAATATTAAATAGAGAGCCATTTTCAGTGTTATATTTAGATTTAGATAATTTTAAAGCATATAATGATGTATATGGATTCTTAAAAGGTGACGAAATTATAGAATTCACAGCAGAAACAATATGCAAATGCTTACATAGTGCATATAATGAAAATGTATTTATTGGGCATATAGGTGGAGATGATTTTGTAGGAATAATTCCGGACTTACACTGTGATAAAGTATGTCAACAAATACTTGCAACATTTGATGCAAAATCTCTTAAGTTTTTTACACAGGAAGATCGAGAAAAAGGTTATATAGAAGTTGCAAATAGAAAGGGAATAATAGAACAATTTCCACTTACTTCTTTGTCAATTGGAGTTGTTGTTGCAGATGTTGGAAGATTTCATAATATACTAGAAATAGGAGAGGTTGGAGCCCAAGTAAAACATGCGGCAAAATCTGTAATGGGAAGTAGTTATGCAATTGATAGAAGAAAAGAAGGATAGCAATAGATTTAAAATATATATTGCATTACGTGAGATGGAAGGAAGAATAAAAATGAAATTAAACAAAAGAAATTCAAAAGGAATAACTTTAATTGCTTTAATTGTAACAATTATTGGAATTTTAATATTGGCAAGTGTAAGCATAAATATCTTGTTTGGAGAAAATGGCATAATAGAAAAAACAAAGAGAGCAAGAGGGGAATATAATAATTCTCAAATCGCGGAACAACAGGATTTGGAAGAAGTAGAAAAACAATTAGCTGAATATGAAAATACATTACCTGAAAATACAGCTCAAAATCCACAAAATGCTGGAACACAGGTTAAGATGCCTTCAAGTTGGTATACTACAATACCTGCTTATATTTCAACGGAAGATGGAAAAACAATTAAAAGGTCAGTAAAGGTAGCTAGTGTTGTGGCTGTTGCAACAGGAAATGGTGAAACAGTACCAGTACCTAATGATTTTTACTATGTGGGAGGAACAATATCATCTGGAGTAGTAATATCAGATAACAAGGAAGATCAAAATAAATATGTAGATGAAGAAAATGGTGATGTTCCAGCTGGAGTTGTATATAATGAAGATGGAACAATAAATAAAGAAAGTTCTGATTTAAAAGGAAATCAATTTGTATGGATACCTGTTGAAGCAAATAATTATAAAAAAATGGATTTAGGTAAAGCGAATGCAAATTGGGAAAAACAAACTAATACAGCAGAATTACCACAAATACAAAAATATGGTGGATTTTATATAGGGAGATATGAAGCTGGAACAAGTGAGATTACATTATCAACTGGAATAGATTTTGCTGGCCAAAATACAGCATCTGGCTGGCAAAATTCAAAATTTTCAATAAGAAATGGATTAAATCAAACATCAACAGGAAAGATAACGCAAAAAGCCGGAGAAATACCATATTATCATGCAGATTATGAAACTGCTCTAAAGTTATGCAATGATATGTATCAAACAGAATATATACAAAGTGGATTGGTAACAGGAACAATGTGGGATGCTATGATGAAATTTATTGCTGGTGGTGATGATAGAATAATAACATCATTAAGTTCATGGGGAAATTATAATAATGGAAATGTAAAATATACTATAGGAAATGGAAGATATGCAGAGATAAATCCAGATAATGGAGAAATGACATCAAAATTTACAACAAGTGATGGACAATATCATTATGGAATAAACACAACAGCAATGTCGGAAGATGTAAAAAAGAAAAATATATATGATGTAGCAGGAAATTTATGGGAATGGACCCAAGAAGCCTCTTATCCAAATAACAAATCAGAATCATATATGCTTCATGGAGGAAGTTTTAAAAACAGTTTTTCTGTTAATCCTGCTTGTTATCGTGGATATGGTGCTGCAACAGGAACACATACAACACGTGGCTTTCGTCCAGCACTTTATATAAAATAAATTTATAATATTAAATGATGAATAAGTAAATAAAATTCCTAATATAAATAATATATAAAATATTTATATTAGGAGTTTTTTTATGGTTGTTTTAAATAAAAAGAGAATAACATTAGTGGCTATAGCAGCATGTTTTTCAATTTTTGCATTTATGTTTACAACAGCAAAGCTAGATACAAAAGAAACAGTAGTTTTACCAGTATCAGGAAAAACAATAGTATTAGATGCTGGACATGGAATACCAGATGAGGGAGCACAAAGTTCAAATGGAACAACAGAAGCACAAACAAATTTAAAAATTACGTTAAAGGTTCAAAATTTGTTAGAACAAAGTGGATGCACAGTAATTCTTACTCGTTCTGATGAAAATGCAATTTATGATATAGATAGCAAAACATTAAAACAAAAAAAGATATCAGATATTCACAATAGAGTAAAAATAGGAAATGAAAGTTCAGCAGACATATTTGTATCAATACATTTAAACAAAATACCACAAAGTCAGTATGATGGCTGGCAAACATTTTATAAAAGTGGAAATGAACAAGGAAAAAAATTATCAGAATCAATACAAGTAAGTTTAAATGAAAGCATAGAAAAAGAAAATAAAAGAGTCGCAAAAACAATTGATAATGTATATATAGTAAAACATGTGGAAATACCAACTACAATAGTGGAATGTGGTTTTTTATCAAACCCAGAAGAAGAAAAAAAATTGTTAGAAGATGACTACCAAAATAGGTTGGCATGGGGAATTTATAATGGAATAATTAATTATTTTTATGAATAAATTTTTGCAAATTTTTAAATAATATTTATAGGTGATAATAAAAATGAAAGTGTCTTTTATAAAATATAAAAATGATATTGAATTAGTGTCAGTAGGAAACGTAGAAGCAAGTCATAACATAATCGATTTAATAGAAGAAGGAGATTATGTTAATGGTTATAAAGTTTATGAAGTTGATAAGGTATGTCATAGAATTACATTAAATGGTTCTGACAACGGTAATGAATTCAGACTGACTTATTTAAGACCGTCACTAGGAAAAAATATGGGAATCAAATCAATAGTAACAAAAGAGCAATTCGATTCAATGAAATACGAGGTTGATAGTAATGAATTTGGAAGAATTTATAAATAAAATTAAGGAAATAAAGATAAACGTTCCTGATGAACACTTTTTTTTAGAATATAATACAGAAATTTACAAAATAATTGAAGAAAACCAAATGTTAATCAAGAAATACAATAAAGCATTGCAATTATTAATTGATTATAATCTACCGTGTGATATAGATGATTTTAATACAAAAGAAGAAAACATAGATTATTGTTTTCAAAACTGTAGTGTAGATGAAAGCGTTTATTTAAAGTGCTGGGATAGATTTATCGAACAAGAATTAAGCAATAAATAAAGCCTTTGAATTATTACAATTATTACATTATAAATTAGATTTCAATAATAGCATTCATAACGAAATAGAAGATATTCAAAAGATATTAAAAGAGGTGGAATAAATGAGATGGATAGATATTAGTTTAGAACAAGGAAACGTCAATCATATTCTACAAAATATAGATTTTGATGACAGTGAAGAAGTTTATGATACAATCGAGTATTTAATCGTTAAATGTATAGATTTATTGGATGAAACAAACGAATTAAAAGATAAGATTGATAAGTTAGAAAAAAATGATTAGAGGTGAAATAAATGGGCAAAGAATACACTTATAATATTGGTAAATATACGATTGGGGTAGATACAAACGGTGAAGACGGAATTGGCTTAACTGTTGCGATAATAGAGAATGACAAAATTAATTTTTTAGGTTCTTGTTATGGTGAAAATGCTAGGTGTATTGATTTACTAATACGAGAAAATCAAGAATTAAAGAAACAACTACAACAAAAAGAAGATATTATAAATAAAATAAGTAAAAAATGCAACAAAGAAAAAGGAAGAACAGATTTTGATATATTTATTCAGTTAAATGAACAATTAAAAACTTTAGAAGAATTTACAAAAAAGATAGATTATAATTTACATCCGATAATAACAGAAGCATATAAATGTGATATTAGAAACTCAATAGAAGATTTATGTAAAACTTTAAGATATGATGTTGTTTACAAAGATAGTATTAAAGAAATATTAGATAATAAAGGAGAATAGATATGAATAAAGAAATAACGATGATAGAATTATTAAATAATTTATGCAACGGTATGAAAATTAAAGCAAAATTCAAAACATCAGATGGGACAGTCCTTAATGATATAGAAAGTTTGTTAGATTATGAAGGTTTAAAAGATTACGATTATGATTTATCAATGGTTATAGAAAGCTTAAATGACAAAGTAGAAATACTAGAAGAAGATAAACCTATAATAGAAAAAATAGAAATAAAAAAGTATAATTTTCATAATGATAATCATAGCAAATTATTAAAAAATCAAGAACAATTATCTAATAAATTAAATGAATTGATAGATGTAGTAAATGAATTAAGAAACGAGGTGAAACATGACTGAAGAACAGATCATAAAAATTTTAATTAAAGAATTAAAATTTAGAGGATTAATTAAAGAAAAATCAAATACATTTCAAAATACGGAAATTTTATTATATAATTATAACTCTTTTAAAAAAAGCATTCGCTTGCATAATGAACAATTACAGGATCTAATTGATTATGGTATTCCTAAAAAATCAAAATCTATTACAATGATGTCTAATGTTTCAAAGAAAATAGATAAGAATGATCAAATTGAAATTGCTATCGAAAATTTAAAGCAACAAATTTATAGATTAAAAGTATTTTTAAAACATATAGATAGAA
>ENA-ORPD01002197-ORPD01002197.1-human-gut-metagenome-genome-assembly--contig:-NODE-2197-length-12210-cov-2.304484_pt1 | contig 12210 bp, 9 predicted proteins | sample MGYA00242143_ERZ509076 | MGnify/ENA primary metagenome ERZ509076 (study PRJEB26280, sample SAMEA2338706) | human gut metagenome | biome: human gut; feature: human-associated habitat; material: faeces... | reverse complement strand
GTTTACCGATAGCAGAATGTGGTATGCTCCGTTAAATATTCACTATGCTGTGGGTGTGGACGGAGTGTCGGTGGCCATGCTATTGCTCTCTTCTATTATTGTATTTGCCGGAGTGTTCGCTTCTTGGAAGATAAATCCTCTTCCCAAAGAATATTTCTTGTGGTTCATGTTGTTGTCTACCGGTGTATTCGGTTTCTTTATTTCGGTAGACCTTTTCACCATGTTCATGTTCTACGAAGTGGCGCTTATTCCCATGTACTTATTGATAGGTGTTTGGGGAAGCGGCAGAAAGAACTATTCGGCAATGAAACTGACCTTGATGTTGATGGGTGGTTCTGCTTTGTTGATGATCGGTATCTTGGGTATCTATTATCAATCGGGGCTCCATTCGATGAATGTAGTCGAAATTGCCGAGCATGGTAATATCCCCATGAACTGGCAATACTTCTTGTTCCCGATGACTTTCGTGGGATTCGGCGTGTTGGGGGCTATGTTCCCGTTCCACACATGGTCGCCCGATGGTCACGCTTCGGCTCCTACAGCGGTGTCTATGTTGCATGCCGGCGTATTGATGAAATTAGGAGGATACGGTTGTTTCCGTGTAGCCATTTATCTGATGCCTCAGGCTGCGACCGAATTGGCTTGGATATTCTTAATACTTACCGGTATCAGTGTAGTTTACGGAGCGTTCAGCGCTTGTGTTCAGACCGACCTCAAATACATCAACGCTTACTCTTCGGTGAGTCACTGCGGTTTGGTTTTGTTCGCCATATTGATGTTGAACACGACGGCTATGACCGGAGCCGTGATGCAGATGCTTTCTCACGGTTTGATGACCGCTCTTTTCTTTGCCCTCATCGGTATGATTTATGGACGTACACATACCCGTGATATTCGGGAGATGGGAGGTTTGATGCAAATCATGCCGTTCCTTTCGGTTTGTTACGTGATTGCCGGTTTGGCTTCGTTGGGTCTCCCGGGATTGAGTGGCTTCGTTGCCGAAATGACTATATTCGTCGGTTCGTTCGAGCATACAGATACGTTCCACCGAGTGTTTACCATCGTAGCTTGTACTTCGATTGTGATTACGGCGGTTTATATTTTGCGGGTTGTCGGCAAACTTTTGTTCGGCGCTGTTCAGAACGAACATCACTGGGAGTTGACCGATGCCGAATGGTGGGAACGTCTGTCGGCTATTACCTTGATCGTATGCGTGGCCGCTATCGGCTGTTTCCCGAATTGGATTTCCGATTTGATTCGTCAAGGTGTGGAACCTATAACTAATTTGTTGTCTCAAGCTCTTTAATAAAACAGTATATGGACTATTCACAGTTTTTAATTATGCGCGGAGAAATATCGCTGCTGCTTGTGTTTTTGCTGATATTTCTTTTTGACACCTTTGGAGGGAAAAAGAGCCTCAAAGGATTATCCATTACGGCATGCGTTTTATTCGCCCTGCATACGGTTTGGAATATAATACCGGTCGATTCTGCTACGGCGTTCGGGGGTATGTATCAGACTTCTCCCATAGCTTCGATGGTTAAAACCGTACTCAATATAGGCACATTGATTGTTTTGTTACAATCCGTTTCGTGGTCCGATACCCCCGATGTCAAATTGCGCCGAGGTGAGTTTTACGAATTGTTATTGGTTACCTTGTTCGGTATGTATTTAATGGTTTCGTCGGGACACTTCTTGCTGTTCTTTATCGGACTCGAAACCGCATCGTTACCGATGGCCGCTTTGATAGCTATCAATAAGAAAGATACGGAATCGTATGAGGCGGGGGCCAAATACCTCTTTACGGCGGTTTTCTCTTCGGCTGTCTTCCTGTTGGGACTTTCGTTCCTCTATGGAGTATCGGGCTCTCTCTATTTCGGCGATATAGCCGTAGCGATTGCATCTAATCACACGCCACTGTTGATTGCCACGCTCGTTTTTGTACTGGCCGGTATGGGATTCAAACTTTCGTTGGTTCCGTTCCATTTGTGGACAGCCGATGTTTATCAAGGAGCTCCCACTCAGGTGACTTCTTATTTGTCGGTTATATCGAAAGGGGCTGCTGCTTTTGCATTGATGTTGATACTTTACAAAGTCTTCTTCCTCGATCCTGTCATCTGGCAAGGTATCATGTGGGCTTTGATCGTATTGACCATTACAGTGGGTAACTTGTTCGCTATTCGTCAGAAGAATCTGAAACGCTTTTTGGCTTTCTCTTCTATCTCTCAGGCAGGATATATTATGTTGGGTATTATAGCAGGTTCGGCACAGGGTATGGCTGCGTTGGTTTACTATGTGCTGGTGTACATATTCTCCAACTTGGCTGCATTCGGTGTGATATCGTCTGTTGAGCGTAGTAGTGGAAAAGTAGGAATGGACGACTATAACGGTCTGTACAAAACCAATCCCAAGTTGAGTGTCGTTATGATGTTGGCGATGTTCTCTTTGGCGGGAATTCCTCCCTTTGCCGGATTTTTCAGCAAATTCTTCATTTTTGCCTCGGCTATCCATTCGGGATTTTATATTTTAGTACTTATCGCCTTGTTGAACACCATTATTTCGCTTTATTACTATTTGTTGGTGGTAAAAGCTATGTTCATCAACAACGAGAACGATTGTGCCATAGCTCCGTTCCGTAGCGATAACGCTTCCCGTGTCAGCCTGATTGTTTGTGTTGCCGGTATTTTACTGTTGGGAATCGTAAGTTGTGTCTATACCTACTTCACGGATCTCAGCTTGATAGGAGCTTAATGATAGAATAAAGAGCAAAATAATTCCTTGTATCATGTTAGACAGATGGCAGAAAGCTATCTGTCTAATTTTTAATGAATAAAAGGAAATCTTATTCCGTATTTTGCCTTATTCGCTATTAATAATATCTTTGTATTCAATTGATAAAAGTGTAGCTTTATGAGAGATTATCAGTTAGGGTTTATATCAAATGAAAATATATTCAAACATGTAAAGGATACGGTAAAGTTATATCGGACATTCATTGATTTGAAAAGTTTTAATGATAATATTATTGATCCTATCAAGCTAACGTTTGATGCCAAAGTCTATGGAAAGACGTTTGAGGAAATTATTGAATCTGAATGCATTCGTCAAATAGACAAAACGAATTCTAATCGCATAGGTTATTTCCATCAAAATTTATTTAAATATGCAGGGAATGGTTGGGAGGTACCAGTGACGGGATTTGATGTAATCAATGAAAAACAGCATATTTATGCAGAACTAAAAAATAAACATAATACGATGAACTCTGCGTCTTCGCAAAAGACTTATATGAAGATGCAAAATAAGCTATTACAAGATGACAGGGCCATTTGTATGTTAGTTGAAGTGATAGCAAAAAAATCCCAAAATATTAAATGGTCTACTACTGTTGATGGAAGACCTTTTTCACATGAATGTATTCGACGGGTTTCGATAGATAAGTTTTATGAGACCGTATTTGGTGATGGTGAAGCATTCTTTAAATTGTGTCGAGCGTTGCCTGATATTTTAGAAGATGTGGTTATGGAACTTCAATGTGGCACTATTCAGAATAGTGTATATGATGAGCTTCACCAATTATCGCCTGATACGTTTAAAAGTCTTTATTTGCTTGCATTTAAAACTTATGATGGGTTCCAAAATTTCTGATTTATGCAAAAGACAATATTAGCGACCAATTTTGCCGATATTATGGGCGTGTCAAAAGCAACCTTACAAAGATGGGAAGCTAATGGGTCTTTTGTGCCTTCTATTGATGATGCGGGGCAGAAGTTTTTTTATGTGGAGAATTTGCTTAATGTTCCGGAAATAAAAAATATGGTATATTCAATGTGGGATGAGGAAATGCAAGTTAAGCCACTCCGTCCTTTTAAATCCATAGAATTGTTTGCCGGAGCAGGAGGGCTTGCCTTGGGTATGGAAAAGGCCGGATTTTCTCACGTTTTGTTGAATGAGATAGACCATGATGCTTGTATGACATTACAATACAATCGTCCAGAGTGGAAAATTGTGGAACAAGATGTAAGAAGTATTTCTTTCAAACAGTTCGAAGGACAGATAGATTTTCTCTCAGGGGGGTTTCCATGTCAAGCATTTTCTTATGCGGGCAAGCAGGGTGGGTTTAATGATACGCGGGGAACTTTGTTCTTTGAACTGGCTCGTGCCGTGAAGGAAATGCAACCGAAAGTTTTCATGGGGGAAAATGTGAAAGGACTTGTTGCCCATGATGGAGGACGTACATTAGAAACAATAAAGAATACAATTGTAGAATTAGGTTATACTTTAATAGAACCACGAGTGTTAAAAGCTATTTTCTATCAAGTCCCTCAGAAACGTGAAAGGTTGATACTTATAGCTATCAGAAATGATATCGCTGATAAAGTACAATTTAAGTGGCCGGATCCGTACTATCGGATAATGACCTTAAAAGATGCCTTTTTTAAAGGCGAGTTATACAATATAGATGTTCCTCCATCAGAGGGGCAAGTATATCCACCTAGAAAGAAAAAAATAATGGATCTTATACCTATGGGAGGGTATTGGCGTGATTTGCCGATTGAGATACAGAAAGAATATATGGGTGGAAGTTTTAAATTAGAAGGGGGAAAAACAGGAATGGCGAGGCGGTTATCTCTTAATGAACCAAGTTTAACCTTGACTTGTGCGCCTGCTCAAAAACAAACGGAACGTTGTCACCCTACTGAAACTCGTCCCTTAACTATAAGGGAATATGCCCGTATACAAACTTTCCCTGATGATTGGGAATTCATAGGAACACTTGGTTCTCGATATAAGCAAATAGGTAACGCTGTACCTGTTAATTTGTCTTATGCTATTGGACGTTCACTTATTAGGCTTTTCAATGATATTGAGCGAATTTGACTTCTCGTATTTTCCCTTATCCTCGGCTGCTATATTAGGTGGTATTTCCTCCAAAGTATATGACTTTGAGGATTGAGTTTTCAATCGTGCCAAGTAGGAATGGTTGATGTAATACTCCATCTCTAACAGTGTTTTTTTTCTCATCGCTGGTTTTAGTTGACATTCCCAAATTGTCATAACAGCCCATCCCATTTGCATTAAGGCCTCTTTGGCGAGTTTATCCCGCTCTTTGTTTCGTTCTATTTTTTTTTGCCAAAATGCTTTTCTGCTATGAGGGAGATGTCCATCTATTTCATGCCCATGCCAAAAACAACCATTGATGAAAATTACGACACCATATTTGCGCAATACTATGTCTGGTGTTCCCGGAAGACCTTTTACATTTTTACGATAACGGTAGCCTCGGTGGTATAAATAGCGGCGTACAATCCATTCCGGTTTTGTATCTTTACTTCTAATTTTTGCCATGACGGCAGAGCGTTTCTTTTTATCCCAAATATCCATATTGGTATATATGTTTTCCACAAATTTAAAGAATTAAAGGAAAAGCGAAAAGCATTTTTCATGATATGTACAAGATTGTCAGGCGTAAATTTATAATAAAGGAGAAAACTTTATGAATTGTGTTTTTAATTACAATTAGGGAATTTATAGAATCGTGTGAAAATAAAAAAGGCGTACAATGCGTACGCCTTTTCTCAACATGTATAAAGTTTTATTGCATTTTGCCGGACAGAACGGCTTTTGTATCCGAAGCAATCATGTATTCTTCGTCTGTGGGAATGACGACTACTTTTACTTTTGATGCCGGGGTGCTTATCACACATTCCGTTCCATGAATCTGTTTATTTATTTCGGGATCGATTTCTACTCCCATAAAAGCCAACGGTTTACATACGGCTTCGCGCGTTATGGTTTGATTTTCGCCTACACCTCCGGTAAAGACGATGATATCTACTCCGCCTAACGCCGCGGCATAGGCTCCTATGTATTTGGTGATTCGGTATTCATACATTTGTAACGCCAAAATAGCCCGTTCGTTTTTTGCGGCGACTCCGGCTTCTATGTCTCTCATGTCGGAAGATAATCCCGATATACCAGCCACTCCGCTTTTTTTATTCACCAAATTTGCTACTCCGGCAGAATCGAGGTGTTCTTTGTCCATTAAATAGGTGAGGACTCCTGCATCGACGTCGCCCGACCGAGTTCCCATCATTAATCCTTCGACCGGAGTCATACCCATAGAGGTGTCGACAGACTTCCCGTCTTTAATCGCCGTAATGGAACCTCCGTTTCCGATGTGGCAGGTAATTATGCGTTGTTTCTCGTAGGGCACTCCTAAAAACTCGCAAGCTCGTTTCGATACGTATCGATGACTTGTTCCGTGGAATCCATATCGGCGTATCCCGTATTTCTTATATAAATCGTAGGGAAGGGCATACATGTAGGCATGCGCAGGCATGGTTTGGTGGAATGCCGTATCGAATACTCCTACTTGCGGAACCGTAGGCATCAATTTGGATATTGCTTCGATACCCGCCATGTTGACAGGATTGTGCAACGGCGCTATATCGTAACATTCCTTTATTTTTTCGATGACTTCGTCTGTGATGAGCACGCTTTTGTTGAATTTTTCTCCACCGTGCACGACCCGATGGCCGACAGCATCGATTTCATCGAACGACTCGATACACCCATATTCTTTACCGGTGAGTACATTCAGTATGTTTTGGATAGCCGAATGGTGTTCCGGCATACTGGTTTTCAAAATTACTTTTTCTCCGTTGGGCAAAGTTAGTTTCAAGAAAGAATCTTCCAATCCTATTTTTTCTGCTCCTCCTTGTGCCAATACGGACTTGGAGTCGATGTCGAATAATTTGTATTTTACCGACGAGCTACCGCAATTTAATACTAATATTTTCATAAGGCATGCATTAAGGTTATTTTTTCAAACTGATGGCTTGATTACAAGTAATGGCTATCATTTTATAGATATCATCGACCGAACAACCTCTGGAAAGATCGTTGACCGGTGCGGCGGTTCCTTGAAGAATAGGACCTACGGCTTCGGCATGAGCTAACCTTTGAACCAGTTTATAAGCGATGTTGCCTACTTCGAGCGAAGGGAATACCAGTACATTCGCATGTCCGGCAATCTCGCTACCCGGAGCTTTGCTTGCTCCTACGGCCGGAACAATCGCTGCGTCGGTTTGCAACTCTCCATCGATTTTTAGAGAAGGTTCCATCTCTTTGGCCAGTCGGGTAGCCTCCACTACTTTATCGACCATTTCATGACTGGCACTGCCTTTTGACGAGAAACTCAACATGGCGATACGTGGATCGATGTTAGCGATATCTCGGGCTGTTTTCGCAGTGGATACAGCTATTTGGGCGAGTTCCGAAGCTGTCGGGTTGGGTAATACGGCACAATCGGCGAAAACCATCAATCCGTCTTCTCCGTATGAACGATCGGGGACGAACATGAGGAATGCTCCCGAAACGACCTTTACGCCGGGAGCGGTTTTGATAATTTGAAAAGCCGACCGTAACACATTACCTGTCGTGTTACGAGCTCCGGCAACTTCGCCGTCGGCATCTCCGTTTTTAATCATGAGGCAACCGAGGAAAAGAGGATCTTCGACCATCTTTTCGGCTTTTTCGAGGGTTACGCCTTTGGCTTTTCTTAGCTCATATAGAAGTTGAGTATATGTTTCTTTTTTTTCGTGGCTTGCAGGATTTACCAGAGTCGCCTTGTCGATGTGTTTTAGCTTGTACCGATCGGCAAGTCCCATAATTTCAGACGGTTCCCCGATGAGTATAATATCGGCGATGTTGTCGGCCAATATTCGGTCGGCTGCTTGTAAAGTACGTTCTTCCGTTCCTTCGGGTAAAACAATACGCTGTTTGTTTGCTCGGGCTTGTTCTACCATTCGTTCCATTAAATTCATAGTCGGATTGGTTTATGTGTTATTTAGACATTGCAAATGTAGTAATAAAATGTAATATCAAGATTGCAATTTAGGGTAAATATTATATAAAAATATCCCGAATTTTCTTTTTATATTTATTTTTTCTTGTTTTGCTATGTAAGATAAAAATAATATCTATATATTAGCCCCGAAAAAGAAAGAACTTTAATCGAAATTAAGCGGGAAATACTATAATATTGAGAGATTTATGAATAAGGAAAAGTTTATTGTAGAGTATGATTTAAAAAGTGTTTCTCCAACTTTGTTGTGGTCGTATATAGGAACGAAGAACGGATTGGCCGATTGGTTTGCCGACGATGTGCAAAACGAAGAGAAATTATTTACTTTTTTTTGGAATAAGTCTTCTCAGCAGGCTCATCAGATAGCCGTGCGTAGCGGGAGTTATATTCGGTTTCATTGGTCGGACGATGAAGATGAGAAAAGTTTTTTTGAACTTCGCATATCTTCTTCGGAATTAACCGGGGCGACTATGCTGGTTATTACCGATTTCGCATATCCCGACGAGATGGCGGACAGCCGTGGTTTATGGGACCACCAGATAGAGACTCTCCGTCGTAAATTGGGTGTATGACTTTTCTTGAAGAAGTTGAAGGGGAAGTTTTAATTTAGCGTTCTTCCGCAATAATCGTTATCGGCTGGTCGGGAATTCATTTTTTTGCGCTACTTTTGCATTCTGATAACCGGCGAAAGAATGTTCTATATCAAACGACTATACAGGTTTATTCTGAAAAGTTTCTTGCCCCTGTTTCTGATGACATTCTTCATCTGCCTTTTCATCGTGTTGATGCAATTCCTGTGGAGGTATGTCGATGAGATGGTGGGGAAGGGATTGGAAATGTCCGTATTGGCCGAGTTGTTTTTCTATGCCGCTGTGACAATGGTTCCTATGGCTTTGCCGTTGGCTATTTTGTTAGCGTCGTTGATGACTTTCGGTAATTTGGGAGAACGGTTGGAATTATTAGCGATAAAGGCGGCGGGTATTTCTTTGCTCCAAATCATGCGGCCGCTGGTTATTTTTCTTATATTTGTCGCTATCGGGGCTTTCTTTTTCCAGAATAATGTTTTGCCGAAATCACAGGTGAAAATGTGGACATTGCTTTATTCCATGCGGCAAAAATCTCCCGAACTCGATATTCCCGAAGGTGTATTTTATGATCAGATTAGCGGGTATAACCTTTATGTGAAAAAGAAAGATCATAAAACGGGTATGCTTTATGATGTCATGATTTATGATATGTCGGCCGGATTCGATAATGCCATGATTATTTTAGCCGATTCCGGGAAGTTGAAAATGACCGATGACAAGGAACATCTTTTCTTAACGTTATATAGCGGAGAATCTTTTGAAAACCTCAGGGACCAAAGGACGAGCACCAGCAATATTCCCTATCGACGGGAGACTTTCTCGTTGAAGGAGATTATGATTGTATTCGATGCCAATTTCAACCGAATGGACGATGGTATCATGCAGAACCAATACATAGGAAAAGACTTGGCGGCATTGCAATCTTCTATCGACTCGATGACTTATCGGGTGGATAGTATCGGAAATAATTATGCCAATAGCTTGAAAGTATCGGGTTATTTTGCTTTATACGACCGTCCGGGCACGCATGTTTCGAAAGAGGATTCGATACGCGAGCAGAAGGCTGTCGCCGAGGCTGCGGAGTTGAATCTCGATAGTTTGTTCGACGGCGGTAGCCTCCAACGCAAGCAGTTGTATTTGGACCGTGCCGTGGCAAGAGCCGGACGATATAAATCGGATTATGAATTTCGCAGCTATACGATGGGCGATGAAAATAAAGTCATCAGGCGTCACCAGATCGAGATGTACAAAAAGTTTACGCTTTCGTTTGCCTGTATCATTTTCTTTTTCATAGGGGCTCCGTTAGGGGCTATTATCCGCAAAGGGGGATTGGGAATGCCGGTGGTGGTGTCGGTATTTATGTTTATCTTTTATTATATTATCGATAACAGCGGTTATAAGTTGGCAAGGGACGGACGTTGGGAAGTGTGGGAAGGTATGTGGCTCAGTTCTGCGGTGCTTCTACCATTGGGTATATTCTTGACCTATAAGGCGGTGAAAGATTCGGCCGTGTTTAACCCCGACGTGTATATCAATTTTTTCAGAAAATTGATCGGTCGCCAAGAATTGCGTAAAGTTGTTTTGAAAGAGGTGATTATCGAGGATATGAATCCGATGGAAGCCATTGAAAGGGTTCATCGTTTGTCTGATTCTTGTCAGCGGTTCCTTGATAAGGTGGGACGGAAGCGTCAGTCTTATTGGAAATATTGTTTGTACGGATATAACAAATCGGATATAATCGCATTGGGAAACCAAATTAACGAACTGGTCGATTATGTCTCGAACAGCCATAGTCAGATGGTGATTAGTAAGCTGATGGATTATCCTGTTTTGCGTAATTTGTGGGTTTATCGTCCGGCTCCATCGGTGAAATGGGGTTATGTATTGGCGGCTCTTTTCCCGATAGGCTTGTTGTTGTATTGGATAGGTTCACGGCAGCAACGACTGTTGCGGAATGAAGTGGAAGCTATCGTTCACACGAATGAAGAGTTGTGCGTACAGTTGGAGAAAGAGGAGAGCGATAGAATTGAAGAAAATAAAACTGTATAGATATGAGTAAAGATACGATTTTAAGTTCGATAGAAGATGCTGTCGAAGATTTCAGACAGGGTAAATTTTTGATTGTGGTCGATGATGAGGATCGTGAGAATGAAGGCGATTTTATCATCGCCGCAGAAGCCATTACCCCAGAGAAGGTAAATTTTATGTTGGCTAACGGCCGAGGAGTTTTGTGTGCTCCCATTACCATGCAGCGTTGTGAAGAATTGAATTTATACCGTCAGGTGAATCACAATACCTCTATGTTGGGTACGCCTTTTACAGTAACCATCGATAAATTGGAGGGCTGTACGACAGGTGTTTCGAGCCACGACAGGGCGGCTACGATACGGGCTTTGGCCGATCCTTCTTCGACGCCTGAGACATTCGGGCGTCCCGGACATATAAATCCTCTTTATGCCCAAGATAAAGGAGTCTTGAAAAGAGCCGGACATACGGAGGCTGCGGTCGATTTGGCACGTTTAGCCGGCTTATATCCCGCAGCCGCGTTGATCGAAATTTTGAATGAAGACGGTACAATGGCTCGATTGCCACAGTTGGCTAAGGTAGCCGAAAAGTTCGGTATAAAGATTATCGCCATACGTGATTTGATCGCTTATCGCCTGAAACAAGAGTCGATGGTAGAACGTGGAGACGAGGTGGATATGCCTACGGAGTACGGACATTTCCGGCTGATTCCGTTCCGTCAGCTTTCCAATGGGTTGGAACATATTGCTTTGATAAAGGGATCTTGGGAACCCGATGAACCGATATTGGTTCGGGTTCATTCCTCGTGTATGACGGGTGATATTTTCGGGTCGATGCGTTGCGATTGCGGGGAGCAGTTGCATAAAGCCATGCAGGCGGTCGAATCCGAAGGAAAAGGTGTCATTGTTTATATGAATCAAGAAGGCCGGGGTATAGGGTTGATGAATAAAATCCGAGCCTATCGTTTGCAGGAGGGCGGTCTCGACACAGTGGATGCCAATTTGCATCTTGGATTTAAAGCCGATGAACGGGATTATGGTGTCGGGGCGAGTATTTTAAGGGATATAGGCGTCCGTAAGTTACGATTGATGACGAATAACCCGGTAAAGAGAATCGGTTTAGAGGCATACGGACTGGAAATTGTCGAAAACGTGCCTATCGAAGTTACACCCAACGAGTACAACCGTCGCTATCTGCTGACCAAAGAGAAGCGCATGGGGCATACGTTGCATGTGGAAGAATAGTAAAAAGAGCTTTTTCTAATGGAATAAAATTGGAGGTCATGATGAAATGGCTTCCAATTTTATTTTTAAGATTAGATGTATTTTGGTGGAGTTTTTAGTAATATTGTTGTCTGATAAAATTTAGTTTAAAGATACAATTAGGGAGATGTGGCAAAACTAAGTCATATCTTCTTGTGCATACAGAAAATGTGCATTTTGACACACCTTCACCTAAATATAGTTTATTTTGGGTTAGCTAATAAACCAAAATAAACGGCATTTTCACCATCTAGCTAAACACAAAATATACAGCCAAAAGAGAAAGTAACTCTACTAAGTATTTTCTCTTTTCACTGCAATCCCATTTTACGAGATACCTCTTATGGAAAATTTCTTATTTCTTTATTGTGTTAGAACACTCCTTTGTGTCCAGATAAATGTAGAATTACTATCTTTTACAAACAACTGTGTTTGTGGGAAAATCAGCAATAATCATCAATAGAAT
>ENA-ORPD01002191-ORPD01002191.1-human-gut-metagenome-genome-assembly--contig:-NODE-2191-length-12230-cov-20.918111_pt1 | contig 12230 bp, 9 predicted proteins | sample MGYA00242143_ERZ509076 | MGnify/ENA primary metagenome ERZ509076 (study PRJEB26280, sample SAMEA2338706) | human gut metagenome | biome: human gut; feature: human-associated habitat; material: faeces... | reverse complement strand
CCCAGTTCCGCGGAGTAGGAGACATCAAATTCTTCATGTTCAGACTGGCAACACTTATACTCCTGACACCATCCCCACCCACCGGAAAAATCCGCTGACCCCAAATATCCGCAGCGTCATAAGTAGAGACGAGCGTATTTTTCCATCGCATGGCAATTTTTAATGGCTGACTATACTTCACTGATAGTCCAATTGCCAGAGTATACGATGACAAAGTCGTGAATCCGGTCATTTGATTAAAAATTGCCAGGCACCGAAAAAATCCGTTTATCCATAAGTAGGGTACAACATTAATTTAAATCATCAGAATCCTATATGTAATTATTACGGGTTATAATCTCTATTTAACATAATAGCAATTATGACCCGTTTGCTTATCCGTTAATTTCGATCCCCAGAATCCGGTATTCTTTACAATTATTACAGCTCTTTCGCTAAATATTCGGTTGTCGGCGTCTTAATCTTGACTATGTCTTCAGGCGTACCCGTCGCCACAATCTTGCCGCCGTCTCGTCCGCCGCCGGGACCAAGGTCAATGATATAGTCAGCGCTCTTGATTACATCCATGTTGTGCTCAATCACAATCATGGTGTTGCCTTTGTCCACCAGTTTGTTTATTACTTTGAGCAATACGCGAATATCCTCAAAATGCAATCCCGTCGTCGGCTCGTCAAGAATAAAAACTGTCTTGCCGGTATCCTTCTTTGCCAGTTCCGTCGCTAACTTCACGCGCTGATTCTCACCGCCACTCAATGTGCTCGACGGCTGGCCAAGTTTCAGATAACCCAGACCGATGTCCTGCAACACCTTGATTTTCTTCAAGATGGCCGGAACATTAGCAAAGAATTCAACCGCCTGGTTCACAGTCATTTCCAATACATCGGATATGGATTTACCCTTATATCTTACTTCCAGAGTCTCACGGTTATATCGTTTGCCGTGGCATTCCTCGCACGGCACAAGCACATCGGGCAGGAAATTCATTTCTATTGTCCTGTATCCGTTGCCTTTACACGTCTCACACCGTCCACCGGACACATTAAACGAGAATCTGCCGGGTTTATAGCCTCGTATCTGCGATTCCGGCAATTCGACAAACAGTTTCCTGATATCGGCAAACACACCCGTATACGTAGCCGGATTTGACCGCGGAGAGCGTCCCAATGGCGACTGGTCTACGGTGACAATCTTATCGACATTCTCGATTCCCTTGATTTCCTTATATGGCAACGGTTCCTGCATGCTGCGATAGAATTCCCGGCTAAGTATGGGTTGCAGCGTACCATTTATCAGCGACGATTTGCCACTGCCGCTCACTCCGGTCACACAGACAAACATTCCCAACGGCAGCTTCAGATCCACATCCTTCAGATTGTGACCGGACGCGCCCTTCAGTTCGATGTATTTGCCGTTGCCTTTCCGACGCGTTTCCGGCACGTTGATAGCCTTGACTCCGTTGAGATAGTCGGCCGTAAGCGTGTGCGATTTAAGCATTTTCTGTGGCGTTCCCTGATATACCACTTCCCCACCGGTTTTGCCTGCACCGGGGCCGATGTCTATCACGTAATCCGATTCCGTCATGATGTCGCGGTCATGTTCCACCACTATTATGGAATTACCGTTGTCGCGCAATTGCTTCAGACTGTTTATCAACCGTGTGTTGTCGCGCTGATGCAGTCCGATGGACGGCTCGTCCAGGATGTAAAGTACATTCACCAACTGCGACCCTATCTGTGTGGCCAGACGTATGCGCTGGCTCTCGCCGCCGCTCAGACTCGAGCTGCTGCGGTTCAACGACATATAGTCCAGACCCACGTCAAGCAGAAACTGCAGTCTGCTTCTGATTTCCTTCAGTATTTCTTCGGCTACGAGTCGTTTGCGCTGGTCAAGTCTGTCCTCAAGACCCTGAGTCCACTCGTACAGCTCGCGGATGTCCATGCGCGACACATCTGCTATGTTCTTGCCGTCGATAAAGAAATGCAGCGATATCTTGTTCAGCCTGTCGCCATGACATTCCGGGCAGGTGCAGCGTGAATAGAATTGACCGCTCCATTTGTTGGCCTCATAGCCGGCCTCCTCATCCTGCTGCATCTCGATATATTTCACCAGTCCTTCGTACGAAGGCGCGCGTCCCAGCCCTGTATCGTTCTTGATGTCCAGTCGTGCGTCCGTTCCGTTCAATATATCGTTCAAGGCCTCGCGCGGGAGGTCCTTTATCGGAGTCTTAAGCGTGCAGCCATACAGTTTGCAGATGGCCTCGATCTGCCAGAACACCATCGAGTTTCTGTAACGACCCAGAGCCTCGATTCCACCGGCATATATAGACTTGGACGGATCGGGGATGACCTTGGCCTCGTCCACCACATTCACCTCTCCTATTCCCTTGCATACCGGGCAGGCCCCCTGCGGGGAGTTGAACGAGAAATTATGAGGTGCCGGCTCCGGATATGACAGTCCGGTATCGGGATCCATCAGCATCTGGCTGAAATGGCTCATCTCGCCTGTCTCCAGATCCATCACAGCCATCTGCTTGTCGCCCTGCTTCAATGCCGTTTCCACCGACGACCGCAGGCGTTGCGGATCCTCGCTGTTGACGCGCAGACGATCCACTACCAACTCCACTGTATGATTCTGATAGCGGTTCAGCTTCATGCCGAACACCAGTTCCTTCAGCTCTCCATCCACGCGCACATAGATATACCCTTTCTTACGCAGGTTCTCGAACAGCTCCTTATAATGACCTTTGCGGTTCTTGACCAATGGCGCGAGAATATATATCTTCTTGTCGTTATATCTCTCCAGAATCATGTCCTGGATCCTGTCCCGGGAATATTTGGCCATAGGCTTGCCGCTGAGATAGCTGCGCGCCTCTCCCATTCTGGCAAACAGGAGTCGGAAAAAGTCGTATATTTCAGTAGTGGTACCCACCGTGGAACGCGGATTCTTGTTCACCGTCTTCTGCTCAATGCTGATTACAGGGCTGAGTCCGGTTATCTTGTCCACATCCGGACGCTCCATGCTGCCTAACATATTCCGGGCATACGATGAAAATGTCTCTATATACCGACGCTGACCTTCGGCGAATATCGTGTCGAATGCCAGCGATGACTTGCCGGATCCGCTCAGACCCGTTATCACCGTCAGCGTGTTATGGGGTATTGTGACATCTATGTTTTTCAAGTTATGGACGCGCGCTCCGTATACGTCCACGCTTCCTTCTTGCCTTAGGGTTGATTCCTTTATGTTTGTTGCCTTCATCTAATTCTGCGCAAGTAATTTATCCGATATTTATAACAAGTTATATGCCAAAAATCCTTTACATGCACTGGTTTCTGTTTCAATGCCACATTCGGGGCACATTCAGCTATTCTTGTTATGTTTCTATTATCCGATTCCTGTTACATTTCTATTATACAAAGAGCGGGAAGCATCGTTCTTCCCGCTCTTTATATTCCGTCATCTGTCCGGAATAATATATTCTTAAGGTAATGTTTCCGAAGTCTTAGTCAATCACCCGACGTGCGAACAGGAAACGCCTTGCGTAATTACCCGACACCTCATTTACGGTAATTCCTTTACGTGTACTGGCATGTATGAACTTGATTTCGCCGGTCTCAGGATTGGATGATACACAGATTCCCACATGACCCACATTGCGTCCGCTGCGCGGGCTGGTGAAGAAAATCAGGTCTCCTGTCCGGATGTCCTTGCGGTCTATCTTGGTGCCCTGTGTGGACTGTGTGCGCGAACAGGGACTGAGGCTGATGCCGAACTGCTTGAATACATAGCTTGAGAAGCCTGAACAATCGAAAGCATTCGGACCTTTCATGCCGTATCGGTAGGGTTTGCCAAGATGCTTCTTTGCCTCCTTCAGCAGGTCCATGGCCATTGCGGGTACAGACAGCAACGGATTTTCACGCTTTTCTACATCTTCTTTAATAAGATTGGCCACCGAAGACATATCCATCTTCGTGTTGACGTTGGCCAGACGTGCGTGCGCCGCCTTGTGGGCAGCCATCGAACGGTTAGGTTTTGTTTCGTTACTTATGTTCTGTGCCATACCGGACATGACAACGCCTGCCGCTATAAGCACACTTGTGATCAGTCTTAATTTCATGTTGTTGTTTGCTACGAATGCATCTGCTACCGTGCATTCTTATTCCGCAGGACTGCTTCTTTATCTAAAAGAATCTGTCCTTTTTATTCTTACGCTTGCAAAATTAGTTAAACTTTTCCATAATTCCAAATGTTTCTATCTCATTTTGTGGTTATTATCAGCATTTTAAATATTATTAGCTTTTGGCACACTTTAACGAATGTGTGCAAAAACAGCCAGAACAGAAGTCCCTCACCTGCTTTTTATCGCTTGTGAGGGACTTCGTAATGCAAATTAATATATACAATATACCTACTTGATAATCACTGTTTTTGACCTGCCTTCTTCAAGTATTACATAAACTCCCGCCTTACTTGGCTTTTCCATCAGTTTCAGCCCGTCCAAAGTATAATATTCAGTATCTGACTCTTCATTCTTCTTAATTCCATTAACTGATGTGGGAGTCGGAGGATTAGGAGACGCCTTGAGAATGTTCAATTGGATTATATCGTCAGATCCTAAGCCGTATCTCTCGCCGTAATATGTCAGAGTTCCTTCACTCGTGAGTTCGACAGGATCTGCATATCGTACGAATTTATTATCCTCTGATCCCTCCTTGATCATTTCACTTTTACTATCACTTTCGGTGGTCGCAGCAGGAATCCACTGATAATATACCTTGACATCTTCTCCTTCCGGCACCTCAAATGTCAGAGTCGCAGACTCATCGGTTATACTATATGAATCTTCAGCTATATTTCCATTCACCTTTGCTTTTACAGTACCGGGTTGAGGCTTCTCGTAAGGATAATACTTGAATAATGCGAAACCTGGTGTCCTATCGGATCTGATTTGGAAATTACTCTTATTAACACCCATAGTCTTTTCCAATCTATCCTCAAACTTTATTGTGATGCCATACTGCTCGAAATCCTCAAAGCCAATAGTCATTGTCTTTGGCGTATCGCTTAGTGTAAGGTTGCCGGATGGAGTTTTTGTAGGATAACAGAGATACTTATCCATATTTATATCCTGACATTTTAAAGAGTATACGTCCTCCGAGGTGTTCGTAGACGTCTCTGCATTCAATTGAAATCTATAAGGAGATCCGGTTATGATTTTTGAATAAAAGCTTTCTTCCGTATTCCAATACTCCGAAATAATATCAGGTGTAGCCCCTATTAATGTCCTTCCGTCACTGCTATATTGCAGATAACACAACTTCTTATTCTTAAAATAATCAGTGTTCACCAACACATAACTATCATCTTCCCCTGTTGTTAGGTCAGCTTTGCTTTTAACCTTTCGATATTCTCCAAATTGCGGATCTATAACCGTCAATTGATAAGTAGTGCTTAGATTCTTATTCAAATTATCAGGGTCCGTATATACCGCTGTTACAGAGGCTTGGCCAATTCCGTTTAAACTCACTTCTCCGGATGACGTTACTTCAAACACATCGGTATTATTCGCTGCATAAGTCACGTTATCCATGGACATTCCATCATCCATGATTAATTCGGGCAGCACCACTTCGGTCTGACCGATATATGCGAGTCCTGATCTGACACTGAATTCAAATGTCTCAGCCCTCAGCATACCTGTTATCGTCAGCATCATTGCCGATGCCAACAACATGAGTTTTTTCATAAGCTGTTAGTGTTGGGTTAATTATATCAATATTTTAGCGGCATTAATGCCGCTTGCGTTAAAAACTATGCCGGTTGCGTTAGAATACGATTCTGCCTTTCTTGGCCTGCTCAAGCATCTTTTTGCCAGGCATCAGATATACTTCAAGTCGACGGTTTTTAGCGCGGTTGTTCATAGTATTGTTTTCCACCAACGGCATCTCGTCGCCGTACGAATACGGGAACAGCCAATTGGTGTTGACATGCTGGTTCTCAAACCATTCGAACACTGCTTCCGAGCGTTCTTCGGTCAATTTGTCACGATATGTTTCCGACCCGGTGTTGTCGGTATGCATCACCATCAGCACACGATACATGTCCGGATCCTTCAGGTATCTTTTCAATGGCGCGAGCAACTGAGTGGCTGCCGGACGCAACTTAGTATCGTTGGGCATGAACAGTTGGGAGGCTGGTATCGTAACCAATAGCACTTCCTTGTTACGGAAGGTCTCAACCGTGCAGCCGTTCTTGGAATTATATTCCCTGTTGTGCAGGCGGTTTCTACCCTCCTTTTCCTGGAATTTCCTTATCAGATCCGCACTCTTGGCATCAAGCGGCACACTGTTGAGCATCTCGACAAACGACAGGTCGTCGAGATCATCGCTGCGTTGCGCTTCTGTCTGTGCCTGTGCTTGCTTGGACTTCTGCGCAAACGCGGGCTGCGTCACACATAGCGCTCCGCACACGGCAAGCCCGGCAAATATATTACATATTATCCTCGATGGATTCCTCATATTCTATCTCTCCTTTCACTATCAGATCCACATCGGCGGGATCCATCTCTGTTTCCTGATCCTTCTTAAGCTGGGCCTTGACGTATGCCGTCAGGCGCGTCAGGTCATGTTCTTCCTCCTCTGTCACTTCAGAGTTCAGATCAAGATAGCCGTTCTTCTCATACCATTCCCAGATGATGTCGATCACATACAGTATCTCATCGTCATCATAACGCGCGTTCACGTTCTCGGGCAGTGTCTTGCGAATGAATGCTATCGCATTGTCCTCGTCATATAGTGTCTCTTCGCTCATAGTTTCAATCATTTAATTTTATAAGATCCTCGGGCACGTCCACCACAATGGTCTCGGAGTCCTCATCTATGCTTTCGATAAAATCGTCTATCAGCGGAATGAATATCTCACCCCTGTCGCCTTCCACTACCAGCAATGTATTGATGGTCGAATCATCGATTCTATCTACAATCCCTAAGAATCCTGCATTTACATCCTCTACGCGGTATCCTATCAACTCGTCTTCAAGAAGGTCTCCCTCCTCCATGTCCATATATTCAAGCAGACTCTTGCGGATGCCGTATATCGGTTTGTTCACAAATGCCGTGGCTTCCTCCACATCATCCACTCCCCGCAGTTTGATCAAATAACTGGTCGCTCCCTTGGAACGTATGCTGTCGGCATAAAACGGCACAAACAGGCCGTCCACAGGTATTACCAGAGGATGGCCGTCCTCAAGATATTCAGGTTCCACATCCAGCAGTGCGTTCAATTCACCCTTAAGCGCGTGCGTTTTCTGGAACTTGCCTATCTCAATTATTTCTTCCTCCTTAATCATCAATGGGTCTGTTTACAGATCTGTTTATTTCTATCGTTTGCCTCAACCGTACAGAAGGCAGAAGCATATCACTCTTCTATTCTAATGATTTTCGCTCCCAATTTGTTGAGTCGGCCATCGATATCGGCATAACCGCGGTCTATCTGATTGATGTTCTGTATCCGGCTTGTGCCTTTGGCACCCATGGCCGCTATCAGCATCGCTATTCCGGCCCGTATATCGGGCGACACCATATCGGTGGCGCGCAGACAATGGAACTTCCCGGCTCCTATCACCACCGCACGGTGCGGATCGCAAAGTATGATACGTGCTCCCATATCCAAGAGCTTATCGACAAAGAACAGACGGCTCTCGAACATCTTCTGGTGAATCAGCACACTGCCGCGCGCCTGCGTGGCGACTACCAGCATGATACTGATCAGGTCAGGCGACAGACCCGGCCACGGCGCGTCGGCTATGGTCATGATTGATTTGTCCATGAACTGGTCTATCTCGTATATCTCCTTCTGGTTCACACGAATGTTGTCATCCTCTATCTCCATGCTGACACCTAAGCGGGCGAATGCCTCCGGCATCATGCCTAAATCGCGTACGCCCACATCCTTCAGCAACAGATTGGAGCCTGTCATGGCGGCCATGCCCACGAAACTGCCCACCTCTATCATGTCTGGAAGCAGCCTATGGGTGGTGCCATGCAATTCGCTTACGCCCTCTATTTCCAGCAGATTGGAACCTATACCCGTGATTTTAGCGCCCATGCCCACCAGCATTCTGCACAGCTGCTGTATATATGGCTCGCATGCGGCGTTATATATCACCGTCTTTCCTTTGGCAAAAACGGCGGCCATCAGTATATTGGCCGTACCGGTTACCGAGGCCTCGTCAAGAAGCATATACGTGCCTCGGAGTCCGTTTTTAGCCGACACCTGATATGTACGGTATTCCTGATTGTATTCCACCTGTGCGCCAAGCTTGCTGAACCCTACGAAATGGGTATCCATTCTGCGACGTCCTATCTTGTCGCCGCCGGGTTTGGGCATCAACGCCTCGCCATATCTGGCCAGCAATGGGCCGAGTATCATCACTGATCCTCGCAGCGACGCAGCCTTCTTGCTGTATTTCTCGCTCTTAAGATAGTCAAGATTGATGCTGTCGGCCTGAAACTCGCACTCACGGGGCGTGATATAATGAACCTTAACTCCCATATCCGCCAGCATCGCTATCAGATTCCTGACATCCGAAATTTCCGGCAGGTTCGTAATCGTCACCTTGTCACTGGTCAGCAACGTGGCGCATATCACTTCCAGCGCCTCGTTCTTGGCACCGTTGATACTTATCTCGCCATGCAGCGCATGACCGCCCTCAACTATGAAACTGCTCATTTCTTATGCTTCTTCTTCGATTGCTGCGCCTGAGGCGTCTCTTTGAAATCGCACAGATAATATTGCTCCGGGTCCAAAGATATCTTGCCACCTGAGAAGAAAGCCAGATCGCGCAGAATCCGCGCATCGTCCACGCCTTCCTTATTGTTCAGCTGCATCACCTTCTTCATGTGGTTGGCTATTGTCAATATCAGGTCGTCGCGTTCAGGACCTTCCTCCATATCCGCTATCACCGGTATCATCTTCTCCACAAACTTGCCGTAATGGCGTAAGGCTATATGACCGGATGTATAGGGAATGCAATCAGGCTTCGGATTAATCGCTTCAGCGGTTATCAACTCGTATGGAGCGTCTACGTCAAGACGACATCCCGACATTATCTGCATCTGATCCCATATCTTGGACATGTCGTTGTCATCGCCTATCAGCTCTGGAAACAGATTGGCCATTACATCGGCTATCGCGTACGCGCAATTGTTACGCTCCTCACGGTCCTCCAGATGCACACAGTATTCTATCAGAGTCTGAATTGTGCGTCCAAACTCAGGAAGTCGTAATTTTTCGTTATCTGTATTATACGGAATCATATATGCAAAAATAGTCAATTCAATCCATTTAGACAAACGTCACCTCAATATTTTACTGTTTTAAGCGTGCTTTTGTCTATGCGGGATGTGGATAGCGCAGGTTTAACAGTTGGAATTTCCGCACCCTTACGCACCATGATTATGCAATCCAGCTCTCCCTCTGGAGTCAGCGAATGCCAACCGGGCGCATACGTTTTTCCGGACTGATAGTTCACCCATTCCTGTCCTGCCGGCAGGTATACGTTCCGTTTTTTGGCCTGCGTAAGCAACGGCGCCACCAGAAATTCCTTGCCGAACATATACTCGTCTTCAATCTGCCACACTCCCGGATCATCGGGAAACTCCACCTGCAAGGCGCGGAACATCGGCCATCCGTTGGCCACGCATTCCTCCGCCTCTTTCACGATGTACGGCATCAGCGAATACTTCATTTCGGCACATTTGCGGAAATAATCGGTAAATTCCCTGTTATAAAGCCACGGTTCTGTAGGAGGAGCACCGTGGGCGCGTGTATGCGAGGTCAGGAAGCCCATGGGCAGCCATCGGCGATACAGTTCCTCAGGTGTAGAAGTAACGAAGCCTCCCATATCATGGCTCCAGAAACTGAATCCGCTCATACCCAACGACAACCCCGCATGGAGCGTACCGAGCATTCCTGTGTTCGTACTTGCGGCATCTCCGCCCCAATGCAACGGATACCGTTGCGAACCGCTCCAGGCGGAGCGTGCCCAGATTATGTTGTCGCTTTTTACTTTCTTCGTAATGTCTGCCACAGCCTTGTTGTAACGCACAGGATAAAGGTTATGCTCGTACAGACCGCTGCGGCCGTTGGCATAGATGCCGTCCAGGGGAGCCGCCTCGCCGAAATCAACCTTGATCGCGCCTACACCCATCTCAAGCAGTTTCCCAAGCTGATCCTGATACCATTTCACCGTCTTTGGATTAGTGAAGTCAAGCACGGCATCCTCGTATGGCAGCGTACCGCGACCGTTGCGCACGGCCATGCCCTCGTCTACAAGAGTCTTGAAATACTTATTGCCGGGCACAAAGTATGGCAATTGCCACAGACAGATCTTGAAGCCATCCTTGTCAAGGTCCTTTATCATTTTGGCAGGATTCTTGAATCGTGCCGGCGAGAATTCATAATCGCATTGCCAATCCACGTCAAACCATCCGGTATCGAAATGTATCACGTCCGCGGGTATCTTGTTTGCACGCAATTGCTTGGCCACTTCTCGACCTTCGTCTTCAGTGAAATAACTGATGCGGCTCATCCATGTGCCGAACGACCATAGCGGCGGCATTTCGGGACGCCCTGACAATGCTGTGTATTCGCTCAGTATCTCCTTCGGAGTGCCCCATAACAGGAACATATCCAGATCCTCGTCTTTCATGAACAGTTTGTTGGCGCCGATGTAACTCTGGCCGACGTCAGCTGTCAGCGGAGCGGCAGTATGTATGAATGCCCCGTATCCCAGATTGCTGAAAAAGAATGGTATCGGCTTATACATGTCCGGAGACTCCGGTCCCTGCGGATCGGTGACGAACAGATTCAGCTTCTGTCCCACCTTATTAAGCGGACCCGGAGCTTCGCCGAAACCGAATATTCGTTCCGTAGGCTGGATGGAGAATACGGGATTTATGGACCGTGAATTATCCGATCCACGCTTTATGAAACTGAACGGAGGCACCTTTATCTGAGTCGAGTCGTTGTCGCTCCATACACGGCTGCGGGTAAGCTCATTGCCTTCCTTGTCATACATTATAAATCTCCAGGGATCAGCCTTTATTACGAGCTTGCCATAAGGGGAACTATATACTATGTCTTTCCCTTCTTTAGTCACTTTCCAGTCCTTGGCATTCACGGCCACCGGTCCTGCAAGCATAGGAGAAAGGCTGTCCGGCCACTCAGTAGTTACCGACGAGGTATGCATACGGAACCGTAATGTACGAGCATTGACCGGTTCAATGCTGAATCCAAGTTCCGGATCCTGAGGATATGCAGTATTCGGGAAGTCAAGACTTTTCAGAGGCTGATGCAGATATGTATTTGCATTGAATGCCTGACGAGGCATCAACTGCTGACGCTTCCATACCGCAGTTCCCCTACCGGTCTTGGTATCAAACGACGTCAACGAATCGACAAAGAAATACGTATTTGTAAAGTCTGAGAAATCTCGGCTCACATCAATTGACTGATCAAGCAGATATGCATTGCCACCATTTGTCCTTGTATCGGCCATTATAGTCGGAATTGGCAGCATCATTGCCGCCGCAGCGACCACTGCCAGCGTCCTGATAGTTCTTGTGTGTTTCATTGTCTTGTCGTTTTTCATTGGTCAATTACCGTAAGGCTTACCGCAGAATGATATTGATAATTCACAAAGTTAACACTTTATCTCTCTTATCCGCATATTTTAATATTTTTTAATATTACAGCATATTATAGCGAATAGAATTATTCGTAGCGACGCCCAATGACGCGTCCTCCGCGGGCGCCAAAATTTAGACAGGAGAACAGTAGAACAGGAGCCGCGCGACTGGGATGACGACGTCCACGTCGTCAATTTGTCTCTGCATCGATGCGGCGGCCGGTGTGGACACCGTCCCTCCAGTACCGGCTGCTCCTGTTCTACTGTTCTACTGTTCTCCTGTCTTCATTTCTGTTCTTCTGTCTAAATTTCCGTTCTCCTGTCTAAATCTATATTCTCCTGTCTACATTTCTGTTCTCCTGTCTAAATCTATATTCTCCTGTCTACATTTCTGTTCTCCTGTCTAAATTTCCGCTCTCCTGTCTAAATTTCTCACGAGCTCAGATAGCCTTCGTCTCAATACAAAAGGCCGTATGTTTGGACAAAAGGGGGTCAGCGGATTTTTCCGGTGGGTGGGGATGATGTCGGAGTATAGTGTTAT
>ENA-ORPD01002186-ORPD01002186.1-human-gut-metagenome-genome-assembly--contig:-NODE-2186-length-12258-cov-2.215767_pt1 | contig 12258 bp, 6 predicted proteins | sample MGYA00242143_ERZ509076 | MGnify/ENA primary metagenome ERZ509076 (study PRJEB26280, sample SAMEA2338706) | human gut metagenome | biome: human gut; feature: human-associated habitat; material: faeces... | reverse complement strand
TCAGATGTATTTGAAAAGCGTCCGGTGGCTAATGTCACGCAGATGTTGCAAGGAGCTGTCCCTAATCTGAATATTTCGCTTGCCGACGGTAAACCTAATCAGTCCGCTTCGTATAATATCCGCGGTGTGACATCTATCGGAGCGGGTGGTAGCGCACTGGTCTTGATAGACGGTGTAGAAGGCGATCCGGCCATGCTAAACCCGAATGATATAGAAAGTGTGTCCGTATTGAAAGATGCGGCTTCGGCAGCCATTTACGGTTCACGTGCTCCGTATGGGGTTGTCCTGATTACAACAAAAGATCCGTCGAAGCAAAAAGATAAGTTTACTATCAATTATACGGGAAACTTCTCTTATGAGACTCCGTATGCTATACCGGACGTGGTTGATGATGGTTATGTCTGGGCATATTTGTTCCGTGAGGCAGAATTTAATTATCGCGGGATAGAACCTACCAGTATTAACAAGTCGCAACCTTTCTCAAAAGAATGGTTGGAAACTTTCCGGCAGAGAAAGTTGGCAGGCAACACATTGCAGGCAACAGTTGGACCTGACGGAAAGTATACTTACTACGGGAATGAAGATTACTATGATGCACTTTACAAAGATCATACATTTGCACAGTCACACAATGTATCTGTCAGCGGTTCGAACGGGAAAATCAGTTACTACACTTCCGCCCGTTTGTACGATTACGATGGTCTGTTCAATTATAACTCGGACACCTACCGTACAATGAATATGCGCACCAAAATCAGTGCACAAGTATTCGACTGGTTGAAAATTTCTAATAACATAGACTATACTCATGATAAATATACGCAACCATTGGGTTATGTAGAGCAGAATGAAGGTCTGGTTTGGAAGGCGATCAATATGGAAGGACACCCGTCCGAACCTATCTTCAATCCGGACGGAACATTGACGCACTCCGGAGCACGTTCTGTCGGCGGGCTGGTGACAGGGGATAACTGGATAAAGCGTACAACAAAAACGTTGAAAAATACGACTACTCTGAATATTACAATGCTGGACAACAAATTACGTTTTACCGGAGACTTTTCTTTCCGTACGAGGGATTTTATAGAAGATAAAAAGACCACTGCCGTTCCATATAGCGATTATGAAGGAGTAATTAAATACCTCGGAGTACCGGAAACTGACGATAAAATGTCCGAAAAAGTGCAACAGACCACTTATATATCCACCAATGTATATGCTGAATATGAGAATACATTTGCAGGAAAACATTATATGAAAGCTTTGGCGGGATATAATTACGAACAACAGGATTACAAAGCAATCTCTTCGGAGCGAAATGGCCTGTTAATGCCTGATGTGGAAAATATAAACTTTGCTATGGGAGATAATATGTCTATTAAGAGTGATGGTAACCGTTGGCGGTATGCCGGGGCATTCTTCCGGTTGAACTACTCTTATGATAATCGTTATCTATTCGAGGTGAACGGGCGTTATGACGGTTCTTCGAAGTTCCCCAACAATTCGCAATGGGGATTTTTCCCTTCAGCTTCGGCAGCATGGCGTTTCTCGGAAGAGAAGTTCTGGAAAGTAAATCCTGATATTATCTCCAATGGAAAACTGCGTGTCTCTTATGGTGCATTAGGGAATAGCAATGTGAAGCCGTACTCTTATCTGGAGAAGTTTGCATTGAAGACTTATTCTACTACCGGTTCTTCGAGCGAAGGCCGTTATCTTGACGGTAAGGCACAGTTGCGTTACACACTCAATCCCGCTCAAATTCCTGATAATATCGGTTGGGAAACCTCACGAACCATTGATGCCGGTATCGATCTGGGATTTTGGAATAACAAGATTACGCTGTCTGCCGATTATTATGTACGTAAGACCGCTAATATGTATACGGTGGGTCCCACGCTTCCCGATACGTTCGGGGCATCATCACCCAAAGGAAACTATGCCGACATGAGTACCTATGGCTACGAAATTTCATTGGGGTATAATGACTCGTTTCGTTTGGCAGGCAAACCGTTCAACTTCGGCATTAAAGCAACCCTTGCCGACTATCACTCGGTGATAGACAAATATAATAATCCGAAACGTGATCTGGATGATTATTATGTAGGTCAGCGTATCGGTGAAATTTGGGGATTTGTCTGTAATGGATTATTTCAGTCACAGGAAGAAATTGATGCAGCCTTTGATGGAAAAGGCTACAAAAACAACCTGATGCAGACGTCTGTCAATTACATCACTTATCCGGGTGATATGCGCTTCGAGGACTTGAACAACACGGGTACTATTGATAACGGAGCCAATACGGTAGACTCACCGGGCGACCGGAAAATTATAGGAAACTCCGAACCGCGCTACATCTATACACTCTCATTTAGTGCCGACTGGAATAATTTCTTCCTGTCAGCCATGTTCGATGGTGTGGGAAAGCAAGACTGGTATCCCAGCGGTGAGAGTTCTTTCTGGGGGCAGTATAACCGTCCTTACAACCAAGTTCCGGTATGGCACTTAAACAACTATTGGACAAAAGATCGGCCGGATGCCTATTTGCCTCGTTATTCGGGTTACTATAACCCCTTATATAAAGGTACGGCTAATACACGCTACTTGCAGGATGTATCTTACTTCCGGCTCAAAAACTTGCAGTTTGGTTACAATTTGCCAAAGAAATGGATAGCAAAAGCCGGTTTCTCTAAAGTGTCCGTCTATTTCTCGGGAGAGAACTTATGGTCATGGTCTCCACTCTACCGTCACACGAAAGATTATGATGTGGCAGTGATAACAAAAGGTTCGGATAATGACCTGACTTCAGGTGACAAAGGAGACGGTTTCAACTATCCGACGATGCGGAATCTCAGTTTAGGAATATCGATCACTTACTAAATAGAAACAAATAAGATATGAAAAGATTAAGTAATATACGTAATATCCTGCTTCTGTGTGCAACGGTACTGTTAGGTAGTTGCGATTTGACGGAGACGATGCAGGTGGAAGCTGACAAAGCAATGGTTTTCGGCAGTGAGTCCGGATTGCGCCTTTATGCCTATTCCTTCTATCGGGCGTTGCCGACCCTTTCCACAGGTTATCAGCAGGACGAAATGTGTGATATTGCCGCTGTCCGGCAGACCAATGTCTTTATTCAGCAAAACGCGTACAATTCGGAAACAGCTACCAGCTGGTCGTGGGGAACCCTGCGGAACATCAACTATTTTATTGATGGTTGTCATTCGAAAGAGTGCACGGTGGATGCGGCTACCCGTGATAATTATCTGGGCATCGCCCGTTGGTTCCGTGCCTGGTTCTATTATGATAAGTTGACTCAATACGGAGAAGTTCCTTGGTTTGCCAATGAAATTCAGTCCTATCAGTATGATGTCATGTATAAAGAACGTGACAGCCGGGATATTATCATCAGAAATATGATTGAGGACCTTGATTTTGCCTACGAACATATTCAGGCAACTTCTTCCGTGAATAGCTCCACGCTAACCAAATGGGCTGCAGCCGCACTCAAATCCCGTGTATGTCTGTTCGAAGCCGCTTATCGCCGTTATCATAAACTTACAGGTTTGGAAATCACACCCGAAGAACTCTACCGGCATGCTGCCAGTGCAGCCAAGTTGGTAATGGATAACAGCGGACTTTCATTGAATACAGCAACGGGTACCAAAGGGGCTTACCGCGATTTGTTCTATCTGGAAGCACCCATAACATCTGAAGTAATTCTGGCGGTATGTGCCAATAGTGCATCCGGAATCTACGGTACTCAAAATTACTGGTATAATTCACTATCGTACGGTAAAGGCTGGAGTTTGGTTCGTCCGTTCGTTAATACTTACCTGAAACTGGACGGTACTCCGTTCACTTCCGAAACAGGCTATGAAACCAAAAACTTTGTGGAAGAGATGAAGAGCCGCGACCTGCGTTTGGCACAAACCATCCGCGGACTGGATTTCAAACGTGACGGAAAAAGCTGTGTAGCTGATATGACGGTTTGCCTGACCGGTTATCATGTGATTAAGTATTCTCTCGATGATACGAAATACGATAACAATGAAAAGAACAACAACAGTATTCCGCTGTTGCGCTATGCCGAAGTGCTACTTAACTATGCCGAAGCGCAAGCCGAACTGGGCGGGCTTACTGATGCCGAATGGAATACTACCATCGGAGCTCTGCGTCGACGTGCGGGAATTACAGGTGGAACGGAAAAGCTCCCTGCAACCGCAGATTCTTATTTGCAGCAGATGTTTTATCCGAATATCACAGATCCGGTCTTGCTGGAAATCCGTCGTGAACGTGCCATTGAATTGGTGGCCGAAGGTATGCGGTTCGATGATTTGCGCCGTTGGAAATGCGGTGATCTGATAGAGGAGCTGCCTTGGACAGGAATGCACATCAGCGCATTGAATGTGGATATTGACCTGAATGGTGACGGAACTCCTGATTGTTACTTTACCGACAACGGTACTCAGTCGTCCAATAAAGATTGTAAAACAGTGAATGTAAAGAATGAAACAGGACTTTATGCCACAGTAAATGCGGCAGGTGGATACGATTTGAAGTATAATCCCGGTACGGGAAACCGCGTTTGGTATGATGATGACCGTCAGTATCTTTATCCTGTTCCGGCGCAGGTAATCCGCGACTATGAGAGTGCCGGATATAAACTATCACAGAACCCCAATTGGAATTAAAATATAAAAGATTTAGTATGATGAAATTTAACCAGATATTGCCTGTAATTGCTATCTATGTTGTAGCGTTAGGCGGATGCAGTAATACTACTCCTGATTATTCGGAATTTTATAAAGATCCTGAAACGGTGAAAGAGGAAGATCCGTCTCTGGATGACAACCAGATTAAAGTTATGTCGTTTAATATCCGGTATTACAATACCAATGATACGGGGGATAAGTCATGGGATGCCCGTACGGCAGCTTTTATTCCGATGATTGAAGAGCAGAAACCAACAGTGATTGGTATGCAGGAAGCACGTCCGCCGCAGTTGAAGTGGTTGGAAGAGAACTGGAAGGATTATGGATATATCGGTAAAGGACGCCGTGCCAACAATGCCAACAATGATGAGTTTGTTCCCATCTTTTATAGAAAAAAGGCTGTTGAACTTGTCAAGTGGGATTGTTTCTGGCTTTCCGAAACTCCTGATGTACCGGGGTCTCAAGGTTGGGATAATACAGTTCCGCGTGTGGCAACGTGGGCAATCTTCAAGCACATTGCTTCCGGCAAGAAATTCTTCTTTATCAATACGCACATTGATGTAGGCTCTACCATCGCTCCGGGCAAGTCAATGGAAGTCATTGTGAATAAAATGTCGGAACTCAATCCGGAAGGGTTGCCCATGTTGCTCACTGCCGACTTTAACAAACAGATTGATAGTGATATCTTTAACGGAGTTAAAACATTCATGACGAATGTCCGCTTATCGGCTCCGGTCACAGACTCGAAATACTCTTATACCGGATTTGGCACTGCTAATCCTTACATTGTGGATCATATCTTTTGTACAGGCTTTAAGGCGTTGAAATTCGAGACAATAGATAAGGTATATCAGAATATCACTTATATTTCAGATCATTATCCTATCGTCGGTAAGTTGGAATACGTGAAGTAATGAAACGATCATCTAAAATTACAGAAACGCAATGAAAAGAATCATATATTTATTGATAGCTGCTGTCGGCCTGTTAGTGGGGTGTAACCCTGCAGAAGAGGCATGGGTGCAGGCTGGATTCACTACAGATAAAGAATCCTATGAGATTGGTGATTTGATTACCCTAACGAATACGTCGACAGCGGAGAATGCCCAGATTGCAGTCTGCAAATGGGAATTTATGGGTAAGGTTTCCTATGAATTGGCTGCTCCCGAACCATTTAGCGTGGAAGAGGGCGGAGACTATCTTTTTCGTCTGACTGTTACTTCGGATCACGGTTCAATGAAATCAGTATTTGAAAAGACAATTAAAATAATAGACGACGGTATTCGCCCTACGGCAGATTTCAGCTGGCTTCCCGAACAAATTGTAGCGGGTGAGGAAGTGGTATTTACGGATCAGTCGAAAGCGGCGGAAGGATGTGAGATTATTAAGAGAGAATGGACTTTCGGTGCTATCCTTTCAACGGAGGAAAATCCGACAGTGACTTTCGGTTCGCATGGGAAAATAAATGTATCGCTGACGGTAACGGACAATAAAAAACGGAAAGATACTAAGACTGTCACAGTTGATGTAGCCAAGAGTGCCGGTAGCCTTGGGGTATTATGGGCTCACTCTTATGATGAACAGGGAGTGGTGATTGGCACTTCTCCGGCAACAAGTGCGGATGGTGAGTATGTTTATGTTTCTTCCAGTAATTATAATCTGGTTTGTTTCACCAAACTTGGTGAACGGGTTTGGGGATTTGATTGCGGACAAAACAATGAACCGAATCGTGGCTCCGACTATCAGCACCCGACCCCTACGGTGGATTCCGATGGAGTGGTTTATGTGGCTGTCGGAGATAACACTTCCAAAGCGGATGCGGCTAAGTCTGCCAGTCTTTATGCGGTGAAAGGTGGTGCGGATGGTGGAACGCAGAAGTGGTTTACTTCGATTGGTGCCAAATCGAGTATGCGTCCTTTCGGTGCTCCGGTTGTTACGGATCGGTATGTGATGATTCTGACAAATTCAGCTCCGAGCACGGATGGTATGCATTTCCGTATTTATGATAAGACATCCGGTGTGCTGCAATATGCAGAGAAGACATCTTCCGGAAGTTATGGCGGTTGTGTGGGATTAAAAGATGGCAGGGCGCTTGTCAACACGGGTCAGAGTGGAGGCCGTTCGTATGGTACACACATCTTCTTCCCGAAAGGTAATAGCTGGAGCAAGTCGACCAATGAGCAAAATTATGCTCCGAATGACCAGCCTAATGGTAGCCAGATCGCTGTCGGTGCGGATGGAAAAGCATATATCCTTTGCCTTAATTTGGGAGCCCGCATATCTACCAATGAGACCAAAGCATTAGTCTATTGTTATGATACCAAGAAAACGACCGAAGGTAATGTTTCGGCTCCTGAATGGTACACTGCTGTCAAAGGGGAAAATAAACAAACCGGTTATGGCTTGGTTGTTGATGGAAATGGGGTTGTGTATGTAGCTACTGACAAATATATTACTGCTATTTCCTCTACAGGCTCCGTTCTATGGGCAACGGAAGTGGCAGGCACTGCTTATGGTGTTCCGGCTGTAGATAATGAAGGTTATATCTACTATAATGATACGGAAAAAGGTTCTTTGGTGAAGCTTGAACCGGCCACAGGAAAAGCAATTGCTTCGCTCCAACTTGGGACGGGGTTGAAATCTTCTCCTACCATATCTGCTGATGGCATTATCTATGTGACCGGTATGCTGGAAGGAAAACCAACTCTATTTGCTGTTGAAGGCGCAGCGACAGGTTATGCAGCCAATGCGTGGTCGCAGATGGGCGGTAATCCGGGTAAGAGCGGATATATGTATTAGTTTTTTTATCCATACAGACTTTTAGTTAGCATGTTTCTTTTTTCGTCGGAGCGGGTTTTGCCTTGCTCCGATGAGAAAAGACTGGATATGCATTCATAAGAAGCTTATAAAATACAGATAAAATGAGAAAAAGGAACTTTTTAATATTCTTGCTGTTGGGCGGATTGTGGCCTGTTATTGGTCTGTCCGCACAGGATGCCTGGAAAATTACTGCAGAACAAATTGACCCCCAATCCTATTATGGAATAACTGTAGCTAATGGTATGTTGGGGTTAGTCTCTTCTCCCGAACCTTTGAAGGTTTCCCGCGTCGTGTTGGGAGGAGTTTATGATATCTATGGTAAGGGGAGGGTAAACAATTTCCTGCATGGCATTAATATGCTTGATACGGAATTGCAGATAAACGGTTCTACGGTGAAGGCTTCCCAGATATCCGGTTACAAACAGACTTTGGATATGCGTCGGGGAGTGTTTTGTGGAGAATTTGATTATAAATCACTGGCCCGTGTTGAATATCAATATACATCATTGCGTCATTTACCTTATTCATGTTTGTTGTGTGTGCAGATCATTCCGAAAGAAAACATAGAAGTATCCGTAGCGAATATAATGACGGTACATGAGTCACTGCGTAATCCGCAGGAATATTACAACCGGATTTTCAATGGAAAGACAGCGATTGACCTCTGCACGTCAGTCGCAAAATCTCCGGTCCGGGAATTTGAAATCGGGGCTTGTTCGTCGTTTGTCTTCGATGACGCCTTTCCTCGTCCGGAAGTCTGTCATCGAAGTGCGCGGGGAGTCGGGGTACATACGCAAGAGTTTACGGTCCGTTTACAGGCTGGTCAGCCCTATACTTTTTCGATTATAGGGACAACGCTTTCCTCTGTCACTCATGCCGATGTCAGGAATGAGGTGGAACGGCTGACGGCATTTGCTGCGGTAGAAGGCGTCGAACGATTGTGGAGTAAGCACGAGGCTGCATGGGATAAACTTTGGGAAAGTGATATAGTGATTGAGGGCGATCTTCAGTCGCAACAAGATATTCACAGTATGCTTTATCATACGTATGCTTTTGTGCGTGAAGGATCGGGATTATCCTGTTCTCCGATGGGACTTTCGGGCTTCGGCTATAACGGACACGTGTTTTGGGATGCTGATACGTGGATTTTTCCGGCTTTGTTACTACTTCATCCCGAATTGGCGGAATCAATGATAGAGTATCGTTATCAACGTCTGGACGCAGCCAAGCATAATGCTTTTATGCACGGCTACAAAGGAGCAATGTATCCATGGGAAAGTAGTGATAAGGGAAACGAGGATAATACGGTAACCAACATTTATGGTCCTTTCGAAAATCATATTACAGGGGATGTGGCTATGGCAACCTGGCAATATTATTCTGTGGTGCAGGATTTGGAATGGCTTCGCCAAAAGGGATTTCCCATCATTAGTGCCGCTGCCGATTATTGGGTGAGCCGTTCGGAACCGAATGAAGCAGGAGAGTATGAAATCAGGAATGTGATTGGAGCGGATGAATGGAATCAGAATCCTCAAGGGGGAAAGAATGTGAATAATAATGCTTATACAAACGGTGTTGCAAAATCTACTTTGGAAGCTGCTTGTAAAGCTGCCAAACTGCTGAATATGAAATCGGACCCGATGTGGGCGACTGTTGCGGGAAAACTCCGTTTCCGGCAACTGGCCAATGGAGTAACAGCAGAACATGATACGTATGACGGAGCTATAACGAAGCAGGCCGATGTTTGCCTGTTGGCTTTCCCTTTAAAGCTTGTTACGGATAAAGAGCAAATTCGAAAAGATCTCGAATACTATCTTCAGACTGTTCCGAGAAAGAAACCCCCTGCCATGTCGAAGTCCATTTACTCCATTTTGTTTACTCGATTGGGAGATCGTGAACGTGCATGGCATTATTTTAGGGATTCCTATTGTCCCAATCTGAATCCGCCATTCCGGGTGATAGCCGAATTTGACGGTGGTACGAATCCCTATTTCCTGACAGGGGCTGGCGGTGTATTGCAGTCGGTATTGATGGGATTTGGCGGACTGGATATTACGGATAAAGGGATTGTTGCCGGAAAAGGAACGCTTCCTGACGCTTGGAAATCTCTAACTCTGAAAGGAATAGGGAAAGAGAAAAAGGATTATACCATTAAATGAATTGGCGGGATATGAGATTTCTTGTTTTTCTTCTGGCAATATTGGGCATGGTAAATATGCATGCTAAGGTCGTCTTACCTTCTCTTTTCACTGATAACATGGTTTTGCAACAACAAACCGATGTGCAACTATGGGGGGTGGCATCACCAAAGAAAATGGTTACTATCTGTCCTTCTTGGGATAAGAAGTTGTATACAGTCCGGGCAGATGATGCGGGAATGTGGCGTGCGAGTTTGAAGACACCCGTTGCGGGAGGACCTTACTCAATAAGTTTAAGTGACGGTGAAGATTTGATGCTTCGTGATGTTCTGATTGGTGAGGTGTGGTTATGTGCCGGTCAGTCGAATATGGAGATGCCTTTGATGGGAAAGGCTAATCAGCCTATTGCTGATGCGGTGGATATGATTGTCCGTGCCAAACCTTCACGACCGATACGAATTTGTACAATTGGACAGGAGGGAGCGCGAATGCCGCAAAAGAATTGCCGGGCACAATGGTTGAAAAATACTCCGGAAGTGGTGTCTGAAACGAGTGCAACTGCTTATTTTTTTGCTGACTATCTTCAACAGGTACTTGATGTGCCGGTTGGCATTATTGTTTCTTCGTGGGGTGGAACCTCGATTCAGGCTTGGATGAGCCGTGAAGTGTTAGCTCCTTTTAAAGCGTTTGATCTGGGCTTTCTTGATGATACAACGTTCATTGAACGGCCGAAGTATCGGCCTTGTATGCTTTACAATGCGATGATTGCTCCTGTCGAGCAATATACCATCAAAGGCTTTCTTTGGTATCAGGGCGAATCTAATCGGAAAGATCCGGATTTATATCGCAGACTGCAGCCGGCTTTTGTCAAGATGTTGCGTGAGGCATGGGGACAAGGTGAATTGCCGTTTTATTATGTTCAGATAGCTCCTTTTGCGTATGAGGGGGCTGAATTGGTAGGGAGTGCTTTATTGCGTGAGGCGCAGTTACTGAATTTAAAAGAGATTCCGAACAGCAATATGGTTGTAACGATGGACATCGGTGATTGTAATTGTATTCATCCGGCTCATAAACGTAAAGTCGGCGAGCGGTTGGCCCTGCTGGCTCTTTCCGGGAGTTATGGATTGAAAGGATTTGTTCCGGATGCCCCTGTTTATCAATCTATGGAAGTGGCCAACGGTAAAGCATATTTGACTTTTGACTGTGGCAGTGAAGGGCTTGCTCCTTTGGGAGCTACTATTTCCGGAATAGAGGTAGCTGGCAGTGATCGTGTTTTTTATCCTGCTACCGCACGGATAGAGAAATATACGGGACGTCTTGAAGTGGATTGTGAGAAAGTTCCTGTTCCTGTAGCTGTCCGTTATTGTTTCCGGAATTATGAGAAAGGGACACTTTATAGTCGCTATGGCATTCCGGTGGCGTCCTTTAGAACTGATACTTGGGAAGTGAAGGAATGACTGTTTATAAATAAGATATTTATCCGCTAAGAGATACTACCAATATGATGAGTATAAAATATGTTTGTTCGGCTTTTCTTTTTCTATGGGATAACCTCTAAAGATATTATCAAATAAATGTTGGTGACGTTTTTACCCTCACACCCTCACCCTTTGCCTTAATCCCTTTATTCATCGGTGTTACAGGTGTGAGGGTAAGGGTGAGAGTAGGTGAGGGTAACTTTTTACTCTCACCCTGATTCGTCCTGATTTGGGTTGACTAATCTTATCTCGTTTTTACACTAATCTATTCATTATTACCGTAATAACCGCTTTCTGGTACGTAAATTGGTTGCATCGCTCCACCCATATTTTTCAATTTACCCTCATCGCGCAGACGCCGGATATGTCGCATGGCTGTGCTTCTTGCCATTCCACAAAGATATTGGAAGTCATATCTCCGCATAAATGGGTGAGTCCGGAAGTATTTTGTCAGTTGCAGGTCAATTTCCTCGTTCGTCAGTTGGGTGAAATCCAGTCCCCCTTTAAGGCTTTTCACTTTAAGCACGCCAAATTCGTTTTTCAATGTCTGGTAGGTTGCCGTGTGGGCGATCTCTATAAGTTGACCCGAGATAATTTGATTAATGGAGCGGTTGAGTATATTCCCCGCAAAACAAAGGACGGCCACCCGGTGACGGTCCGTGTACCCCTTAACTCGATAGCACATGAAATATTGAACCGTTATGCAGATTATGCCGGCTCGTCGCTTTTTCCACTTATGGCCAATATAACAAAGCGATTAAACGGATTTTTCTCGCTGCGGGGTTGAAACGTAAAGTAACGATCCTGAATCCTCTGACCCGGGAGGCGGAGCAACGTCCTATTTGGGAGGTGGCCTCGTCGCATCTCGCCCGCCGGGCATTCGTCGGCAACCTCTACAAGCAGGTGAAAGACCCGAACTTGGTGGGGGCGTTGTCTGGCCACAAGGAAGGAAGCCGGGCATTTGCCCGTTATCGGGACATCGACGACGAGATGAAAAACGAACTGGTTAAAATGTTGGAGTAGCTATGACGCAGATAGAACAAGTGGCCGACAGACTGGCCGCATATGTAAATGGATTAGTCAAGAACCCGGAAAGCCTTATTGTTGATT
>ENA-ORPD01002181-ORPD01002181.1-human-gut-metagenome-genome-assembly--contig:-NODE-2181-length-12273-cov-2.367572_pt1 | contig 12273 bp, 10 predicted proteins | sample MGYA00242143_ERZ509076 | MGnify/ENA primary metagenome ERZ509076 (study PRJEB26280, sample SAMEA2338706) | human gut metagenome | biome: human gut; feature: human-associated habitat; material: faeces... | reverse complement strand
GGATCAATGCCTTATGTGGACAACTTGCACATGCGGCACAGGCATCAGCATAAGGTTTACTGTTCTTATCAAATGTATTAACAACAGTTCTGTATTTACATGTCTGACAAGCTGCATTATTATAATCAATAGTATCTTGTGTGGTTTCAATTACTTCTGTGTAATTCTTCTGAAATCCTAAAGATTGGATTATAGCAGCTTTGCCAATGTTAGCAAAATTGTCCAAGCATTTCACCCCCTTTTAGACCATAATTTAACAGTATTTGAGCTTGAAATCAAATCTTGGGTTTTACTCCAAATTTGTCCACATTAGAACTAATTTTGAATAATTTTACTCTGAAATAATCTACATTTTGAAAAAAATCTATTAATTTACTCCAAAATTATCTACGAAATTTCTTTATTTTTTTTGTGTAGACCATAAAAAGCAGATTTTGTGTAATTTACTCCAATTTTATCTACATTTGGATATAATTAAATATTCAGAAAGAGGTAATAATTGAAAAAATCTAGTGTTTAAGCCAAAAATGTAGACATAGGTAAGAAATTTTCCAAGGAAAAATGTAGAAAAAATATCTTATTAAAATAGATAATAAACAAACAGATGGCATTTTTGACAGGTTTAATAAAAAAAATCACATGATTTACTCCAAAATTATCTACATTTAAATATTTTACTCCAAATATATCTACATCTTATGAGGCTGCCATTAATAATTTACTCCCAGAATGTCTACATTTTTTTAAAGCATATTTCAAAATTACAAATCATAATTTAATAAAATTCATTATAAAATTGAAGAACCGCATAAATAGGACAGTAGAGGCTATTTTTTATACTAAAATATAAAAATAAACGACAAAATACGTTAAAATGGCTTATTTATGGCAAATAAAAAAAGGATAATTGAAATTAATCAATTATCCTTTTTTATTCTACATCAGATTTTCAGAATAAAAAATGTAGACTTTATCAGATATTAAGACCATCAATTAACAATCCTTTATCATTCTTAGCATTATCAGAATTAAGATCCTCTATCTCTGCATCAGATAAAGGAAGGAAAGTTATAATAAATACGCCGTTCTTTAATTCGAATTTCTCGATTGCAATATGGTTATCAACGAACTCCTGAAGACTTTCCTGAATAAGCTGCAGGTTCTTCTTCTTATTCTTAAGCTTAAATCTTACAATTTTCTGGAAGTATGTATAACTATATTCATTAACCCTTGTTTCCTGATTAGCAATCTGCTCACGTTTTATTGCGTAACATATAATCTTGGAAAGGTTATTATCAAGAACATCATAAGAAGCAGAAGTAATAGAGATAAGCTTCTTCTGAATAATAGCATTACTGAGAATTTCTCCAAACTGTGCTATTGCATATGGTCTTTCAGCATCTTCTTTAATAACAATATTATCAAATAAATTGAAATAAATCTTGCTGCCTTCAGCTTCGTAAGAGAAGTTATATTCTACAAGCTTGCGACAGGAATTACTTATTTTGTTAAGAACATTCTTACCTACATGATAATCTACGACTTCTTTACCTAGCGTATTAAGATCGACAATTACTGATTTTTCTTTAGAGAACTCCTGCATATTAATATTCGATATAAATGCATTGACCAGCTTAAGGTCGTCAGTATCCATTGACTTCGGTGGGGTAAGCTTTCCATTATCAACCGTAACCTCTAACAGTTCATCACCTTCATCATCGGTAATAATCTCTTTTAATAAATTATTCGATGCAGTCTCCATCATCAGAGTGAAAGATGATGGGCTGAACAGAGGCTTATCAACAAGATCAACCGGATACATTCTAAGATATGAATCAATATTACCGGCAAGCTCACTTTCAATATATTTCCATGCACTTATTATTAAGTCATTCTTCAGGGAATTATATATTGAATTATTAGTGAAAGAGTACAGCCCTGGGAAATCAATTAACAGACTTCCTGAATCATTCTTCCATTCATTAGCTGCATCCTTCTTATCTTTGATAATGTCATTAAGTTCCTTATCACCATACAGTTTAGCATACTCATCAGGTCTTAAAGATCTAGCCAGTGAAATAAAACTTGCGAGAGGGTGTTTAGGATCATCAAAGTTCATATTGTCAATATCGTTGTTATATGCCTTATACCATCTTGCACGTTTCTGTAAACGCGACTTCTTAATCTTATTAATAATTGGCATTAAATCCTCACGGCTTGTCTTACCTTCAAGATATTCCATGAGAGTTTCATCTATAAGCTCTGCCACATTATCCGCCGGAAAATTCATTAGATTCTTTTTCTTATTAAAGAATTCGAGAATAGCAGGATTAATATGCTTGGCAAGCTCTTCTATAAATCGCCTAGAATACTGTTCCATATTAGCTCCTTCAATATAAATATATTATATTATACGGGCTTTCGACATAAAAAGCAAATGTGAACTGAGTTCAATCTGGAAGCCCTTTTTAATTATTTGGTTTGTTTTTTGTTTTATTTTGATTTTAAAGTGGTGGGGTGATTTTTTGATAAGGTCTAGACATATGTCGTCATACAATGTAAAATATCAGTAATACACTACTCTATTGAAAGGAATATATATGATTTCAGTTAAATTTGAAGACGAAATATGGATATATTTTCAGACTAATCTAAGTTCAAGAACCAGAAAGGAATATTGGAATATTGTAAAAGATTTTGACAGATTGACAGGGCATGACCCAATGAAACTTACAAGAAAAGAAGCTTTGAATTATTACAATAACCTTATAGAAAAAGTTAACTCTAATAAACTTTCCTATAATACTGCCGTTATGCGTCTGTCGGTTATGAAATCTGTATGTACATTTATAGAAACATATACTGTTAACCACGGGAAGCGTTATATAAACCATTTTGAAAGCATGTCTCTTCCCGAACAGGATAAGATACTGCCTAAAGATGCAATTCCTGATGCCAGAGAAATTGATAATCTGCTCAGTGCAGCATTTGATGCCAATGATAACAAAGCATTTTTAATATTCTCACTTGTTATTAAGATGGGACTTACCAATCAGGAAATATGCAGTCTTAATAGAGAATTCATCTGTCATGACAGTGAAGGACATCTGTGTTTTAGTATGCCGCCTAAGAATCACATAAGCAGATTCCTTATAATTCCTGATGATATTGGGACATTACTTGATAGATACATTGATGCCGAGAATATCCAGAGTGGTGCTATCTTTCTGAATCATAGAAAGAACAGAATTAAGATGCGTGACACTGAACGATTACTTGCTTCTTATACAGAAAAGTTAGTAAAAAGCAGGAAGCTGCGTAGACATTACACAATGCAGACACTGCGTCATGCAGCAATAAGTTACATGCTGATTGGTGGTGCTTCTAAAGATGAGGTTGCCGCTTATACAGGAGTTACTGGAAAATGGATGAACAGATATGACCGTATTATTGCTTCAGATGTTATAAATGCAGCTGCCAATTATAATATAATTAATATCAGCCTTTCTGGAATTGACAATAACAGACATGAATAACTATAATACATTTTGATAAAATAACAGATTACGGAGGAACATTATGATATATAAACCATATAAACATTTGGTTCAATATTACGAAACTGATCAGATGGGAATTGTACATCATTCTAATTATATAAGATGGTTTGAAGAGGCAAGATCATATATCCTTGAAGAGAACGGATTTGGATATAAGAAGATGGAAGAGTTAGGCATAATAAGCCCTGTGTTATCAGTTAATGCCAGATATAAGTCAATGACACATTACTATGATACTGTAATTATTAACGTCAAAGTTGTAAAATATAACGGAGTAAAGATTACTCTTGAATATTCAGTGGTTGATGAAAAGACTGGTGAAGTCAGATGTACAGGTGAAAGTGAGCATTGTTTCCTTGATGCATCAGGCAGTCCTGTTTCATTGAAGCGTTCACTTCCGGAATTAAACGTCATATTTATAGAAATGTCTGAGAATGAATAACATTTTAACAATAATTTGATAAACAAAACCGCGGTACAGCATTACGCTATATCGCGGTTTCATAATTTAATAAATATTAATTATTTATGAATCTTTATCAAAAATATTATGATTAGATAAGACTTTCATAAAGCTTTGTGATTTCTTCAACACTTGTTTCTCTTGGGTTACCAGGACGGCATGCATCATCATATGCAGACTGTGCAAGGAAAGAAATATCCTCCGGCTTAACAATATCTTTAAGATCAGAAGGAATTCCAACATCAGCAGCAAGCTTCTTAACTGCATCAATCGCAGCCTTTCTGTATTCATCCTGAGTCATCTTTTCTGTGCCCTCAACACCCATTGCCTTGGCAATATCACGATATTTTTCACCTGTACATGGTGCATTGTATTCCATACCTGTTGGAAGAATAATAGCATTAGCAACACCATGTGGTGTATCATAAAGTGCTCCAAGAGGATGTGCCATAGAATGGACAATACCAAGACCTACATTAGAAAAGCCCATACCTGCTATGTACTGTCCTAAAGCCATTCCTTCTCTTCCTTCAGGAGTGTTATCAACTGCGCCTCTTAAACTCTTGGCAATAATCTCAATTGCTTTAAGATGGAACATATCAGATAATTCCCATGCTCCAGCTGTAATATAGCCTTCAATTGCATGTGTAAGTGCATCCATACCCGTGGCTGCAGTGAGTCCCTTAGGCATGCTTGACATCATGTCAGGATCTACAACAGCAACAACCGGAATATCGTGTGGATCCACACATACCATCTTGCGATTCTTCTCTGCATCAGTAATTACATAGTTGATAGTAACCTCTGCAGCTGTACCTGCTGTAGTAGGGACTGCAATAATTGGAACTGCTGGTTTCTTAGTATCAGCAACACCTTCAAGACTCCTTACATCTGCGAATTCAGGATTATTAATTATGATACCGATTGCCTTGGCTGTATCCATTGAAGAACCTCCACCAATAGCGATTAAGTAATCTGTTCCAGCATTCTTAAATGCTTCTACACCTGTCTGTACATTCTCAATAGTTGGATTAGGCTTGATGTTCGAATATAATTCATAAGGGAAGCCATTATCATCAAGAACTTTAAGGACCTTTGCTGTTACTCCAAACTTTACAAGATCAGGATCTGAACATACAAATGCTTTCTTGAATCCTCTTGACTTAACCTCTGTTGCAATCTCCTGGATTGCACCTGCTCCATGATAAGAAGTTCCGTTCAAAATAAATCTCTGTGCCATAAAAACGCCTCCATAATTATAAAATTGTTCACTTTTAATAAGTTGAATACATTTTAACATTGTGATAAAAAAATAACAAGCTGTGTTTTATTAAAAAAGTATAATAAAATTATGATTTCTTATAAACAATTACCCTTTATCTTCTTGGGAATAAATGTTATACTTATAACAATGATTGTTTAATTAGTAGAAGTGTAATTAACAATTTAACATTAAAAGGAGATACAGACATTATGAATATATCAGAATCAGTTAAATACATCGGTGTTGACGATACTACAATAGATTTATTTGAAAGCCAGTACGTTGTTCCAGAAGGCGTTTCATATAATTCATATGTAATACTTGATGAAAAGATTGCAATCATGGACACAGTCGATAAACGTGGAATGAAAGAATGGGAAGATAATCTCTTAAAGACTTTAGATGGAAAGAAAGCTGATTATGTAATAGTCCAGCATATGGAGCCTGATCATGCTGGAAGCCTTGCAAGACTTCTTGAACTTTTTCCTGATATAACTGTTGTTGGCAATGCAAAGACATTTGTTATGATTAATCAGTTCTTTGAAAATATTAACATTAAGGATTCCCTCACAGTCAAAGAAGGAGATACTCTTAATCTCGGTTCTCATACTCTTACATTCGTTATGGCTCCAATGGTTCACTGGCCAGAGGTTATGGTAACATATGAAAGCAGTGAAAAAATTCTTTTTTCAGCAGATGGATTCGGAAAATTTGGAGCGCTTTCTCTTACTGAGAATGAAGACTGGGCATGCGAAGCCAGAAGATATTACTTTAATATAGTTGGCAAGTATGGTGCACCAGTGCAGACTTTATTGAAGAAAGCATCAGCACTTGATATTAAGACTATATGTCCATTACATGGTCCTGTATTATCTGATAACCTTGGATATTACCTTGACTTATATAATACATGGAGCAGTTACCAGCCAGAAAGCAAAGGTATATTCATAGCATATGCGTCTATTCACGGTAACACTGCTGTTGCAGCCAATAGATTTGCAGATATACTTCGTGATAAGGGCGTTGAAAAGGTTGTTGTTACTGACCTTTCCAGATGTGATATTGCAGAAGCCGTTGAAGATGCTTTCAGATATGACAGAATGGTTTTAGCTGCTGCAAGTTATGATGCAGGTGTATTCCCAATTATGCAGGATTTTCTTCATCATCTTCAGTCAAAAGCATACCAAAATAGAACTATAGGACTTATTGAGAATGGTTCATGGGCTCCAACAGCAGCTAAGACAATGCGTAGTATACTTGATACGATGAAGAATATTACAATTGTTGAACCTGTTGTCACAATTAAATCAGCACTTAAAGAAAATGATATTCCAGCATTAGAAGAACTTGCTGATGCTTTAAAATAAACATTTTCTATTTCTATCTATAATGAAACAACAATATTGTTAAAGAGGGTGTTTTTATGAACAATTTCGCTGTTATAACAAAAGCAGAGCAGGACGTTGCTAAAGCAAAAGCACATTTATCTGTCCTTAAACAGAATATAGCTGACACTAAAACCAGACTTGATCAGGCAAAGAGTGATTACGAGAGTAATATTAATACAGCTCCAACCGATAATTCTGGTATTCATGATTTAATTTTGTCAGTAGATCTTATAAAGATTGAATTGAATAAAGCAGAAGCATCCCTTTTGTCACTTAATGATAAAATTAATACTGCCAAAGAAAATTCAAAGCATGCTTCAGATATACACTCTGCAGCAAAGCAGAGAACTATCGAGATGGGAGACAAATTCTATTCAGTCAAGAAAAAAGCCGATTCTTTTAAAGACAGCATTAATCAGGTAACTGAGGCTCTTGACGCTAAGAAAGCTATATATGATGAGTTTGCTGGTTCATCTGATAATTCTCAGGATAAAATTGATGAAGCAAAAGTTCAGCTTAAAGAATTACAAGAAAAATATACTAATACAGTTACATCTATTCAGGATCTTCAGGAGGAATATGATCGTAATTCAGCTCTTATATCAGGAAGAAAAGCAATGCTTGAAAAAGCTGAAGCTGAAGAAGCTGAAAAGAAAAAAGAATATGAGCAGATTCGTACAACAGAAACTTCTAAGAAAGTGGCTTATGACCGTGCTGTTGAAGTGCAGAACAGACTTAAACCAGCATATGAAGAAGCAGTTACTGCAGAGTCATCCGAAAAAGAAGAATATGACATTGCTGCCAGACAGCTTGAAGAAGCAAAAAAGGCATATGATGATGCAGTTAATGATGAAGCTTCTAAGGAAAAATTCTATAATTCACAGATTGACATAGGACGTGATTCTCATAATTATGATTTTGATGCTATTCTTGACAATTTAAGAACAGAACACAAGAAAGTTTCATTAATAAATGATTACACAATTAACAACCCTGATATCCGGGATTACTGCAAGGATTTAATTCTTTATAATCTTACAATAACCGGTTATAAAAATATATCTTTTGGTGAATGGATTAGTAATTTAAAAGGTTTATCAGGTCTTTCATATATACAGGTACGATACACCATGAATAATATTCCAGAAAAGACCAATTATTCATGTGAGATTAAGAATGACCCTGAAGGCAGAATTGATATATTTGAATGTGATATTACTGATATGACTAATGTAGTCAAAAGGCCTTTCTTTACTGAGAACGATTTCCTTTCTGGAAATGACATCTATCAGCTGAGCCTTAAGTCGATTCAGTATGATATTAACAATGCAGAGATTGCTTACAATACATCCAAGACAACAACAGATAATGCGGCATCTGATCTCGAAGAAAAGAAAAAAATTGTTCCAGAACTTAAAGATGCCTATGAAAAAGCTGTCAAGAATGCTGAATCAATCAAGATGAATTATAACACCCAGCGTGCTATGGTTAACCGTTCTAAGACTGATTATGATGAAGCTGCCAAGGTATCTGCTGATGCATATAAAGTATATGAAGAATACAAGGCTAAAGCTGATTCTATACTTGAAGAATATAATAGAATAACATCAACAACATCTTCTATTAACATTGAATATGAGAATGCCAGAAAGAATGTAGAAAAGATTCTCAATGATATTGATAGTGCTAAAAGCAATATAAAGAAACTTGAAGAATTTGATAGCAATTCTGTTTCAATGCTTAATAATGCCAAGCAGGAATATGAAGAGGCAAAAGCACGATATGATGAAGTAATTGATGCCCAGCATAATGCTGCTGAAAATATGCCACAGATTAAAGCAGAACTTGATGAATGTATCAAAGATGAAGAAGCTAAGAAAAAAGCTATGGAAGATGCTCTTGCAGATGAAATGAATATGCGCAAGAAAATTAAACAGACTAACGATGATATCAATCAGATACGCTTCAGACTTCATGAAGCAGAAGAAAAACTCAGTAAAGCTCAGGCTAATTCAGATGCTAATGGAAGAACTGCTGAATCACTAAAGTTAGTTTATGATAATGCCAAGACAGAATATGAAAAAGCTAATTATACATATACGCAAAGCAGTAGTATATGCAGCCAGCTTTCTAAAGTTTTTTATAAGCTTAATTATGAGGCTACACGAAGCGACTATAATAAAACAGATTATGATGAAGCCAAAACTGCATATGATTCTGCTTTACAGAAATTCAGCCAGTTAACAGGTATGACGTTTAACTATATAGACGAAACAGATTCTACAATAGATAATCAGCAGAGTTCTAAGAATTCTGAAGTTAAAGAAAAGGGATTATTTTCTAAATTCTTTGGTGGAAAAAAGAAATAATCAGTTACATACAACAAATATAACAGGATGGACTAATTAATGCTTTCAATAAACAGCGTAATCAATAACTTTATCTGGGGGCTTCCGGCTATGATATGTATAATCGGTGTCGGTATCGTATTAAGTATAAGAACCAGATTTATCCAGATAAGGAAATTTCCTTATGCAATGAAGATAACTATAGGGCGCATGCTTAAGAAGCGTATTGCTTCTGACGGCGCCCTTACGCCATTTCAGGCAGTCTGTACGGCTCTTGCAGCAACCGTTGGAACTGGCAACATTGCTGGTGTAGCCAATTGCAATAGGCGGTCCTGGAGCTGTATTCTGGATGTGGATATCAGCTATTCTTGGAATGTGCACTAAATTCTCTGAAGTTGTTCTTGCAGTACATTTCAAAGAAACTAATGATAAAGGCGAACTTGTTGGCGGACCAATGTATTACATAAAGAACGGACTAAAAAAACATTGGCACTGGCTTGCTTATCTTTTCTCAGCACTGGGAGTACTTACTGTATTTGGAACAGGTAATGCAACACAGGTTAATACAATTATTACTGCTATAGATTCAGCTTTAATTAATTACAGTATTATTTCTTCTGATTCAACACATATAGTTAATCTTATAATTGGAATTATCATTATGATTCTTATTGCGCTTATTATGATTGGCGGTATTAAAAGAATAGGTAAAGTTACAGAAAAACTAATTCCATTTATGGCAATACTTTATATAATTCTTGCTATTGGCGTTATAATAGCAAATATTTCAAATGTTCCTGCTGTATTCAAGTCAATATTTGAAGGTGCATTTTCTCCTGCATCAGTTACAGGTGGAGCAGTTGGAAGCTTCTTTATGAGTATGAAAAAAGGTGTCTCACGAGGTATCTTTTCTAATGAAGCCGGTCTTGGTACAGGATCAATTGCACATGCATGTGCAGATACAAGAAAACCTGTAAAGCAGGGCTTCTTCGGGATTTTTGAAGTATTTGTGGATACTATTGTAATATGTACATTAACTGCACTTGTTATATTATGCAGTGGTGTGCCTGTAGGATATGGTCAGGCTGCCGGAGCAGAACTTACTATATCTGGTTTTACATCTACTTATGGTGGATGGGTATCAATATTTACTGCTGTAGCAATGTGCTGTTTTGCATTTTCAACAGTTATTGGCTGGGGACTTTATGGACAGAGATGTATCGAATTTCTTTTTGGTCCTAAATCCATCAAACCTTTTATGGTTATTTACTCATTAGTTGCTGTCATAGGTGCAACTATGAACTTAGGCCTTATGTGGAGTATTGCAGAGACATTCAACGGACTTATGGTAATTCCTAACCTCATTGCTGTGTTCCTCCTTTCGGGTACAGTTGTACAGCTTGTAAAAGATTATTTTAATGATGAAGGCAAGAAGAAGGTAAATTAATAATGAAGCACATACTGCTCATAGCTACCGGTGGAACAATTGCATCTAAAGATAATGGCAATGGACTTACACCATCTATTGATGTTAATATTTTACTTGAATATATTCCAGCTATAAGACACATATGTTCAGTTAATGGAATATCCATTATGAATATCGACAGCAGCAATATGAACACAGATTATATTGCCAGAATATCTGAATGTATTAAAGATAACTATGATAATTATGATGGATTTGTAATAACACATGGAACTGATACATGCGCTTATACTGCTGCAGCATTATCATACCAGCTTGTAAATCTATCCAAACCTGTTATTCTCACTGGCTCTCAATTACCAATTGACGCAGATGGTACAGATGCTATTGATAATCTTGCGCATGCATTTATTTATTCATGTGAAGATATTTCTGGCGTATTTCTTGCATTTTATAGCAAATTAATATCTGGAAGGCATGCCAAGAAACTTAGAACAACCAGTTTTAATGCATTTGAAAGTATTAATTATCCTGTAATTGCAACAATACATGATAATAAAGTAGTCTATAATAAAAATATAGCTATCTTTAAATGTAGTGGTAAATTTCATATTGAAACTGATATGTGCACTGACATAATGATTATTAATTTATTTCCAGGAATGGATTATAAAATATTTGATTACATTGAATCATCATGCAAAGGAGTTATCATTCAGGGATATGGTCTTGGCGGTATACCAGATAATATTACAGACTATATTCACAATCTGACTAGCAAAAATATATGTGTTGTTGTAACAACACAATGTCTGTATGAAGGAATAAATCTTAATGTTTATGAGATTGGACATAATCTTGCAAAAGAAAATGTCATTAATGGAAAAGATATGACTATAGAAAATCTAACAATGAAGCTTATGTGGTCTCTAGCACATTTTAATAATATTGATAATGTTAAGGATTTTATAGAAAAGGAGTTATATTAATATGCTGACTGAACAAAGACACGAAATAATTCTTAATCTTTTATCTGAAAAAAGAAGTATAACCGTTACTGAACTTAAAGAACTACTTAACACATCAGAATCAACTATACGGCGTGATCTTAATACACTTGATGAACAGGGTAAATTAACTAAAGTATTCGGTGGAGCTGTAGAGAAGAATAATGGAGTCTCAACTACGGAATTATCTGTTTCTCAGAAAGCTACAGTCAATACTGAAGAAAAGAAAAAAATTGCCATGTACGCGGCAAAGCTTGTTTCACCTAATGATTTCATATATATAGATGCCGGAACAACCACAGAATATCTTATTGATTATCTTGAAGAGAAAACCGCAACTTATGTAACTAATGCTGTTACACATGCAAGAAAACTTGCAATTGCAGGCTTTAAAGTAATACTTATTGGCGGGGAACTTAAAGGAATAACTGAAGCTGTCGTCGGTAATCAGGCAATTATTACTATAGACAGAATGAATTTTAATAAAGGTTTCTTTGGAACTAATGGAATAACTGAAAAATCAGGGTTCACAACTCCTGATATTAATGAAGCACTTGTTAAAGAAACAGCATTTGCACATTGTCATTTCAAATATATTCTTACAGACAGTTCCAAATTCGGAGAAACAAGTGCAGTAACATTTGGAAGTATTAACGAAGCAACTATTATTACAGACAAAAAAATTGGCAGCTTTGCAAAGCTGCCAAACATAATAACAGTATAATTATATCTAATATTATAGCACGCTGGCAATGATTTTACTTATAATAAGAACAAAGTTTCTGTCATAATCATTCCAGCGGCTTCTATGATT
>ENA-ORPD01002179-ORPD01002179.1-human-gut-metagenome-genome-assembly--contig:-NODE-2179-length-12277-cov-2.619539_pt1 | contig 12277 bp, 6 predicted proteins | sample MGYA00242143_ERZ509076 | MGnify/ENA primary metagenome ERZ509076 (study PRJEB26280, sample SAMEA2338706) | human gut metagenome | biome: human gut; feature: human-associated habitat; material: faeces... | reverse complement strand
ATAAATCTGGCAAGGAAAATGTTGAATGATAAACTTATTACCAAGAAGGAGTACCAGTCCTTCAAGAAGGAAATGCTTCATAAATATCAACCGTTTTTCGGAGGGCTATACACTTGATAATTCTACTGGTTAGAGTGATATATATAGTTGGAAGGAGGGCTCAACTATGGAAAAGAAAATGTGGAAAATAGAACAGAAGGTTACCGAAATTTCCAAACGGAAGCGGGTTGCTGCCTATGCCCGAGTCTCTGTAGAGTCAGAGAGAATGCAGCATTCCCTATCGGCTCAGATTAGCTATTACAGTTCATTGATACAGAAAAATCCTGCGTGGGAATATGCGGGGGTATATGCTGATTATGGTATTACTGGAACAAAGATTATTAAGAGAAAAGAGTTTCAACGTATGCTTGCAGATGCAGAAGCTAGAAAAATTGATATTATTCTTACGAAATCCATCCAGCGGTTTGCACGTAACACGGTTGACCTGCTTAAGACGGTTCGGCACCTAAAAGAGATTGGTGTCGAAGTCTGGTTTGAAAAAGAAAACATTTGTAGCCTAAGTGGTGATGGAGAGCTGATGCTGACAATCCTTGCCTCCTTTGCTCAGGAAGAAAGCCGCTCTATCAGCGACAATATCAAGTGGAGGTTTCAAAAGAAATACGAAAAAGGAATTCCCCATGCAAAGTTCTTCATTTATGGGTACCGATGGAAAGATGGAGAACTAGTTATCCAGAATGAGGAAGCAGCGATTGTTCGGAGAGTCTTTAAGGGGTATTTAGCAGGGAAAACGCGAAGAGATATACAGCGAGAGCTTGCCAATATCGGAGCTCATACGATGTACGGCAACCTATTTCAGGATTCTACTATAAAGCAGATGTTGCAGAATCCTGTATATAAAGGAAACCTGGTCATTCAAAAGACCTTCGTAATAGATCCAATTACCAAACATCAGGTCATAAACCATGGAGAAAAGGATAAGTATGTAGTGGAAAATCATCATGAGGCCATTATTGATGCAGCGACATTCAATCAGGTTCAGGAAGAGATGGCATGGCGTAAGGAGGCGGGAAAGCAACGTGGCGGATATGCCAGAAATTTCCTAAACACATCCTGCTTTACAGGAATCATCAAGTGCGGTATTTGTGGAAAGAGCTACATCCATAACATAAGAAAGTACAAAGGCAAACCGAGTGAATATTGGTCGTGCCTGTCAAATAAAGGAAAAGCGGAGGAACGGTGCGGAGCCTATGGTGCCATTCCACAGCCTGCTCTTGAACGCGCTTGTATGAGTGCGCTTGAAATGGCAATTTTTGATAAGACTGAGTTTTTACAGAGGGTAGAGAAAATAGTGGTGCCGGCTTATCATTCCTTGCTATTTTACTTAAAGGACGGCAAGGTTATTAAGCAGCCATGGAAATCGACAGCGTTAAAGGATATGTGGACGGAGAAACGGAAGGAACAAGTACAGCAAAGAATGGTCCAATACCGTAAAAGTGGACTGTCCAGCCGTTATAGTGCCTTTTCAGAACGTATCTTTTGCCCGACTTGTGATGTGAAATTTGTCCGTTGTTTGGAAACACGTAAAAATAGAAGAGTAGCGTATTGGCGGAGTCGGAACAAATATAAATGTGTCCACACTAGCGGCATCCAAGAAGATTGGCTGAAAAAAACAGCGGCAGCCCTTCTTGGCGAATCTACATTTGATGAGCAAAAATTTCGGGAACAGGTGGAATGGATTGAGGTTCAGAAGAATCGGACCCTGTTGTTCCGGTTTTATTCTGGAGAAAATAAAGAGGTGCAATTGCCATGAAAAAAGTGCAGGTCATACCAGCTACACTACAGAATTACACAGAAAAACCTATTCATAGCCAGAAAAAGAGAAGGGTCGCCGGGTATGCACGCGTTTCAACCGACCGGGATGAACAGCTTACAAGTTATGAAGCACAGGTTGACTATTATACAAATTATATAAAGGGACGCAGCGACTGGGAATTCGCTGGGATGTACACGGATGAAGGAATTTCAGCGACAAATACCTTGCATAGGGAAGGCTTTAAAAGTATGATTCGTGATGCAATGGATGGCAGAATTGACCTTATCATTACGAAATCGGTCAGCCGTTTTGCGCGGAATACGGTGGATAGCTTGACAATCGTACGTAAGTTGAGAGATAACGGGGTCGAAATCTACTTTGAAAAAGAAAACATCTGGACACTAGACGCCAAAGGTGAACTTCTTATTACTATTATGAGTTCCCTAGCACAGGAGGAAAGTAGGAGTATATCAGAAAATGTCACTTGGGGACATCGGAAACGGTTTGCTGATGGGAAGGTCAGTTTGGCATTCAGTCATTTTCTTGGTTATGACAGGGGAGCGGACGGCAATCTGGTAGTGAATAAAGAGCAGGCAGAAACAGTAAAACTGATTTATCGTTTATATCTTAGCGGGTACACCTTTCATTCTATTGCAAAGAAATTGACAGAGCAAAAGATTCCAACACCTGCGAGGTGCAAAATATGGAGACCCAACACGGTGCGAAGTATTCTCATGAATGAAAAGTACAAAGGTGATGCGTTGCTTCAAAAGAAATTTACGGTGGACTTTCTTACGAAAAAAAGTAAGAGGAACGAAGGGGAAGTACCGCAATATTATGTGCAAAATAACCATGAGGCTATTATCAGTCCACAGGTATTTGACTTGGTACAGGAAGAGATGCGGAAGAGAAAAAATAGTAAAATTCGTCATAGCGGTATCTCCATTTTCTCCAGCAAAATCAAATGTGGACAGTGCGGCAGTTGGTACGGAGCCAAAGTTTGGCACTCGACTGATAAATACCGCCAGACCGTATATCGCTGTAATGATAAGTTCAAGAGACATTGTAAGACGCCACATCTGACTGAAAATGAGATAGAAAATATATTTGTCCGAGCAGTCAATCAACTTATCAAGAATAAAGATGAGATCCTTAGCAATATTATTCTGTTAAAGATTCGCCTAGTTGATACTACAGATTTGGAAAAGAAACGAAACGCATTAGAATTCAATATGAACCTGTTAGCAGAACGGGTTCAGCAACTCATCTCCGAAAATGCTTGCTTGACACAGGATCAAGTGCAATATAACCAAGAGTACAGCGAGCTAGTTAACCGCTATGAAAAAATAAAAATAAAGTATGACCAGATTTGCGATACCATGAAACAGCGTACAAGTAGGGGCCAGCAGCTAGAAAGATTTATTGAAAATTTACAGAAACAGGAATTTATTAGCATTTTTGATAAAAGACTGTGGTGCAGTTTGGTAGATTTCATTACTGTAAATGAGAAAGATGATATTTGGGTGACTTTTAAAGATGGCACAGAAATCAAAGCATAAATGGATATTTGGAAATGCAAGAGAGAAACGACATGACTTTCCGGGAAAACGGAGTACAGTATGTTAATGTATAGCATTCATATATTATTAACTTAAGCTTCACAGTTGATACCCCGCTGATTTATCTTTATTAGTAATCCGCGAAATAAAAATAGCATGAACTCATTCCGTTTTGTATAATAAAAGTAACGAAAATCCACAACACAAACGGAAGGCTTATGCCATGAATATTGTACAATATCATCACTCATGTGAAGTATCATCTTCCAAGATTCGTCAATTCTTTGCCGAATTCCATGTCAGCCAGTTCTTGCGAAACTACAATGTCTACAAGATGTGCGGCTTTGCAGTCATGACCGCAAAGCGCGTCCGAGGCAGTGTTTCAGAGGCGGTTCTTCTACCAACGGAAGCTGGAACGGTTTATTCCCAAGCAATGCCATTGCCGTAGAAACTGCTATCCTGTCCTTGCATTTGTACGATGAGCGAAACAGGGCTGTCGGTCTGTGTTTTGAGCCATTGCTGGATCTTCGCGGCATCGGTCGGGGAAAGTGGGGCCGAGACAGTGAGTTTTGCAAGAAATTGTTGTGATTGACTGCCTGATGTGCTTGCGTCCGTACTGTGGGCGGGCATGGTGCTGCCTTGGGCGGCAACAATTTGTGGAAATAGCGCAGGGAGCTGAGCATTCATAGCAACGGTGATTTGTTCATCGCTTTGCTGTGTTTGGTAGGCCGGATAATAAAGTCTCGCGAGCTCTTTATAGGATTTTCCTTTATCGTTGGCAACCAGTCCTTCGATCCGGTTCGTGATGATTTGTTGAATCTCTTTTTGACCGATGGTGTTTACATTGCCTTGCACGATGTGTAACTTGGCATCTGTCAGTTTGGAATACGACTGCATCGAGGCCTGGAGTTCTGCCACCTGATCCTCGGTTAGTGGTGTTCCAATGAGATCGACCGTTAAGAGTCCATCTTTGAAGGCATACGATACGGCACTCACTTTTTCAGAGGCGACTTCTTTTGCTATAAACGTTTTGATCTGCGTATCGCGGATGTTGTCGTTGACTGTTAGATAGGCCATGTAAATGCTAGGGATGGTGATGACGATGCCCGCGATTAGGAGAATGGTCCGCTGGTATTGCATGTGGCTTTCGTTGACCGTCGTCGATGCCGGTACGCGCAGCACCTTGAAGACTAAGAATGCGGAAAGCGTGATAAAGAATGCGTTGATAAAGAACAGGTAGAGCGCGCCAAGTACGAAGGTAGAAGAATGCGTGGCGATGCCGTAGCCTGCGGTGCAAAGCGGTGGCATCAAGGCCGTGGCAATAGCAACGCCTGGAATGACATTCGTTTTTTCTTTTCGGGTGTTACCAATGGCGCCAGCGATACCGCCTGCTAGTGCGATGATAACGTCCCAGATGGTCGGGGATGTGCGCGCTAAGAGTTCGGAAGATGCATCGCTGATGGGCGAAAGAGAAAAATAAATCGCCGAGGTAATCAAGGCGAAGGAGACTTAGAAGCCAAGCTTTACCATCGAATCCTTGATAAATTGCATGTCATAGGTTGCCATTCCGTAGCCTGTTGCGACAAGGCCACCCATTAAAGGGGAAATGAGCATGGCACCGATGATGACTGCGGTGCTGTTCATATTGAGGCCGACGGACGCAATGAGGATTGCGGTGATTAGAATGACGAGATTTGCGCCTTTCACCGAAGCATCGGACGCGATCCGCTGTCGGATTTCAGAGAATGGGGCCGAGTCGCCCTTGAGGTCTAAGAGTTGTGAAAAATTGAAGTTCATAGGGATAGATCTCCTTTCTGTTAGTTCCTATCTTTCATGATAGCATATTTTTCTCCGGAAAATCATTGTTGTACAGAAAAGTCTGATAATAATAGGTAAAATAGGAATAAAAGGAGTATTCTCGAGAATTTTTATATTGGCTAATTGTATAATGAAACTGAACACATAAAAAGATCCGTAGCGAATACCTTCATGTTATGATTTATAATGGGCCCCTTGTCTAGACCACAGTAAAAATTTTTAAGCTTATTACGCGACTTCTGTTAACGACTGAGAAAAATGTGAATAATATACGGCATCCGGTGTTACATAATCAAGTGCAGCATGTGGGCGAAGCGTATTGTATTCTGTAACATACTCGCTAATTCGTTTACGAAGATCTCTTGGAGATGAAAATTCGTTGGGATAGATCAGCTCTGTCTTGAGCGAGCGGAACCAACGCTCAATCATGATGTTGTCTGCCCAACGACTCTTTCCATCCATGCTTTGACGAATCCCAAATGCCTTTAACACATTCTTGTATTCGAGACTTGTGAATTGAGATCCTTGATCTGAATTGATGATTGCCGGCACGCCATGTTGAGAAATGGCCTCTTTGACAGCCAAGATGACTGATGATGCGTCCAGCGTATCCGACAAATAGTGTCCAACAATTTTACGACTATGCCAATCAATAATGGCTGTTAAATACATATGGCTGCGATTCATCGGTAAGTAGATAATATCGATGGACCATACCTGATTAGGAAACCGAGCATCGTAATTGCGAAGCAAATACGGCACCACAGCCTCTTTGCTGTTTCGCTTGGACAAATTAGGCTTTGGATAAATTGCGTAGATTCCCATCTTTTGCATGAGACGCCGTACAGTCTTACGACAAATATTGTACCCATTTTCCTTGAGTTTGATAACGATCTTTCGTGATCCCATATAAGGAAACTGCGTATGGATTTTGTCTATTTGCTTCATCAGATCTTCTTGCAGGGCTTGGTATGTTGTATTTTGTGGCCTTTCTTGATAATACAGGCTCGATCGATTGATACCCAGTAGCTGACATTGCCGACGCACAGATAGGTCATGATTCTTTTTGATCATAGTCTGGGATGGGTGGAATGGGTGGAATGGGTGCTCCAGCTTGGCGAAAGCAGTCCTGAAGAAAATCACGTTCCAGGGTAAGCTGTCCAATGGTTTTCAGCATCTGATCGTTCTTTTTCTTCAGATCTTCCTCCTTCCTCTGAGCCGTTTTTCGCTCAGTGTTTGTCCCAAAGGCAAGATAGGCATTTGCCAAAAAGTCCTGTTTCCATTTTCTGACCATCATGGGATTTAGAACATGTTCTGCACTAATTTGGTTGATATCTTTTTCGCCTTGTAATACGGTCAAGACAATTTTGCTTTTGAATTCAGATGTGTATTTTCTTTTTGGCATGATGTGTTCCTCCATATTTAATTGGATTATATCATACACTTAAAAATAAATTTACTGGTCTGAATTCATGGGTCCATTATATTGTTTAGGAAGTAAAATGATGTTAAAATAAGAAAAAATGCACCGTATAAAGTTTAACTAATCTATTAAAGGTGCTGAGTGTTATTTTATGCTATTTTTAATATAAAGGAGGCGATTAGATTGAATAGAATTTACAAGGTTATATTCAATCACGCAAAAGGGCAGTACCAGGTTGTTTCAGAATTAGCAAAAAATGGCGGGAAAACGTCGGGCAATTCTTTATTAAGAATAATTATTAAATCGGGGGGGGGTACTGACTAGTACCGTATTAACAGCTGTGCTTGTATTTGGAAGTGCACTTTATGGTAGCGCTGAAGTTGTTCATGACGGTGATATTTTGAATGCCGGAACTAACATTTCTGTAACTAAAAATGACACAACAAAGACAATCACAATATCCACTGATGGGGTCGCAACCAGTGCAGAAGTGGATGCAGTAAAAACAGACGTACAAAATAACCAAACAGCTATTGCTGCCAATACGGACAAAATTGCGGATAACAGCACAGAGATCGCTAACAATAAGGTCGGAATCAGCCAAAATTCCAATGACATCCAGAAAAACAAGACGGATATTGCGGCGAATAAAAATGCGATTACAGCCAATACAGGAAAAATCGACAATAATACGGCCGATATTACAGAACTAAAAAATGTGAATTCTGCTTTAGGCTTGGATAAAACAAAACCGGGAATGAAGTATTTCCGTGCCAATTCCACAGGAGAGGACGCTGCAGCGGTGGGGAAAGATGCTGTTGCCATCGGTGTCAGTGCAAAAGCAAACGGCAAAGATTCTGTGGCGCTGGGCGATGCTGCTCGTTCTGCTTCATCTGCTGATAACAGTATTGCCATTGGCCGAAAAGCTGTCAGCGGATCTTTTAACGGTATGACGGCTGATGGCGACAGTTCTACTGTGGTTATAGGCGGAGGCAAAGCAAGCATATCCATCGGTGATGCAGCCAATGCTCGGGGAAACTCTTCGATTGCCCTGGGGGATGGAGCGACGGTCTATAATGATGGGACCAATGCTCAGCTCAACGATAACAGCATGGCAATTGGAACGAAGGCCCGTACGGTTGCTTCGAATCATGCGATTGCGATGGGCAACAATGCTGCTGTGACGCAAAACAGTCATAGTGCTGCAGCGATTGGAGACAGCGCAAAGGCTGAGGCGGAAGGCGCACTGGCTCTAGGCAAAAGTGCGGCTGCTTCTGGAGCTGACAGCATTGCGGTTGGAACAGAGGCAGTCGCCAGTGGAGCAGATGCCTTGGCTATGGGTAAGAGTGCGCAAGCCAGTGGAGCAGATGCTGTTGCTCTTGGGAACGGAGCTGTTGCTGGGAGCAGTGCTTCTGTGGTTTTGGGCAAAGATGCCAGTGCCAATGCCGTCCGGTCTGTCGTACTTGGCCCTAATGCAGGGGTAGGTATGGTAGGGGATGTATTAGGGGCGAAGGGATCCCATGTAGTCATCGGAGACGGTGCTGGCAACAATATTGACGGACAACAGAACATTGCAATTGGCTACAAAACGGGAAATGATGTCAAAAGCGATCATAATGTTGCCATTGGTTCTGAAGCTGGGACCAATATCGGAGCAGGCGGAAACACATCGGAAGGGAAAAATGTTTCCATTGGATATCATGCTAATAAAAACGATTCTGCTGTATCGCGGATCCAGTCTACGGCTTTAGGCAGTGAGACGAAAGCTGCTGATGATGCCGTTGCAGTCGGGTATCAGGCACAGGCGAATGGAAATGGATCTACGGCAGTCGGGTTTAACGCCCAGGCTGCAGATGCGGCCAGTGTAGCTTTAGGTCAGGGCGCACAGGCTTCAGGCGGCAATGTTGCTATTGGCAATGACTCCGTGGCTAACGCCGCTATGATCAGTGGGACTGGGTATCTGACAGGACAGGCGGCTCCCAAGACTGCCGTTTCCGTCGGCAATGCATCGGCGCTGCGCCGTATTACCAATGTAGCTGACGGGGCACTAGATCAGGATGCCGTGACAGTGGCACAGCTCAAAAAATCAATCGATGCTACGGTAGCCCAGGTCAATGCCAATGTTTCTTCGGCAACGGCAAGCGGAGTTTATTATGATACGGTCACTTCCGGAGATGGAGACAGTATTACTCTCCGTAATAATGACAATAAGGGAACGAAAATCCATAATGTCGCCGCAGGGACATTGGGGACCGATGCAGCCAATGTAGCCCAGGTCAAAGAACTTGTAGATACGGCAAAGACTCATTACTATTCTGTGAAATCCACGAATCAGAATAACTATGACAACGATCTGGCCACGGGTGAGGATTCCATGGCGGCCGGCGTGAGCGCCAAAGCTTTAGGGGACAGGAGTGTTGCGCTGGGGAATAATACAGAAGCGCAGAGCCTTGGCAGTATTACAGTGGGAGCCGGTTATGAAGATCCGGTTAACCCGGGCAGCCTGAAACAGACGTTAGCCATCAGCGGTTATCAATATAACACGGCAATCGGGGCTGGCGCTCAGGCAGCCGGAAATCATTCTCTGGCTATAGGGACTTTGGCAACATCCTCTATAAAAAATGGTGGAAGCAGCGTAGATAAAGCTGTTGCCATTGGCTATTCTGCTGGCGTTTCTGATGACAAAGCCATCGCCATCGGCAGTGATGCCAAAAGCAACAGCAAAAGTGCTTCCGCTATTGGTGATACGGCTCAGGCACTGGCAGAAAATGCTCTCGCAGTGGGGACGAATGCACAGGCAGAAGGTGTTTCTTCCGGGGCAATCGGTACCCAAAACCGGGTCACTGGGGCAAATACATATGTTTTGGGCAGCCAGAACAGTACGGCTGCAACAGGTACAGCTGCTGATGTAAGTGCTTCGAATTCGGGGATCTTTGGGAATGAAAACCGAATGGAAGGGGACAGCAATCGTATTGTAGGGAATCAAAACGTGCTGAAAATGGAATCCCTTTCCAATAATTCTGCCAACCTGAAAGCCTTTGGTAATATTTTTGTAACGGGCAATCAGAATATGGTTACCGGGGATCCGGATACAAGTACAGCAGGCGATGCGGGTATTGTATCTGATATCGCTATTACCGGTTCGAAAAACACCATCCGAGCCAAAAATCAGAAAAACAAGGATTTGACGGATATCCAAATCATTGGCAACCAGAATACCCTTGATGCCACGGCGCAGAATACGGATTTGTCCAATACCCAGATATTGGGCAGCCATGTAACAGCCACTTTGGGGAATTCCGTCTATCTGGGCAGTAACTCTGCTTATGTTGCATCAGGAGCCACTACGAAAGGGATGGATGCTTACAGCAGCAACGGAACCTATCAATACGCTGGGGGGACCCCTGCTGGTATTGTAACGGTGGGCTCCGTGGGGAAAGAACGGCGCATCCAGAACGTTGCGGCCGGTCTGGTCAGCGCAAAGAGTACGGATGCTGTGAATGGAAGCCAGCTTTACACCATGACGCGGCCTCTGCGGTTTGCTGGAGATAATTCGACCATTGGCAATACTTCAGAAGCAGATGTCAATGTGCTCCATCGCGGTTCCGACCAGGCTATGTCCCTTTTGGGCGGTGCTAACAGCAACAATTTAAGCGATAATAATATCGGGGTGGTTGCCAATTCAGCCAATAATACGATGACCGTAAAATTGGCAAAAGATGTGACTGGGCTGAACAGTATTACGTCAAAAACCATAAACGCTGAGACGGTAAAGGCCGGCGATACCACCGTCAATAATCAGGGAGTGACCATAGCTGGAGGACCTTCTGTGACCAAAGAAGAAATCAATGCGAACGGTACGAAAATTACCAACGTAGCTGCTGGTACAGCGGATACAGATGCTGTCAACGTCAGTCAGTTGACGAAACAGTCTGCTGATTTAACGGAAAAAGGGTTCGGATTAAAGGATCAGGATGGAAATATCGTCCACAAATCCCTGGGAGAGGATATTGAAGTTACCGGGGACGGCAAAAATATTTCTACGAAAGTGGAAAACGGAACGATGAAAGTGGTCCTGAACGATGATCTGAACGTGAACAGTGTGACGACCACCGACGATAAAGGAAATAAGACCGTGACCAAGGGAAGCGGCATGACCATCACGGATAAAGATGGGAATGAGACAACGATTGGTGCTGGGGGTATTACGATCACGCCGAAAAATCCGGCACCAGGGACTTCTTCAGTTTCTTTGACAGAAAAAGGGCTGGATAATGGTGGCAACCAGATTCACAATGTGGCTGCCGGCACTGCTGGAACGGATGCTGTGAATGTCAGCCAGCTGAAAGATGAAATTGCCAAGAATGCTACTAAATTGGTAGATGGGAAAAATACGACAGTTACAGGCACAGGCACAACGGAAGATCCGTACAAGGTCAATGTCAATGATAATCTGAATCTGGGTGAAAAAGGCGAAAATGGTATAGACGGTTCCATCGGTGTGACGGGCAAAGATGGCTCAGCTGTTACCATCAATGGGAAAGATGGCTCTATCGGAATGAATGGAAAAGACGGGAAAGATGGGCTTACCATGAAATCTGCGAAGGGTCAGGATGGCGTGGATGGTTCCAATGGTGCTAATGGTATGACCCGTATTGTTTACGAAGATGATGGGCATGTCACCCATGAAGTTGCCACATTAGATGATGGACTGAAGTTTGCTGGAAATACAGGATCTGTGGCCAAAAAACTGAACAGCACCATGACCATCAAAGGTAATGGTACGAAAGCGGACGCAGAATATGATGCTTCCAACATCAAGACTGTGGTGGATGCAAATGGAGATCTGGTCATCGGATTGGACAAGAATCTGAAGGCAGATACTGTTACCGTGGGCGGCCGGGGCAAAGACGGCGCTGATGGCATCAATGGGGTTATTGGTGTAAAAGGTGCTGATGGCAAAGATGGGGTTACCATTTCTTCTATAGGTAAAGACGGAACCAATGGTACCGATGGTCATATTGGCATTAATGGCAAGGATGGTGCTTCTGCTGACATCCATGTTGTAAAAGGTGTGAATGGAGTAGACGGCACGGATGGCTATAATGGCACGGATGGTATTGATCGGATTGTCTATGAAGATCACAATGGGAATACCCAGACGGTTGCCACTATGAACGACGGAATGAAGTATGGCGGTGACGTAGGGAATGTAATCAGTAAAAAACTCAATGGGCAAGTGAATGTAGTTGGGGGCGTTACGGATTCTTCTAAACTGTCAACGGAAGACAATATCGGAGTGGTATCTGATGGAAGTGACAACCTGAAAATACGGCTTTCAAAGGATTTGAAAGGACTGGATTCGGTTACCACGAAGACTGTTACAGCAGACACTGGGAATATCACGACGGTAAATGCCAGCACTGTCCACGTTGGAGACACTACCATAACGACGGGAGAGATGACAATCCAAAACGGTTCCGCAGGTCAGGATGTTACGCTCAATAAAGATGGGCTGAATAATGGTGGAAATAAGATCACCAATGTAGGTCCTGGAGATATTTCATCGACCAGTACGGATGCCGTAAATGGAAGCCAGTTGTACCGTGCGGAAAACCGGATCAGTCAATTGGGAGATCGAGTGAACCGTGTTGGGGCAGGTGC